>OKVR01000351.1_pt1 | contig 11051 bp, 12 predicted proteins | sample 1606891 | NCBI WGS metagenome assembly OKVR01 (sample SAMN03281011, study PRJEB24777) | human gut metagenome | isolation source: fecal sample PR176 from 1 month old male Indian infant, caesarean delivered... | place: Singapore | collected 2006-01-13 | reverse complement strand
TTTTTCGAGAACTTATCGATGTTGCTCGCATCGTAGACAAACGGCTCGGCCATCGCGCCATTCCCTTCGGCGTCCAGCTTCACTTTGCCCAGCTTGCCCATACTGGCTTCGGTTTTGGTCGCCGTGCCTTTGACTAAATCGTCGGCCAGATAGGTGGCGGCGTAACCGAGGTCAATCGGGTTCCAGATGGCGAAGCTTTTGCTGGCGCCAGACTTGATCGCGCCGGCCATTTCCGACGGCAGCCCCAGCCCGGTGACATAGACTTTGCCAATTTTTCCCTGGTCCTTCACCGCCTGCGCGGCGGCAACAATTCCCACCGATGACGGCGAAACAATGACTTTCAGGTCCGGATATGATTTCAGCAGGCCCACCGCTTCGCGGTAGCTTTTATCCGACAGATCGTCACCGTAGGCGACGGTCACCAGATTGACGGACGGATACTGCGGCAGCACCCTTTTTCATCTCCTCAATCCAGATATTCTGGTTAGTGGAGGTCGGGGTGGCGCTTAACACCGCCACATCCCCCTTCTCCACGTTCAGCGCCTTCAGCGCATCGGCGGCGAGCTTGACGTTGGTCTCGCCAATTAAGGCGTTATTGGAAGGATTAAGATGGATCTGGCGGCCTGCCGGCGCCACGCCGGAGTCCCAGGAAACCACTTTGATGCCGCGCTGCATCGCTTTTTTCAGCACCGGTACCACCGCGTCCGGATCGTTGGCGGAAATGGCGATCGCATCCACCCCCTGGGCGATCAACCCGTTCAGCACATCGATCTGCGCTTCGGCGGTGGTGGTGGTCGGGCCGGTGTAGATCACTTTGACATCACCTAACTCTTTGGCGGCCTGTTGGGCGCCAACGTTGGCGGCTTCGAAGAAGCCATTTCCCAGCGATTTCGCCACGAGGGCGATTTTAACTTCTGCTAAGGCGGAACCGGACAACGCCAGGGCGGCAACGGTGAGGATCAAGCTTGTCTTTGTTTTCATTGCTTTTACTCCACATGAGTCAGTTTTGTAGGGTTTGCAGGTGAGGCTTCGCCCCGTCTCGGTGAGCGGGGCGCGATGTTGTTATGGATAAAGATCTAACGCGGACTGCAGCGGCTGGACGTTGAAGCGTTTGCCAAGAGCGATAAGCTCTTCGCGAGTGATGGTCTGCTTCATCCCGCCCATGGACAGGACTTTCACCAGCACTTCGGCGGACTTCTCGGCAGTGTCGATCAGGCCGAAGGTCTCATCCAGGGTTGGGCCGCTGCCGAAGACGCCGTGGAACGGCCACAGCACCAGCGAGTGTTTTTGCATGGTTTCCGCAGTCGCCTGGCCGATTTCATCGGTGCCTGGCACCATCCACGGCAGAATGCCGACGCCATCCGGGAAGACCACCAGACATTCGGTGCTACCTTCCCACAGCTTGCGGGTGAACAGATCGCTGTGGTTCTCCAGGACGTAGGTCAGGGCGATCAGATTGGTGGCATGACAGTGCATGATCACCCGGTCCTTGCCGTCGGTCAGTTTGATGCGCTCGCTGTGCGACAGGAAGTGTGCCGGCAGCTCGGAGGTCGGCACCGCATCCTCCGTCAGACCCCACAGGATATGGTATCCCGCGCCGTCGCTGTCGACTTTCACCACGCCAAGGTTAGCGGCCGGGTCGAGCTGGACATTACGGAAGAATTTGCCGGAACCGGTGACGATAAACGGCTGGTTGGCCAGGGTTGGCATCGGCTGGCTGAGGGCGATATAGCGGGGTTTAGCGTGGAAATCCGCCGCGTAAGGTTCGATATCCGCCTCATCCAGACGCAGCGTCAGGTTGCCGCCGTTGCGCTCGTCCCAGCCTTTCAGCCAGGCGTCGGAGGTGGCTTTGATCATGCCCTGGACGAACCAGGCGTCGATAATGGTCTGCATAGTCTTGTCTTTCCTGTTAATCCGGTGGGGGTAGCCCCTCACCCTAACCCTCTCCCCACAGGGGAGAGGGAACGGTTCGGTGCGCTCTGGCAACATCGCGCAGTTCGTAGCCCGGGTAAGGCGTCAGCCGCGACCCGGGGAAGCCCGTGTATTACCCGCGCTGGCTCAGAACCGCATTCTCATAAGCCCGCACGTTGTCCAGCCACTGGCTGCCCGCCGGCGTGTCGTGACGCTGGCAGTACATCTCCCAGATGGCCTGCCACGGCAGGGATTTTTGCTCTTCGAGTAGCGCCAGGCGGGCGGTGTAATCGCCGTCGTTCTCCAGCTGGCGCAGCTGGTTGGTCGGTTCCAGCAGGGCGCGCAGCAGCGCTTTTTTCATATTGCGGGTACCAATCACCCAGGCCGCGATGCGGTTGATGGAGGCATCGAAGAAGTCGAGGCCGATGTGCACGCGGTCAAACAGGTTATGGCGAATGATTTCGCTGGCGATGGCCTGAGTCTCATCATCCAGCAGCACCACGTGGTCGCTGTCCCAGCGCACCGGGCGGCTGACGTGCAGCAGCAGGCGCGGGATGTAGAGCATGGCGGCGGAGATCTTGTCGGAGATGACCTCCGTCGGGTGGAAGTGGCCGGCATCCAGGCACAGCGCCGTCTGGCGGCTGGTGGCATAGCCCATATAGAACTCGTTGGAGCCGACGGTGTAGCTTTCGGCGCCGATACCGAACAGCTTGCTCTCGACGGCGTCAATGTGGTGCGCCGGGTCGAATTTTTCGCTGATGACTTCATCCAGCGCGTTCAGCAGCCGCTGGCGCGGCGCGAAGCGGTCAACGGTAATGTCCTTCATGCCGTCCGGCACCCAGATATTCATCACCGACGGGGTGCCCAGCTGCTCGCCAAAATAAGCGGATACGCGGCGGCTGGCTTTGCAGTGGTCGATCCAGAACTGGCGGATCTCATCGTTGGCATGCGACAGGGTAAAGCCGTCGGCGCTCAGCGGATGCGAGAAGCAGGAGGGGGTTGAAAATCCAGCCCCCAGTTTGTTGGCTTTTCGCCCACTCGACCCAGTTTTTAAAGTGCTCCGGCTTTATCTCATTGCGCGCCACCGGCGCGTCGGCTTCCAGATAAATAGCGTGCAGGTTGAGACGTTTTGGCCCCGGAATCAGGCTCAGCGCCTGCTCAAGGTCGGCGCGTAGCTCCTGAGCATTGCGCGCTTTGCCCGGGTAATTGCCGGTGGCCTGGATGCCGCCGGTCAGGCTTCCCGCCGGGTTTTCGAAACCGGCGACGTCGTCACCCTGCCAGCAGTGCATGGAGACGGGCAGACGGTCCAGCTGGCGCAGGGCCTCCTCGACATCCACGCCGACGGCGGCGTAGCGCTGCTTAGCAATTTCCCAGGCTTGTTCAAGTTGAGTGGTCATGCGCAAAGCTCCTTGGTCTGTTGTGGCTGAAACTGCGCCACGAAACGGGCAATTTCACTATCAGGATTGGGGGTAAAGGCGGTGAGGGATGCGTTGCCGTGCACCACCTGACGAAACTCATCGACGCTGGCCAGCTCGTCGAGGGTCATTAACTGGATGCCGATATTGCCGAGGGTGGAGGCCTCTGTCGGGCCGGCCACGACGGCGATCCCGCAGGCGTCGGCGCACAGCTGGTTGAGCAGTTCGTTCTGGCAGCCGCCGCCGACGATATGCAGCTGGCTAAAGGGCTGGCCGCGCAGCGCCGCCAGCTCGTTAAGCACCCGGGCGTAGAGCAGCGCCAGGCTGTCGAAAATGCAGCGCGCCAGTTCGGCGTCGCTGTGAGGAACCGGCTGGCCGGATCCGCGGCAGGCGGCCTGGATCTCGGCGCTCATACTGGCCGGGTTGATAAAGCGGTCGTCATTGCAGTCAATGATGAAGCGACACGCCGGCAGCGCGGCAGTGCGGGCGATCAGCCCCTGCAGGTCGCTGACGTTTTGTTCTTTCAGCACCCGCTGCAGCAGCCACAGGCCCATGATATTTTTCAGCACCCGATAGCGGCCTTCGGCTCCGCCTTCGTTGGTGATATTGGCCTGCAGCGCCGCGTCGCAGGTGTAAGGGGTCAGGCTTTCAAACCCCATCAGCGACCAGGTGCCGGAGGAGAGATAGGCGGCGTGGCCGTCGGCCAGCGGGGAGGCGATCACCGCGCTGGCGGTGTCGTGACTGGCGACGGCGACCACCGGAATACGGTTGCCTTGCGGGCAGATCCAGTGGCCTGTCACATTGCCGGGATGCGTCGGGGTGCCAAACCACTCGCGCGGCGCGCCGGTCCAGTTCAGCAGCGTCTCATCCCAGTTATCGCTGTGGATGTTGACCAGCTGGGTGGTGGTGGCGTTGGTATATTCCCAGTTCAGATTGCCGGTCAGGCGGAAGCTGAAATAGTCGGGGATCAGCAGGGCATGGGCGGCCTGACTGACCAGCTCCGGCTGCTGTTCCACCAGGGCGCGCAGTTGATAAAGGGTGTTAAACGGCAGAAACTGAATGCCACTGCGGCGATAGATCTCCGCCCGGCCCAGCTGTTCTTCAGCGTGACGTAGCAGGCCCTGGGTGCGATCGTCACGATAGGAGACCGGCAGCCCGACGCGCTGACCCTGCTTATCCAGCAGGACATAATCCACGCCCCAGGTATCGATGCCGATGCTGTCGATCAGGATGCCCTGCTCACACACTTTCTCCAGCCCGCGGCGGATCTCGTCTTCGAGGCTATCGAGATCCCAGCAGTCGAAGCCATCCACCTTCTGCAGGCTGTTGGTGAAGCGATGAATTTCACGCAGCGTCAGGGCGCGCGGCCCGGACTGATAGCTGGCGAGCATGACCCGCCCGCTGGAGGCGCCTAAATCGACGGCGACACAATGACGAATACTCATGGAACGATCCTTCTTAAAATCATTGTCCGCAGTCTAAAAAAGGGCGCTGACTCACACCTTCTCGCTACGGACAGCCGAAACTGGCCGCTGGCAAGAAAGCAAAGGTGACCGTGAGGAAAATCACAAATTGCGGTTTTGGGCGGTGGTGAGGAGGATGTGATGGGGTCCGCAGTTCCGCATCTTTCCGGCTGATTCTTGAAAAAGCGGCAGGATTTACGAATTTCGCGGTCAAAAATTGAAGGCCGGATAGCCAACCCTTCATTACTATCAGCCGGTGACTGATAATTTTTCTCATTACGAGGGTGGCATCATGACCATATTGCACAGTACGGATTTCTTTAAGGCCGGGATCTCGACGGTGGCTATTGAACCCCGCCTCCCTCAGTCGGCCTTTCCTGAACATCACCATGATTTTCATGAAATTGTCATCGTGGAGCAGGGTACGGGCATTCACGTCTTCAATGGCCAGCCCTATACCATCGGCGGCGGCTCGGTCTGCTTTATTCGCGATCACGACCGGCATCTTTACGAGCACACGGACAATCTGTGTCTGACCAACGTGCTTTATCGCGCGCCGGATGCGTTTCGGTTTCTCGCCGGGTCAGCAGCTGCTCCCCAGGAGCAGGAGGGGAACTACCCATCGCACTGGCCGGGTGAACCAGACGGTCCTGCAGCAGGTTCGGCATATCGTGGCGCAGATGGAGGCCATTGGGGAGCGAAACGGCTACCCATTGCCGTCGCCAGCCGTGAGATCCTGTTTATGCAGCTGACTGGTGCTGTTGCGTAAAAGCAGCCTTGCGGAAGAGGCTACCAACAATGATGCGCGGCTGAATCAGCTGCTGGCCTGGCTGGAAGATCATTTTGCCCAGGAGATCTGCTGGGAGGAGGTGGCGGCGCAGTTTTCGCTGTCGCTGCGTACCCTGCACCGCCAGCTGAAGCAGCAGACCGGCCTGACGCCGCAGCGCTATCTTAATCGGGTGCGCCTGATGAAAGCCCGGCACCTGCTGCGCCACAGCGATGAAAGCGTGACGGATATCGCCTATCGCTGCGGATTCGGCGACAGTAACCACTTTTCGACGCTTTTTCGCCGCGAGTTTTCCTGGTCGCCGCGCGATATCCGCCAGGGGCGCGACGCCTATTCTTCAGTAACGCGAGAGGAGTCAACGTATTGCGGAGCAAAAACGCGAATAATGCGCCGTTATCCGCGTTGGGAGTGTGAGCCGTGGCCGGTTTGATTCTACGTAAAGAGGAATTTTTCCCTTCCGCCACGCAGGCGGTGGCGGTGGCTGACCGCTACCCGCAAAACGTCTTCGCTGAACACACCCATGAGTTCTGCGAGCTGGTGCTGGTGTGGCGGGGCAACGGGCTGCATGTTCTCAACGACCGTCCCTGGCGCATTACCCGCGGCGATCTGTTCTATATTCGCGCCGAAGATAAACACTCCTATGCTTCCGTTAACGATCTGGTTCTGCAGAACATCATCTATTGCCCGGAGCGGCTGCAGCTCAATTTCGACTGGGCGGGGGCGATCCCTGGCCTCTTCGGCACCCCGTGGAAGCCCCACTGGCGCATGGGCAGCACCGGTATGGCGCAGGCGCGTCAGGTGATTAGTCAGCTTGAGCATGAGTGTTCCCGGCACGATGCGCAGGGGAATGCGATGGCCGAGCTGTTGTTTGCTCAGCTGGCGCTGACCCTCCAGCGGCATCGCTACGCGACGGATAATCTGGCGGCGACGCAGCGCGAAGCGCTGTTGGACAAACTGCTGGCCGCGCTGGCGGCCAGCCTGAGCCGCCCCTTTGTCCTGGAGCGTTTCTGCGAGCAGGAGGGCGGCAGCGAGCGGGCGCTACGTCAGCAGTTTCGCCAGCAAACCGGGATGACCATCAATCACTATTTACGCCAGCTGCGGATCTGCCATGCGCAGTATCTGTTGCAGCATACCGAGCGCTTAATCGGCGATATCGCCATGCAGTGCGGCTTTGAGGACAGTAACTACTTTTCGGTGGTGTTCAGCCGGGAAATCGGCATGTCGCCGGGGCAGTGGCGGCAGCGCAGTCGCGCCGCCGCCTGAAGCGCGTCTTTGTCAGGCAAATGCTCCGGTGCTTAACGGGCCATTCCCAGACCGACGATGTTGGCGGCGATGATGATCACCACGCAGCCGAGGCTCAGGACGCTCACCGGACGACGACCGGCGTTGTTCCACTCCTTCAGCACCAGACCCACCAGACCGCCGCACAGTACGTAGAAGCTCATGTGCAGCATCCAGCTCATATAGTCATACTGCGCCGGAATGCGGGCGTGGCCCCAGGCATAGAAGAAGAACTGGAGATACCACATCAGGCCGCCGAGGGCGGAAAGCAGCAGGTTGCTGATGATGAGGGGTTTGGCCAGCGAGAAATCGGCTTTGACGGACAGGCTCTTCACTTTTGCCAGACGAATAAAGCAGAAGCCAAGGTTAACCAGCGCCCCGCCGCCCATAATCACCACGTAGCTTGGCAGCGCCGCATATAACGGGTCGACGCCGAGCGCCGCGGCGGCATCATGCATCGGTTTGGCGGCGTTCATCGCGAACGACATCCCTGCCGAGAAGATACCGCACATCACCGCCAGCAGAAGCCCTCTCTTCAGATTGAACTCTTCGGCTTTGATGCCCATTTTGCGCTCTTTCAGCTGGCCCGCGCGGGTGACGATGCCAACGCCAACCACCGCCACCAGCACGCCGAGCAGCGTCATTTGACCGCCCTGGGTGTGCATCAGCACCGAAAACTGACCGTTAATAATCGGCGTCATCAGCGTACCGACAATCAGCGTGATGCCAATGGCGATGCCAATCCCCATCGACATGCCGAGATAGCGCATGGTCAGGCCATAGTTGATATTACCGATACCCCACATGGCGCCGAACAGAAAGACCGGCAGCAGCGTGGAGGCGTTAAAGGAGCGGTAGTAGGCCCAGAAATCGGGTAACAGCGTGGCGCTGATGGCCCAGGGCAGGATCAGCCAGGAGACGATCCCCCCGACCGACCACATGGTTTCCCACGACCAGTGTTTTACTTTCTTGAACGGGGCATAGAAACAGGCGGCACTGGCGGCCCCTATCAAATGCCAAAAAATACCCATCGTAATCGCGTGGTTCATTGATTTTATCCTCATCTTTTTTTATCGGAGACGGCGGCTTCCGATGCGATGAGTGTAAAAATTAGCCGCTTTGGCCGCCTTCAGGACGTTGCCACAGGATGGCGAACTCTGGCAACCATGGGCTTAATTAGTTGTTCTACATCACAAAACGGCGGGTATTTCTTCTGGTTATATCCATATGAAAAATACGGGCATTGATAAGCATTTTCAATACCATTTAATTAACTATAATGGACAAACTGCTTACGCGGCGTTAACACTTGAGCCGCTCGACAATAATGGAGATGATTATGAGCTATACCCTGCCATCCCTGCCGTACGCTTACGATGCTCTGGAACCGCACTTCGACAAGCAGACGATGGAGATCCATCACACCAAACACCATCAGACCTACGTGAACAATGCCAACGCCGCGCTGGAAAGCCTGCCGGAGTTCGCTAACCTGTCCGCTGAAGAGCTGATCACCAAGCTGGATCAGCTGCCGGCTGACAAAAAAACCGTACTGCGTAACAACGCCGGCGGCCACGCGAACCACAGCCTGTTCTGGAAAGGCCTGAAAACCGGTACCACCCTGCAGGGCGATCTGAAAGCGGCTATCGAGCGCGATTTCGGCTCTGTGGACAACTTCAAAGCGGAATTTGAAAAAGCCGCTGCTACCCGTTTCGGTTCCGGCTGGGCGTGGCTGGTCCTGAAAGGTGACAAACTGGCCGTTGTCTCCACCGCTAACCAGGATTCTCCGCTGATGGGCGAAGCCATTTCCGGCGCTTCTGGCTTCCCCATCCTGGGTCTGGACGTGTGGGAACACGCTTACTACCTGAAATTCCAGAACCGTCGCCCGGACTACATCAAAGCCTTCTGGGATGTGGTGAACTGGGACGAAGCTGCAGCGCGTTTTGCCGCCAAAAAAATAAGGTTGCAATGTGCTAAGAGAGAAGCGAGTCTGATGGCTCGCTTTTTTTATATCGGTAGCAAGGAGAGCAGAGATGCATTATCCGGTGAATGTCTTTGTCGGCAAAATCAGGGACTACACGGGCAGTCGTCCCAGCGCGATCGGCAAAATCCAGGTTGACGGCGAGTTGCAGCTCGGCGATCTCGGTCTCGAAGGGGATGAGCAGGCGGAGAAGAAAATCCACGGCGGGCCGGACCGCGCGTTGTGTCACTATCCGCGCGAACACTATGCCGACTGGATCCGTGAATTCCCCCAGCATGCCGATCGGTTCTGCGCCCCGGCGTTCGGCGAAAACCTTTCCACCACCGGGCTCACCGAACAAAACGTCTGCATTGGCGATATCTTTCGCTGGGGCGAGGCGCTGATCCAGGTCACCCAGCCGCGCTCTCCGTGCTTCAAGCTCAACTTTCATTTTTCGATCAATGACATGGCTCAGCTGATGCAAAACAGCGGGAAGACCGGCTGGTTGTATCGGGTGATCGCTGGGGGGAAAGTCTCCAGCGATGCACCGCTCGAGCTGGTCTCTCGCCTGAGTGAGGTCAGCGTCCATGAGGCCGGGGCGATTGCCTGGCATATGCCGTTTGATGACGATCAGTACCACCGCTTATTGTCGGCCGCGGGCCTGTCGGTGAGCTGGAGCAGAACCATGCAGAAGCGCCGTTTAAGCGGTAAGATCGAGGGTAGTTCGCGGAGATTATCGGGGGGAAATAATTCCCCCATATTGAGTATTTCCGGGGATGCTCCCGGCTTAGCGTAGCGCAAGCCGGGATAGCATCAGGTGCGCTTATACAGCGGCAGCCAGAGGGTTAAGCGCAGACCGCCCAGCGGGCTGTCGTCGGCCTTCACCCAGCCACGGTGCTGCTGAATAGCGGTTTCGACAATCGCCAGCCCCAGGCCGGTGCCGCCGGACTCGCGGTCGCGCGCCTCGTCGGTCCGGTAGAATGGCCGGAAAATCTGCTCGCGATCCTCCGGACTGACTCCCGGGCCGTCGTCATCGACGTTAACCGTAATCCCGTCTTTATCCACCGAGAAGCTGACGGAAATCTTCGTGTGCGAGTAGCGCAGGGCGTTGCGGACGATGTTCTCCAGCGCGCTTTCCAGCGCATTGGGGTTACCGTACAGCGGCCACGGGCCCGGAGGATACTCAACGGTGAAGGATTTACCCATCTGCTCGGCTTCAAACGCCGCGTTGTCCAGCACTTCACTCCACAGCTGATTGGCTTTGACCGTCTCGCTCACCAGGGCATTTTTCGCCTGATTGCGCGACATCACCAGCAGGTCGTTGATCATGCTGTCCAACCGGTGCGCTTCAGTTTCGATTCGCTCCAGCTCTTTGCTCTCACCGCTGCGGCGGCGCAGCAGGGCGGTGCCCAGCTGCAGACGCGTAAGCGGCGTGCGCAGCTCGTGCGAGATATCGGACAGTAGCCGTTGCTGGCTGGTCATCATCCGCTCCAGGGCCGTCACCATTTGGTTAAAGCTGGCGCCGGCGGCTAAAAACTCCTGCGGTCCAGCTTCCAGCTCCGGATGCTGCCGCAGGTTGCCCTGGGCGACCTCGTCGGCGGCATTTTTCAGCTTACGCGCTGGTTTCGCCAGGCTCCACGCCAGCCACAGCAGCAGCGGGGCGCTAACCAGCATTGTGACGATCAGCAGCAGCAGCGGCCGGTCAAACAGCAGGTTGATAAAGTCGGATTGTGAGGTGCTGGCGGGACGGATCAGATACAGCTGATAGTTATCCTCCCCATCCCTGACGGAGAACGGGCCCACCATTTCCAGGCGGCCATAGCGTTTTTTCTGCGGATGATCGGCGTTATCGGCCTGGCCGATAAAGTTGCGAATGATCTGCATCTCGTTGCGTTCTGCGCCGATCACGCGGCCTTCGCTGGTCACCAGCAGCAGGCGTTGCCCAGGAGGCGCCCATTTATCGATGGCGCGAAACAGACGACGCCACCACATCAGGTCGTTCGGCGGATCGTTGGCCAGCTCGGCCTCAACGTGCTGCTCGATCATGATGCCTTGACGCTGCTCGCTTTCCAGCAGCTCGGTCATCTGCCGGGAGTCCAGTTTGGGCAACATCAGCACCAGCATCAACACCAGCGCCAGCGTCAGCCAGAAGATGGCGAAGATGCGTGCAGTCAAACTTCCAATCATGAAGCGGAAACCATCAGATACCCGCGGCCACGCAGCGTTTTAAACCA
>OKVR01000350.1_pt1 | contig 11090 bp, 6 predicted proteins | sample 1606891 | NCBI WGS metagenome assembly OKVR01 (sample SAMN03281011, study PRJEB24777) | human gut metagenome | isolation source: fecal sample PR176 from 1 month old male Indian infant, caesarean delivered... | place: Singapore | collected 2006-01-13 | reverse complement strand
CGGCAGTTTCTTCGCCGGATTGAGTATATCCTTCGGCAGATCGACCACCACCGGCCCGGGGCGACCGCTGGCCGCTAACCAGAAGGTTTTCTTCAGCACGCCGGGAATATCTTCGGTCTGCTTCACCAGGAAACTGTGCTTCACCACCGGGCGGGAAATCCCCACCATGTCGCACTCCTGGAAGGCATCATAGCCGATAAGCGATGTCGCCACTTGCCCTGAGAGGATCACCAGCGGGATAGAGTCCATATAGGCCGTCGCGATACCGGTGATGGCGTTCGTCGCCCCAGGCCCTGAGGTCACCAGCACCACACCGACCTCCCCGGTCGCTCGCGCCAGACCATCCGCCATATGCACCGCCGCCTGCTCGTGGCGAACCAGCACATGATCGATACCGCCAAGGGTATGTAACGCATCATAGATATCGAGGACTGCGCCTCCGGGATAGCCGAATACTTGCTTGACGCCCTGATCGACAAGCGATTGGACGACCATCTCGGCTCCTGACAACATCTCCATGGTTTGCCTCCAGGCTTATTGTTTTACGACAGCGGAACTCAATTTCCGCGCGCTCGCACGATGCGAAGGGGTACCCCTCCGCACTGAGGTGAATGGACTGCATGCCACTACCATAACTGCTCGCCAGCAGGCAGGCAATTCGCCACGACAGGGGCTTTCTAAGTGGAATAAGAAGAAAAACAAGCGGAGAGAGGAAAATATGGTGGAATGCTTCAGAGATAAGAAAAGAGAATAGTAAATACTCGGAGAAAAGGCGCGATAGCAGGAATTGATCCATTTTTTGTTAACGGGCGGAGAGCAACTGAAAGGGTAAACAGCATAAAATTCTGCATTCTTGTAATTCAATCATATAAAAAAAGGAGCCGAAGCCCCTTTCATGATCATTGCCATCGGCTCAGCGCTGACAAATATCCACCAGCAGCTCTTCCATCCACTGATGGCCTTTATCGCGACCCGCCGCTTCGTGCCAGGAGAGATAGCAGGTCCGGCTATTCACCTTCAGCGGCAGAGGTAATATTTGCAGCGCTAACTTATCGGCAAACTCATTTGCCAACCAGCGCGGCGCAATGGCCACCATCTGTGTTTGTGACACCACGTTTAATACGCTGACCATCGCATTACCTTGATATGCGATGCGCGCTTGTTTATCGGCCGTGTCATACCACGGCAGACTGAATGAGGCATACCGATCGAGAGCCACCGCGGCATGCTCCTCGCGATAAATATCAGCCTCCATCACCGGTCCGGAGATACGCGGATGGTTGCGACTGGCCACCAGAACCATTTCATCTTTGAATAGCGGCACACAGGCAAACTCAGGGCGACGGAACTCTTCATAACCGATCACAAATTCCGTTTCCTGATAACGTAGCTGATGTTCCGTATTTTGATTAAGCGCTGATTTAAAGACTAAATGAATATTGGGCGCGATTTCAGCGACTTTATTAAATATCACCGACGTCAGGATGTTATCCAGCGGGCTACAGACGCACAGATTGAAAACACGCTCACTGCTCAGTGGTTCAAAACCGGAGCCTGGCAATTCGTTTTGCACCAGCTGCAGCGCCTGGCGCACTGAGCCAAAGAGCTGATAGGCCCGCGCCGTCGGCTGAATACCGCGGCCATAGCGCACAAACAGTTCATCATTAAACATCACTTTCAGACGTGAAACCGCGTTGCTCACCGCCGGTTGAGACATGCCGAGCGTATGGGCGGCACGGGTAATATTCTGTTCCTGCATAACCGCATCAAAAACGGTAAGCAGATTGAGATCAACCATCCGTAGTTGAGGTTTTACGACTTCCTGTCCGGGGGCTGATTTATATTCTGGACTTTCAATTAACATATCTAGTTCCGCCGTCACGATGAATTCCCTTTACTAAACCGCTATGATTAGCGGCGAAAATATCATTTATCATGCTAATGACATTTGCAAAATAGCAAAGGTGTATTTTAGGAATATATCAAGGCTATGAGTGGCAGTGTAAATCCGGTACCGCCGGAATAGGTGAACTGCTCAAACCATACTAGTTACTTAATGATGATGAGTTTAACCATAATTCAGAAAAATAAAAACAACACCAATGATTAACTGTAACTTAAGCAATAATAAAGCATTTTATTTTCCACCCCATAAAATTAACAACCATTTATCATTGAAAAAAGAGCCGTTAAGGGGTGGAGATATTCACACGAAAAATAAATATAATCTTTTCATTTAGATAGCGATTTTTTGCCGCCTCGCTCGCGGCGCATCGATGAGCGAAGCCTTTAATGCAAAGATACATTGTCAAATGAAACATATCCCAGTGCGCTCCCGCAGGGCCAAAAAAGGATCTTTCGGCAAAAAAAGGGCAAACATCAGCACAATTAGCTAATTCACGCCGTGGACCAAAAAACGCTTTTTTCCATGCCAGGGGTTGACTTTGAAACGGCTATCCAGTAACTCTAAAAGCATAACGATTTCATCTGGAGTTTGACGCAATGATTCGCACCACTCGCATCACCAGCCTACTACTACTAAACGCATGCCATTTGCGCGGTAGGCTGTTGGGCGACGTTCAGCGTTAAGTCATCTTCCAGCAAGACTATAAAACCCGCGCCTTGGCGCGGGTTTTTTTATGCTCGTCAACAAGGCGCCAGGACACAGACTAAGGATCCAAACCATGAGCCAGCAAGTCATTATTTTCGATACGACCTTACGTGATGGCGAACAAGCGTTACAGGCAAGCCTGAGTGTCAAAGAGAAGCTGCAGATCGCTCTGGCCCTCGAGCGCATGGGTGTTGACGTGATGGAAGTCGGTTTCCCGGTTTCTTCTCCGGGCGATTTTGAATCCGTGCAGACCATCGCGCGCACCATCAAAAACAGCCGCGTATGCGCTCTGGCGCGTTGCGTTGAGAAAGATATCGACGTGGCGGCGGAATCCTTAAAGGTGGCCGAAGCGTTCCGTATCCACACCTTCATCGCCACCTCGCCGATGCATATCGCCACCAAACTGCGCAGCACCCTGGATGAAGTCATTGAGCGAGCGGTTTATATGGTGAAGCGGGCGCGCAATTACACTAACGATGTCGAATTCTCCTGTGAAGACGCCGGCCGTACGCCAATAGCTGACCTGGCTCGCGTCGTGGAAGCAGCGATTAACGCTGGCGCCACCACCATAAATATTCCGGATACCGTCGGCTACACCATGCCGTTCGAGTACGCCAACATTATCAGCGGCCTGTATGAGCGCGTACCGAATATCGACAAAGCCATTATCTCCGTTCACACCCATGATGACCTGGGCATTGCCGTCGGCAACGCCCTCGCCGCGGTCCACGCCGGAGCTCGCCAGGTAGAAGGCGCGATGAACGGTATCGGCGAGCGCGCCGGCAACTGCGCGCTGGAAGAGGTCATCATGGCGATTAAAGTGCGCAAAGACATCATGAACGTGCACACCAATATCAACCACCATGAAATCTGGCGCACCAGCCAGACCGTCAGCCAGATCTGCAACATGCCGATCCCGGCGAACAAAGCCATCGTCGGCACCGGCGCCTTCGCCCACTCCTCCGGTATCCACCAGGACGGCGTGCTGAAGAACCGCGAAAACTACGAGATCATGACCCCGGAATCCATCGGTCTGAACCAGGTGCAGTTGAACCTGACCTCCCGTTCCGGCCGCGCGGCGGTGAAACACCGGATGGAAGAGATGGGCTACCAGGAGAGCGATTACAACCTGGATCATCTGTATGACGCGTTCCTGAAGCTGGCGGACAAAAAAGGACAGGTCTTCGATTACGATCTGGAAGCGCTGGCCTTTTTCAACAAGCAGCAGGAAGAGCCAGAGCATTTCCGCCTGGATTACTTCAACGTTCAGTCCGGCTCCAGCGATATCGCCACCGCCTCGATCAAACTGGTCTGCGGGGATGAGATCAAAACTGAAGCCGCCAACGGCAACGGTCCGGTCGATGCTATCTACCAGGCGATTAACCGCGTCACCAATTACAACATTGAATTAGTGAAATATGGCTTAAGCGCGAAAGGCCACGGCAAAGACGCCCTGGGCCAGGTGGATATCGTCGTTGACTACAACGGCCGCCGTTTCCACGGCGTTGGTCTGGCAACGGATATCGTAGAGTCGTCAGCCAAAGCGATGGTTCATGTGCTGAACAACATCTGGCGCGCCGCCGAAGTCGAAAAAGAATTGCAACGCAAAGCTCAGAATAAAGAGAACAATAAGGAAACCGTGTAATGTCGAAGAATTACCATATTGCCGTTTTGCCGGGTGATGGCATTGGCCCGGAAGTGATGAACCAGGCGATGAAAGTACTGGAAGCCGTGCGCCAACGTTTTGCCATGCACATTACCACCAGCCAGTACGACGTCGGCGGCGCGGCCATCGACCGCCAGGGAACTCCCCTGCCGCAGGCGACGGTCGCCGGATGCGAGCAGGCGGACGCGATCCTGTTCGGCTCCGTTGGCGGCCCGAAGTGGGAACACCTGCCGCCCGCAGAACAGCCAGAGCGCGGCGCCCTGCTGCCGCTGCGTAAATACTTCAAACTGTTCAGCAACCTGCGCCCGGCAAAACTGTATCAGGGGCTGGAAGAGTTCTGCCCCGCTGCGCGCCGACATCGCCGCCAACGGCTTCGACATTCTCTGCGTTCGCGAACTGACCGGCGGCATCTACTTCGGCCCAGCCGAAAGGCCGCGAAGGCAGCGGTCAGCATGAGAAAGCTTTTTGATACCGAGGTGTATCACCGCTTTGAAATCGAACGTATCGCGCGCATCGCTTTTGAATCTGCCCGTAAACGTCGTCACAAAGTGACCTCCATCGATAAAGCCAACGTTCTGCAGTCCTCTATTCTGTGGCGCGAAATCGTCAGTGAGATCGGCAAAGAGTATCCGGACGTTGAGCTGGCGCATATGTATATCGATAACGCCACCATGCAGCTGATTAAAGATCCGTCTCAGTTCGACGTGCTGCTGTGCTCCAACCTGTTCGGCGACATCCTCTCCGACGAGTGCGCAATGATCACCGGCTCGATGGGTATGCTGCCGTCCGCCAGCCTTAACGAACAAGGTTTCGGCCTGTACGAGCCTGCAGGCGGCTCGGCGCCGGATATCGCTGGCAAAAATATCGCTAACCCGATCGCGCAGATCCTCTCCCTGGCGCTGCTGCTGCGCTATAGCCTTGACGCTAACGAGGCGGCGAGCGCAATTGAAAGCGCGATTAACCGCGCTCTGGAGGAAGGGGTTCGTACCGGCGACTTAGCGCACGGCACGGCGGCGGTCAGCACTGATGAAATGGGCGATATCATTGCCCGCTATGTAGCAGAAGGGGTGTAATCATGGCTAAGACGTTATACGAAAAATTGTTTGATGCGCACGTGGTGTATGAGGCGCAAAACGAAACCCCGCTGTTGTATATCGACCGCCATCTGGTGCATGAAGTTACCTCCCCGCAGGCCTTTGACGGCCTGCGCGCCCACGGCCGCCAGGTGCGCCAGCCGGGTAAAACCTTCGCCACCATGGATCACAACGTCTCGACGCAGACCAAAGACATTAACGCGTCCGGCGAGATGGCCCGCATTCAGATGCAGGAGCTGATTAAGAACTGTAAAGAGTTTGGCGTTGAGCTGTACGACCTGAATCACCCGTACCAGGGCATCGTTCACGTAATGGGCCCGGAACAAGGGGTGACCTTGCCGGGGATGACCATTGTCTGCGGCGACTCGCATACCGCCACCCACGGCGCGTTCGGCGCGCTGGCGTTCGGCATCGGCACTTCCGAAGTGGAACATGTGCTGGCGACCCAGACCCTGAAACAGGGTCGTGCGAAAACCATGAAAATCGAAGTGCAAGGCAAAGCGGCGCCGGGCATCACCGCCAAAGATATCGTGTTGGCGATCATTGGTAAAACCGGCAGCGCCGGCGGCACCGGCCACGTGGTGGAATTCTGCGGCGAAGCGATCCGCGATCTGAGCATGGAAGGTCGCATGACCCTGTGCAACATGGCGATCGAGATGGGCGCCAAAGCGGGCCTGGTCGCGCCGGATGAAACCACCTTCAATTACGTACGCGGCCGTCTGCACGCGCCGAAAGGCAAAGATTTTGACGATGCGGTGGCGTACTTGGGAAAAACCCTGAAAACCGACGACGGCGCCACATTTGACACCGTGGTGACGCTGCAGGCGGCTGAGATTGCTCCGCAGGTGACCTGGGGCACCAACCCAGGCCAGGTGATTTCGGTCACCGATAATATCCCCGATCCTGCGTCATTCAGCGACCCGGTGGAACGCGCCAGCGCTGAGAAAGCGCTGGCCTATATGGGACTGAAATCCGGCATCCCGCTGACGGAAGTGGCTATCGATAAAGTGTTCATCGGCTCCTGTACCAACTCGCGTATCGAAGATTTGCGCGCCGCGGCGGAAATCGCCAAAGGGCGTAAAGTGGCGCCGGGCGTCCAGGCGTTGGTGGTACCAGGTTCCGGTCCGGTGAAAGCGCAAGCGGAAGCGGAAGGCCTGGATAAGATCTTTATCGAAGCCGGCTTTGAGTGGCGCTTACCGGGCTGCTCGATGTGTCTGGCGATGAACAACGACCGCCTGAACCCGGGCGAGCGCTGCGCCTCCACCAGCAACCGTAATTTTGAAGGCCGTCAGGGCCGCGGCGGACGCACGCACCTGGTGAGCCCGGCAATGGCCGCGGCGGCGGCTGTGACCGGCCATTTCGCCGATATCCGTAATCTGAAGTAAGGAGACCATCATGGCAGAGAAATTTACCCAACATACCGGCCTGGTGGTTCCGCTGGATGCTGCAAACGTCGATACCGACGCGATTATTCCCAAGCAGTTTCTGCAGAAAGTGACCCGCACCGGCTTTGGCGCGCACCTGTTCAACGACTGGCGCTTCCTCGATGATAAAGGTCAACAGCCGAACCCGGAGTTCGTGCTGAACTTTCCTGAGTACAAAGGCGCCTCTATCCTGCTGGCGCGGGAAAACTTCGGCTGCGGCTCCTCCCGCGAGCATGCGCCGTGGGCGCTGACCGATTACGGTTTTAAAGTCGTTATCGCCCCAAGCTTTGCCGATATTTTCTACGGCAACAGCTTCAACAACCAGCTGCTGCCGGTGACGCTGAGCGATGAGCAGGTCGACGAGCTGTTCAGACTGGTGCAGGCCAACCCGGGCATTACGTTTGAAGTGGACCTGGAAGCGCAGGTGGTGAAAGCGGGGGATAAAACCTACAGCTTTAAGATCGACGATTTCCGTCGCCACTGCATGCTTAATGGCCTGGATAGCATCGGCCTGACGCTGCAACATGAAGCGGCGATTTCCGACTATGAGCACAAGCTGCCGGCGTTTATGAATTAAGCTTCGCGCCCGGTCATTTGACCGGGCTTTTAATTTATTGCGGCAGAAAATTGAGATCTCACGCACAAAAACAATATTAATCTCATCGATCAGCCCATGACGTTGGCCCTGCCCCACGCGATAAAGACGAATGATTTCGCTTTCTTCCCCCTGACCTGCGCGGTTTATGTATTAACCCTTCACTGCAAGTAAAAATAAGGTATGAGTGTTTAATATAAAAATATAACAATGTGAAAGAAGCGTTAATCTCATAGAGAACCCCTATAGCTCACAGCAAAAAAAAAAGCTTATTTTTCAATTTTTCCCCTCGCTATCTTTTTCCACAGAGAAATATTAACTAAGGACACGCCCGGGCCCCCGCATAGCGGCCTCCCGGCCTCCTGTGGAGAGAAGAGATGAGCCACTATCCGCACCTTTTCAGTCCGTTGACCATCAACGGCATGACGCTAAAAAACCGCATTATTATGCCCCCGATGGGCACCAATATGGCTACGCTCAATGGCGAGGTCTCGCAGGAACAGCTGGAATACTACGAACTACGGGCCAAAGGCGGCACCGGTCTTATCACCATCGAAAACATCTGTATTGATTTCCCTTTCGCTTCCAACGGCACCACCCAACTGCGGATCGATAACGATCAATATATCCCGCGGCTGTTTAAATTAACCGAGACCCTGCATAAACACGGCGCCTGCGTATCCATTCAGTTAAATCACGCTGGCGCTTCCGCTTATGCCTACCGCCTCGAGGGTCAGACACCGCTCTCCTCCTCGACGACGCCCTCGAAAAAGCACGGTAATATTCCGCGGCCAATGACCCATGAGGAAATTTATCACGCGGTGGAAAAATTCGGGGACGCCGCAGAGCGCGTTCGTCGCGCGGGTTTTGACTGCGTCGAAATTCATGCCGGCCACTCCTATTTAATTAGCCAGTTTTTATCGCCGTTATTTAACAAACGCACCGATGAATTTGGCGGCAGCGTCGAAAACCGCACTCGAATATTAGGTCTGATTGTCGATAAAGTTCGCGCCTGCGTCGGGCCACGTTTTCCGGTCAGCCTGCGCATCAGCGCCGACGACTTCCTCAAAGGCGGCAATACCCTCGAAGATTCCTTGCGCATCCTTGAGCTCTGTCAGGAGAAGGTCGATATCATCAACGTCTCGGCGGCGCAGAACGACAACCTGAATCTGCAAATCGACCAGATGTCGCTGGAGGACGGCTGGAAGCGTTACCTCTCCCGCGCGGTGCGCGATAAATTCCATAAGCCCACGGTCATCGCCGGCAATATCCGTACCCCGCAGGTGGCCGAGGATATCCTCGCCAGCGGCGATGCCGATCTCATTGCCATTGGTCGCGGTCTGATTGCCGAGCCGGAGTGGGTGCAGAAGGTGCAAAGCGGTAAAGAGCGCGTGATGCGCAAATGCATCTCCTGCAACATCGGCTGCGCCGACCATCGCATCGCCCGCTCGCGTCCGCTGCGCTGTTCAATTAACCCGGACATCATTCACGGCGATGCCTACAAAACGCGGCGCGTTAATCGCGAAACGAACGTGGTCGTCATCGGCGCCGGCACTGCCGGGATGGAGGCCGCCTGCACCGCGGCGGAAGTCGGCTGCCACACCTGGCTGCTGGAGGCGAAAAATCACGTCGGCGGTCTCGCCAGCGATATCGCCCGTCTGCCGGAGAAAAAACGCATCGCGGATTTCCCGCAGTTTATGAAAAACCGCATCGCCGCGCTGGACAACCTGATGCTGCAGGTCGGCAAACGGGCAGACGTGGCCTCGGTTTCCGCCCTGCGTCCACACCTGATCGTCAATGCCACCGGCTCAACCCCCCTGCTGCCGCCCATTGCTGGACTGCGGGAGAATATTGACGCCGCGGAAGGCAAAGTCTTCTCCATTACCGGCATGATCGACAATCTGGCGAAATTTACCCATGTCGAGGGCAAACGCATCGCCGTTGTCTGGCGCGGGCGCCGTTTGGCCTCGACGTCATCGAATACTTTACCGCTCGCGGCGCGCAGGCGGTCTTAATCGAAATGCAGGACGCCGCCAGGTCGCGATCTCGACATCATTACCAAGAATGCCATGTTGACCATGCTCGACGAGCACCAGGTCGAACAGCACATGAATACGCAACTGATGGCGGTGGCTGCCGACCATTTCCAGGTGAAAAATACACAGCACACCTTCGATATCCCCTTCGACTACGGCTTTGTCTGTCTGGGGATGCGCGCCAACCGGACGGGTCTCGACGAGATCGAACGCTGGGCCAATGCCAATAACGTCAAAATCATGAATATCGGCGACAGCGTGATGGCGCGACGCATTATCGACGGCATCCGCGAAGGCCGCAACGTGCTGGACACCCTCGAAGACATGGGTGCGCTGGGCAGCCGCGAAGCACAACGAATTCCCTTTCTAACTTATTGAGGATTTTTGTCATGGCAGAACGTATTACTGGACACACTGAGCTGATTGGTCTGATAGCCACCCCGATTCGCCACAGCATGTCGCCCACCATGCACAACGAGGCTTTCGCCCATCTCGGGCTGGACTACGTCTACCTGGCTTTTGAAGTCGGTAATCAGGAGCTGAAAGACGTTGTCCAGGGCTTCCGGGCTTTGAAGCTGCGCGGCTTTAACGTCTCTATGCCGAACAAAACCGAGATTTGCCAGTATCTCGATAAGCTGTCGCCGGCGGCGCAGCTGGTCGGGGCGGTGAATACCGTGGTCAATGACGACGGCGTCCTGACCGGGCATATCACCGACGGCACCGGCTATATGCGCGCCCTTAGCGAAGCGGGTATCGATATCATTGGCAAGAAGATGACCGTGCTCGGTGCCGGCGGTGCGGCGACCGCACTCTGCGTCCAGGCGGCACTGGATGGCGTGAAGGCGATCTCCATCTTCAACCGTCGCGATAAATTCTTCGCCAACGCCGAAGAAACGGTCGCCAAGATCCGCAACAACACGCGCTGTGAGATCCATCTGTTCGATCTTGACGATCATGACAAACTGCGTGCCGAAATCGATAGCAGCGTGATCCTGACCAATGCCACCGGGGTCGGCATGAAGCCGTTCGAAGGCCAGATGCTGCTGCCGGACGACAGCTTTCTGCGTCCGGATCTGATCGTCTCCGACGTCGTATACAACCCGCGCAAAACCCACCTGCTGGAAGTGGCTGAGAAAAAAGGCTGCCGCACGCTAAACGGCCTCGGGATGATGCTGTGGCAAGGCGCGCGCGCGTTCGAAATCTGGACGGGTAAACAGATGCCGGTTGATTACATCAAAAGCATCCTGTTCTAAGGGGCAAGCGATGAAAAATAAATACATCCCTACCGCGGCAGGGCTGTACCTCAACTACCTGATTCATGGCATGGGGGTGCTGCTGATCACCCTCAACATGGCTCATCTTCAGGAGCAGTGGGGAACAGATAAAGCCGGCGTATCGATCGTTATCTCCTCGTTAGGTATTGGTAAGTTAGCGACCATCGTGACCGGCTTTCTGTCGGATCGCTTTGGTCGTAAGCCCTTTATCTATCTGGGGATCCTCAGCTATCTGATCTTTTTTATCGGCATTCTGCTGACCAAAAATATCTATCTGGCCTATGTCTTCGGCATTATGGCGGGCCTGGCGAACAGCTTCCTCGACTCCGACACCTATCCGGCGCTGATGGAATCTTTCCCGCACTCCGCCAGCCGGGCCAACGTGCTGAT
>OKVR01000349.1_pt1 | contig 11090 bp, 9 predicted proteins | sample 1606891 | NCBI WGS metagenome assembly OKVR01 (sample SAMN03281011, study PRJEB24777) | human gut metagenome | isolation source: fecal sample PR176 from 1 month old male Indian infant, caesarean delivered... | place: Singapore | collected 2006-01-13 | reverse complement strand
AATGGGGTGGACGGCCTGCACAATCAGCTCCAGGGCCAACAGGATCAGCCCAAGGCCGATCCCCACTCGCCCCAGCTGCCCGGCGCGGGTCTGCTTGCGGCCGAGGAAGAAAATCACCCCCGATAAATATCAACAACGGCGACAGCCACGAAAGGTCGAAGGTCAGTACCCTCGCCATCAGCGCCGTCCCGACGTCGGCGCCCAGCACCATCACCAGCGCCGGCGTGAGGCCCACTAAATCCTGGGCGACAAACGAGGTCACCAGCATGGTGGTGGCATTGCTGCTTTGCACCAGCGCAGTCACGCCAAGACCCGCGCAGAAGGCGAGCGGCTTTTTCTCTACGCTGCTACTGAGAACGGTACGTAGGCGAGCGCCATAGACGCGCATCACCCCGGTACGCACGATATGCGTGCCCCACACCAGCAGAGCGACCGCGGACAACAGGTGTAGCAGAGTTAACACGGAATCAGCTTCTCCTTATCGTTATAGGTGTTCCGACGTTCTGGAACCTATCTCAGTATAAGGGGTTAACCTCAATAAAGAGACAAGGCGCTCACAGAGCGCCTTGTTAGTTGTAAGGAAAGATGACGACTAGTCCGCATCATAGCCCAGATTAGGGGCTAACCAGCGCTCGACTTCCGCCGGGGTCATCCCTTTACGCCGCGCGTAGTCTTCGACCTGGTCGCGCTGGATCTGCGCCACGGCGAAGTACTTGCTGTCCGGATGGCTGAAATACCAGCCGGAAACCGATGCCCCCGGCCACATGGCGAACGATTCGGTAAGCTTCATGCCGGTATGGGCTTCGACGTCCAGCAACTGCCAGATGGTGCCTTTTTCAGTGTGCTCCGGACAGGCCGGATACCCCGGCGCCGGACGGATCCCTTGGTAATTCTCGCGAATAAGTTCCTCATTGCTGAGGTTCTCATTGGCCGCATACCCCCAGTAGACCTTGCGCACTTTCTCGTGCAGATACTCGGCGAAGGCTTCCGCCAGACGATCGGCGATGGCCTTGATCATGATCTTGTTATAGTCGTCATGCTGCGCTTCATAGGCCTCCGCCAGCGCGTCCTCTTCCAGGCCGCCGGTGACGGCGAAGGCGCCGATGTAGTCCGCTTTGCCGCTCAGCTTCGGCGCCACAAAGTCGGCGAGGCAGTAGTTGGCGAAGCCGACCTTCTCCGTCTGCTGGCGCAGGTGATGGCTCACCGTCAGCACGTGGGTGCGGGTTTCATCGCGATAGATTTCAATATCGTCGCCCACCCGGTTGGCCGGGAACAGGCCCACCACGCCGCGCGGGTTGAGGGTTTTCTCTGCGCTCAGTTTATCCAGCAGCTCGTTAGCGTCTTTGAACAGGCGCTGCGCCTCTTCCCCTACCACTTCATCTTCCAGAATGCGCGGATATTTACCCGCCAGCGACCAGGTCATAAAGAACGGCGTCCAGTCGATGTAATTGCGTAGCGTCTCGATACTGGCTTCCACCTCCTGAATCCCCAGGCGATGGGCCACCGGCGGCGTATAGCTCTCCCAGTCAAAGGCCAGATCGTTTTCCCGTGCGGCCGCCAGGGTCACCGGCGGGGTGCGCGGTTTTTTACGTCCATGCTGGATACGCACGGTTTCATACTCTTTGCGCGTGCGGGCGACAAACTCATCGCGCTGCGTATCCGAGAGCAGCGCAGCCACCACCCCGACGGTGCGCGAGGCGTTCTGTACGTAAACGGTCGGGCCGCTGTAGTTCTGCTCGATTTTCACCGCCGTATGCGCTTTCGAGGTGGTTGCGCCGCCAATAAGCAGCGGGATGGTAAAGCCCTGACGCTCCATCTCTTTCGCCACGTTAACCATCTCGTCGAGCGACGGGGTGATCAGCCCGGAAAGGCCGATGAGATCCGCGTTCACCTCTTTGGCGGTTTTGAGAATTTTATCCGCCGGGACCATCACGCCAAGATCGATGATTTCGTAGTTATTACACTGCAGCACCACGCCGACGATGTTTTTGCCGATGTCATGAACGTCGCCTTTTACCGTGGCAATCACCATTTTGCCGTTACTGGAGCCCTGTTCTTTACTGGCTTCGATAAACGGCTCAAGGTAGGCCACCGCCTGTTTCATGACGCGAGCGGATTTCACCACCTGCGGCAGGAACATTTTGCCTTCGCCGAACAGATCGCCGACCACGTTCATGCCATCCATCAGCGGCCCTTCGATCACCTCAATCGGGCGGGCAGCCTGCTGACGCGCTTCTTCAGTGTCCTGTTCGATAAATTCGGTAATGCCCTTCACCAGCGAATATTCGAGGCGTTTTTTCACCTCCCAGCTGCGCCACTCCGCCTGCTGGGCATTGGCGCCATCGTCAACTTTACTGCCGCGATATTTTTCCGCCAGTTCGAGCAATCTTTCGGTGCTGTCATCGCGGCGGTTGAGGATCACGTCCTCCACCGCGTCGCGCAGCTCGCCCGGCAGGTCATCATAGATGGCCAGCTGACCGGCATTGACGATCCCCATATCCATGCCGTTGCGGATCGCATAGTAGAGGAATACGGCGTGGATCGCCTCACGAACCGGGTCATTGCCGCGGAAAGAGAAGGAGACGTTGGAGACCCCGCCGGAGATCAGCGCATGCGGCAGCTCGCGTTTGATGTCTTCGCAGGCGCCGATAAAGTCCTGGGCATAGTTATTGTGTTCTTCGATACCGGTCGCCACCGCAAAGATATTCGGGTCAAAGATAATATCTTCTGGCGGGAAGCCAACCTCTTCGGTGAGGATTTTGTAGGCGCGACGGCAAATCTCAATTTTACGTTCGCGGGTATCAGCCTGGCCCACTTCGTCAAAGGCCATCACCACTACCGCAGCGCCGTAGCGGCGAACCAGTTTCGCATGGTGGATAAAGGGTTCGACGCCCTCTTTCATCGAAATCGAGTTAACGATGCCTTTGCCCTGAATGCATTTCAGGCCTTTCTCAATAACTTCCCACTTGGAGGAGTCGATCATGATCGGCACGCGGGCAATGTCCGGCTCGCCGGCAATCAGGTTGAGGAAGCGCACCATCGCCGCTTCTGCGTCGAGCATCCCCTCGTCCATGTTGATATCGATAATCTGCGCGCCGCTTTCCACCTGCTGACGCGCGACGTCCAGCGCTTCGCTGTACTTCTCTTCTTTGATTAAGCGTTTAAATTTCGCCGAGCCGGTAACGTTGGTACGTTCGCCGACGTTAACGAACAGGCTGTCATCGCCGATATTGAGCGGCTCAAGGCCGGCGAGGCGGCAGGCCACCGCGATTTCCGGCAGCTGGCGCGGCGGCAGGCCCGCTACCGCCCGGCTCATGGCGGCGATATGCTCCGGGGTCGTACCGCAGCAGCCGCCGACGATATTAAGGAAACCGGCTTCCGCCCATTCGCGGATCTGCGCCGCCATGGTATCGGCATCCAGATCGTATTCGCCGAAGGCGTTGGGCAGGCCGGCGTTCGGGTGCGCGGTGACGTAGCATTCAGCGATGCGCGACAGCTCCTGGACGTACTGGCGCAGTTCGTCCGGCCCGAGTGCGCAGTTCAGACCAAACGATAAGGCTTCGGCGTGGCGCAGCGAGTTATAGAAAGCTTCGGTGGTCTGCCCGGAAAGCGTGCGGCCGGAGGCATCGGTAATGGTGCCGGAGATCATCAGCGGCAGGTCAACGCCCAGCGCCTCCATCTCCTCTTTTACCGCATAGATGGCCGCTTTGGCATTCAGGGTATCAAATACCGTTTCAATCAGGATCAGATCCACGCCACCTTCCACCAGCGCCCGGGTGGATTCGCGATAGGCGGCCACCAGCTGGTCAAAGGTAATATTACGGAACGCCGGATCGTTCACATCAGGCGAAATGGAGGCGGTGCGGTTAGTTGGGCCAAGCACGCCCGCGACGTAGCGCGGTTTTTCCGGCGTGCGGGCCGTCCAGGCGTCGGCGCTGGCGCGGGCCAGCTTCGCCGCCGCAAAGTTGATCTCTGCCGACAGGGATTCCATCTGGTAATCCGCCATCGCGATGGTTGTCGAGTTAAAGGTGTTGGTCTCAATGATATCCGCGCCGGCCTCGAAGTAGGCGTCGTGGATCTCGCGGATCACCTCGGGCTTGCTGAGCACCAGCAGGTCGTTGTTGCCTTTCAGGTCGCACGGCCAGTCAGCAAAGCGCTCACCGCGAAAGTCCTGCTCACTCAGACGATAGCCCTGGATCATGGTGCCCATGCCCCCATCCAGAACCAGAATACGTTCTTTTAACTGCTGATGCAGTTGCTCAACTTTGCTGCTCACACTTGCTCCCGACAACGCTCAACTCAGGCCAAATAGCCAACAAACCATACTGGCATAAACCACCGGAGCGGAAAAGACAACAACGGGCAATATGAGACATGTTCAGCTTCACTCCTCCGATGAGTCCGGTTGTGATTGCATTATCGCCAAATAAAATGAAAATGATTTCCACGATACAGAAAAAGGAGTCCGCGATGGCCACTACCCCCGTTCCCGCGAAACGCGGCAGAAAACCCGCGGCTGCCACCGCCCAGCAGGCTGGCGGTCAGGTTCAGTCGCTGACCCGCGGCCTGAAATTGCTCGAATGGATTGCCGAATCCCACAGCAGCGTCGCGCTGACCGAGCTGGCGCAGCAGGCGGGTCTGCCCAACTCAACCACTCACCGCCTGCTGACCACCATGCAGCAGCTGGGTTTCGTCCGCCAGGTCGGCGAGCTGGGCCACTGGGCCGTCGGCGCGCATGCCTTCGTGGTCGGCAGCAGCTTTCTGCAAAGCCGCAATCTGCTGGCGATTGTCCACCCGATCCTGCGCCAGCTGATGGAAGATTCCGGTGAAACGGTGAATCTGGCAGTGCTTGACCAGAGCGACCACCAGGCGATCATTATCGACCAGGTACAGTGCACCCAGCTGATGCGGATGTCGGCGCCGATCGGCGGAAAACTGCCGATGCACGCCTCCGGCGCCGGGAAGGCGTTTCTCTCGCAGCTGAGCGAAGAGCAGGTTACCAGCCTCCTGCACCGTAAAGGGCTACATGCCTATACGCATGCCACGCTGGTCTCGCCGCTGCATCTGAAGGAAGATTTAGCGCAGACCCGCAAGCGGGGCTACTCGTTCGACGACGAGGAGCACGCGCTCGGCCTCCGCTGCGTCGCCGCCTGCATTTATGATGAACACCGCGAACCGTTCGCGGCAATCTCCATCTCCGGCCCCATCTCACGCATGACCGATGACCGGGTGACCGAGCTGGGCGCGCTGGTCATTAAGGCCGCGAAAGAGGTCACGCTGGCATACGGCGGGGTTAAATAAAAAAAAAATGCCCCACCGGGGCATTTTAAGTAGGCCTGATAAGCGTAGCGCCATCAGGCAGATCGGCGCACCTTGCCGGATGGCGGCGTAAAACGCCTTATCCGGCCTACTGTCGGCGCCATAGCGCACGCTAAAACGCTGCTTGCGCCGGTAGGCGTAGACATCTTCCACATGGCCGTTTTTAATCCGCGTCTGCAGTTCGCGCCAGTAGTCGGCGCGCAGCAGGTCGGCATGCATCTCCTCAAACAGCGGCCCAATGCGCGGGTCGGCACACAGCCAGTGGCGGAACTCCTCCGGGAACACATCCCCCGGCGAGACGCTGTACCACGGCTCGCTGGCCAGCTCATCCTCGGGATAGCGCGGCGGTGGGATCTGGCGAAAATTCACTTCCGTCATATAGCAGATTTCGTCATAGTCGTAGAACACCACCCGGCCGTGGCGGGTGACGCCGAAGTTTTTTAAACAGCATATCGCCGGGAAAGATGTTGGCGGCGGCCAGCTGGCGGATAGCATTCCCATACTCTTCTACCGCATCGCGTAGCGCCTGGCCGTTAACCTGCTCCAGCCACAGGTTGAGCGGCACCATTCGCCGTTCAATATACAGATGACTGATGACAATCCGGTCGCCGAGGTCGGTCAGTTTGTTCCCCGCCTCCGCCTGCAGCAGCGCCAGCAGCGCCGGCGCGATTTGTCGTTTCTCCAGCACGAAATTTTCAAACTCCTGCGTGTCCGCCATCCGCCCGACGCGGTCATGCTCCTTTACCAGCTGATAGCAGGCGCGCACGTGGGCGGCGGTCATCTCTTTCTGCGGCGCGAAGCGGTCTTTGATCACCTTAAACACCCGGTCAAACCCCCGGCAGGGTAAACACCAGCATCACCATCCCGCGAATGCCCCGGCGCCTCAATAAACTGCTCATCGCAGCGAGCGATGTAGTGCAGATATTCACGATAGCTTTCGGTTTTAGCGTGCTTCTGGCAGCCAATCGCCATATACAGCTCGGCCGTGGTTTTCCCCGGCAGGATCTCGCGCAGCCATTCCACCAGGGCGCCTGGCAGTGGCGCATAAACCATAAAATAGGAACGCGCGAAGCCAAACACGATGCTCGCTTCGGCATGGGTGGTCAGGCAGGTATCGACAAACAGCTCGCCCTCGTCGCTGCGATGGATCGGCAGCAAAAAGGGCAGCGTGGTCATCGGCATCACCAGTTTGCCCACCAGCCAGGCGGCTTTATTACGATAGAACAGCTCATTGGCGACCTGCAGATGACAGGTGGCGAGCAGTTCCTCCCCCAGCGCCTCCTGCAGACTGGCAATGATATAGCCGATATCCCGCGCTTTATTTTGCCACGGCAGCCGCAGCGGCAGATCGGACAGCACTTTACCCAGCAGGTGCGGCCAGCCGCGATCGGCAAAAAAATCTTTCGCCAGCGGTCGCGGAAGGGTGCGAAAAGGACGCTCGGGCTGCGAGCTGAAAATAAAAGAGCCGCTCGGGGGTCAGCGAGCGGTGGTCAAACAGGCGGCAGTAGACCGAATTGAAAAAGCTCTCGGCAATTTCAAAACGAGGGTAATCCGGCAGCAAACGGGTGTAGTGGGCTTTCACCCGCAGCAAAAAGTCGGCATCCGTGCTCTTTCCTTCCGTGATGCAGCGCAGCTGCTCCACCACCAGACCCACATGGTGGTCATAGAGGTGGATCCGCTGTTTCATCGCCTGCTGCACCGCATGCCAGTCGGCCTGTTCAAAGCGCTGCTGCGCGCCGGAAGTCACTTCGAGAAAACGCCCATACTGAGCGTCAAATCCCTGCAATATCGTTTGGGCAATCAGTAATTCCAGACCACGCGTCATCGAACTCCCCCATCCGGCACCACGTCAGGCCGGATGGCGCGCTCGCTTATCCGGCCTGGATCCCTTCACAGGCCCGGTTAGCGTCGTGCCACCGGGCATGGCTCAAAACTGATCTTCTTCGGTCGAGCCGGTCAGCGCCGTCACCGACGAGGCACCGCCCTGGATAATGGTGGTGACCTTGTCGAAGTAGCCGGTACCCACCTCCTGCTGATGCGAGACGAAGGTATAGCCTTCCGGCCCGGCGGCGAATTCCGGCTGCTGCACTTTTTCAACATAATGGCGCATCCCCTCACCCTGAGCGTAAGCATGGGCGAGGTCGAACATGTTGAACCACATGCTGTGGATCCCGGCGAGGGTAATAAACTGGTACTTGTATCCCATGTCCGACAGCTGCTGCTGGAAGCTGGCGATGGTTTTATCATCGAGATTTTTCTTCCAGTTAAACGACGGCGAGCAGTTATAGGCCAGCAGTTTGCCCGGAAAACGCGCATGAATGGCTTCAGCAAAGCGACGCGCCTGCTCAAGATCCGGTTTCGACGTTTCACACCACACCAGGTCCGCATACGGCGCATAGGCCAGCCCGCGGCTGATCGCCTGCTCGATCCCGGCATGGGTGCGGAAGAACCCTTCGCTGGTGCGATCCCCGGTAATAAACTCACGATCGTACGGATCGCAGTCTGAGGTAATTAAATCGGCAGCGTCAGCATCGGTACGGGCGATCACCAGCGTCGGGACCCCCATCACGTCAGCCGCCAGACGCGCCGCCACCAGTTTCTGTATCGCTTCCTGGGTCGGGACCAGCACTTTACCGCCCATATGACCGCACTTCTTCACCGACGCCAGCTGATCTTCGAAGTGAACAGCCGCTGCACCGGCTTCAATCATCGATTTCATCAGCTCGAAGGCATTAAGGACGCCGCCAAAACCGGCTTCCGCATCCGCCACGATCGGCAGGAAATAGTCGATAAAGCGCGGATCGTTCGGCTCGATGCCGGCTGACCATTGGATCTGATCGGCGCGGCGGAAGGTATTGTTGATCCGATCCACCACCGCCGGTACCGAGTTGGCCGGGTACAGCGATTGATCCGGGTACATGCTGGACGCCAGGTTAGCATCCGCCGCCACCTGCCAGCCGGAGAGATAAATGGCTTCGATGCCGGCCTTCGCCTGCTGCAAGGCCTGGCCGCCGGTCAGCGCGCCAAGGCTGTTGATGTATCCTTTCTTCGCTTCACCGTGCAGCAGACGCCACATTTTCGCCGCGCCAAGCTGCGCCAGCGTGCATTCCGGGTTCACCGAGCCGCGTAATTTCACCACCTCTTCCGCGCTGTACGGGCGGGTAATCCCTTCCCAGCGCGGGTTCGTCCACTCTTTGTTTAATTCTTCGATTTGTTGGGTACGGGTTTTCATGTGCAGATGCTCCATATAATTTCCTGGCTCTCCAGGCGCATTGGTGAAGGACTAAATGGCGAACCACACCATCTGGCGATTAGGCCAGCAGGCGGTAGCCCGGTAATGTCAGAAAATCAATCAGTTCGTCGGAGGTGGTAATCTGCTCCATCAGCCGCGCCGCATCGTCAAAGCGGCCATGGCTGAAGCGGTGCTCTCCCAGCTCTTCCTGAATCACCATCAGCTCTTCCGCCAGCCACTGGCGGAACAGCGCTTTTGTGACCGGCGTGCCGTCGTTCAGGGTTTTCTGATGATGGATCCACTGCCAGATAGAGGTGCGCGAGATCTCGGCTGTCGCGGCGTCTTCCATCAGGCCATAAATCGGCACACAGCCGTTGCCAGAGATCCACGCTTCGATGTACTGCACAGCCACGCGAATGTTGGCGCGCATCCGGCTTCCGTGCGCTCGCCCTCGCAGGGGGCCAGCAGCTGTTCGGCGGTAATGGGCGCGTCCTCGCTACGGGTCACCGAGAGCTGATTCGGCTTGTCGCCGAGCACGCGGTTAAACACCGCCATGGCGGTATCCGCCAGCCCAGGATGGGCGATCCAGGTGCCATCGTGACCGTTGTTCGCCTCCAGCTCTTTGTCGGCGGTGACTTTATTCAGCACCTGACGGTTACGCTCGACATCTTTGCTCGGGATAAAGGCCGCCATCCCGCCCATCGCAAACGCCCCGCGTTTGTGGCAGGTCTTAATCAACAACCGTGAGTAGGCGCTAAGGAAGGGTTTATCCATCGTCACCACCTGGCGGTCCGGCAGTACGCGGTCCGGATGGTTTTTCAGCGTCTTGATATAGCTGAAGATATAGTCCCAGCGGCCGCAGTTCAGGCCGACAATATGGTCGCGAAGCGCATGCAGGATCTCATCCATCTGGAACACCGCCGGCAGTGTTTCAATCAGCAGCGTGGCCTTGATGGTGCCGCGCGGCAAATCAAAGCGATCTTCAGTAAAGCTGAAGACATCGTTCCACCATGCCGCCTCTTGCCAGGCCTGGGTTTTTGGCAGATAGAAGTAGGGACCACTTCCTTTCGCCAGCAGCGCCTGGTAGTTATGAAAGAAATAGAGCGCAAAATCGAAAAGACTGCCGGGGATGGCCTCATTACGCCAGGTCACATGCTTTTCCGGCAGGTGCAGACCGCGCACACGGCATACCAGCACAGCGGGATTGGGCTGCAAGTTGATAGATTTTTGCCAGCCTCATTGGTGTAGCTGATGGTCCCGTTCACGGCATCGCGTAGGTTGATCTGACCATCAATGACTTTACGCCAGTCAGGCGCCAGCGAATCCTCAAAGTCCGCCATAAAGACTTTTACGTTAGCGTTCAACGCGTTAATGACCATCTTGCGCTCGACGGGGCCGGTAATTTCAACGCGGCGATCCTGTAAATCCGCCGGGATACCACGAATGGTCCAGTCGCTATTTCTAATGGAAGCAGTTTCCGAAATAAAATCCGGCAGCTGCCCATCGTCAATAGCCTGCTGCTGCTGCAGACGCGCGGCCAGCAGTTTATTGCGCGCCGGCGTAAAGCGGCTCACCAGTTCCGTCAGAAATTCTACCGCCTCAGGCGTTAAGATCTGCTTCTCCTGCTCGCCATAGGGCTGACTAAAGGCCAGTTCATCGGTGATTGTCGCCTGCTGCGTCATTGTGCTGCTCCTCTTGGTTGATCCGCTGGAAGCGAGCGAAAGATCGTTGTGCAGTTTTCGCTCAGCACAATTAAGACTACTCAATTAATTTTCAAAATCAAAAACAATTTCCATTTTAATTTTAAAATAACATTAACATATTGATAACAATGAAATTAAAGTTATCATCAGCTGTGAGGTGAATTTCGGAAATAAAAAAGGCACCCGAAGGTGCCAGAGGCAAAGTGCTGAAACGCTTTAGGATCGTTTCGTGCGGAGTATTACTCCAGCGTTGGATTCATATGCCGCAGATCGTATGGTGTAATTTGGTAGACGTAATAGTTCAGCCAGTTAGCGAACAGCAGATTACCGTGGCTGCGCCAGGTAGCGCGCGGTTTGTTCTGCGGGTCGTTTTGCGGAAAATAGTTGTGGGGAACCTCAGGGTTCAAACCGGCTTCCACATCGCGGAAATATTCACTTGCCAGGGTATTGGCATCGTACTCGGGGTGGCCGGTGACAAAGGCGATGCGCTTATCTTTACTGGCGAACAGATACGCATCGCCCTCTTCTGTCTCCGCGAGGATCTCGAGATCGGTATAGTCACGGATAAGCCCTGCCGGAAAGTCAGCATAGCGTGAGTGTGGGGCGAGGAAAGAGTCGTCGAAACCGCGGGTCAGTAAGGCGTGTGGGTGTAGAATATGGTGTTCATAGACGCCAGAAATCTTTTCGGCACGGGTTTGCTTGGGAATGCCGTACAGAATATTCAGCGCGGCCTGCACCGCCCAACAGACGAACAGCGTCGAAGTGACGTGATCCTTGGCCCACTCCAGCACCTGTTTGATCTGCGGCCAGTAAGCGACATCATTAAATTCAACCAG
>OKVR01000347.1_pt1 | contig 11193 bp, 11 predicted proteins | sample 1606891 | NCBI WGS metagenome assembly OKVR01 (sample SAMN03281011, study PRJEB24777) | human gut metagenome | isolation source: fecal sample PR176 from 1 month old male Indian infant, caesarean delivered... | place: Singapore | collected 2006-01-13 | reverse complement strand
GTACGGATGTTCTATACCGGCTGGTCCGCCTCCACTGGCGAAGCCGACTGGGCGCTGTCGCCGCTGTTTGCTTCCCAAAACTGGCCGCCGACCCTGTTTAACACCGCTTTTTACAGCAATCCGCAGGTGGATAGCGCGCTGAGCGAGGCGCTGAAAACCACCGATCCGCAAGAGAAAACCAAACTCTATAAAGCGGCGCAGGATATTATCTGGAAAGAGTCGCCGTGGGTGCCGCTGGTGGTGGAGAAACTGGTCTCCGCCCACAGCAAGAACCTCACCGGCTTCTATATCCAGCCGGACACCGGCTTCAGCTTCGAACAGGCAGATTTAACACCGTGAAGGTCGAGATGATGCCCTCCGGCGCTAGTGGGCGGAGGGCGGTTTTTCCGCGGGGCGGGTTGTGGAGGTACGATGCTCAACTATGTGATTAAGCGCCTGCTGGGGCTGATCCCCACCCTGCTAATCGTCGCGGTGCTGGTGTTTCTCTTCGTCCATATGCTGCCCGGCGACCCGGCGCGGCTGATTGCCGGACCAGAGGCCGACGCCCAGGTGGTGGCGATGGTGCGCCAGCAGCTGGGACTTGACCAGCCGCTGCACGTCCAGTTCTGGCACTACATCACCAACGTGCTGCGCGGCGATTTTGGCATGTCCATGGCCTCGCGGCGTCCCGTTGCCAGTGAGATAGGCAGCCGCTTTATGCCCACCCTGTGGCTGACGCTGGCCAGCATGAGCTGGGCGGTGCTGTTTGGCATGGCGGCGGGGATCGCGGCGGCGGTGTGGCGCAATCGCTGGCCTGACCGTCTGGGAATGGCGCTGGCGGTGAGCGGTATTTCGTTTCCGGCCTTTGCCCTCGGCATGCTGCTGATGCAGGTGTTTTCGGTTGAGCTGGGCTGGCTGCCGACGGTGGGCGCCGACAGCTGGCGGCACTATATTTTGCCGTCGCTGACCCTCGGCGCGGCGGTGGCGGCGGTGATGGCGCGCTTTACCCGCGCGTCGATTCGTCGATGTGCTGCATGAAGACTATATGCGTACCGCGAGGGCGAAAGGGGTGAGCGAAACGCGGGTGGTGCTCAAGCATGGTCTGCGCAATGCGATGATCCCGGTGGTCACCATGATGGGGCTGCAGTTCGGTTTCCTGCTCGGCGGCTCGATCGTCGTGGAGAAGGTCTTCAACTGGCCGGGGCTGGGGCGACTGCTGGTCGATTCGGTAGAAATGCGCGATTACCCGGTGATTCAGGCGGAAGTGCTGCTCTTTTCGCTGGAGTTTATTCTTATCAATTTAGTGGTGGATGTGCTGTACGCGGCCATAAACCCGGCTATCAGGTATAAGTAAGGTGCGATTGCTTAACTGGAGAAGGCAGGCGGCGCTGAACGCCATGCCGGGCATCAGGCCCGGCGAAATCCATACCCCCTGGCATGAGTTCTGGCGGCGCTTTCGGCGTCAGCCGGTGGCCATGGGCGCCGGTATTTTCGTGCTGTTGCTGATTGCGGTGGCCATCGTCGCCCCATGGATAGCGCCGTACGATGCGGAAAATTATTTCGACTACGACCGGCTTAACGAGGGGCCTTCGCTGGTGCACTGGTTCGGTGTCGACTCTTTGGGGCGCGATATTTTCAGCCGGGTGCTGGTGGGGGCGCAGATCTCGCTGGCCGCGGGGGTGCTGGCGGTGCTGATTGGCGCGGCCATCGGCACGGTGCTTGGGCTGCTGGCCGGCTACTATGAGGGCTGGTGGGACCGGCTGATTATGCGTCTGTGCGACGTGCTGTTCGCCTTTCCGGGGATCCTGCTGGCGATCGCGGTGGTCGCCGTCATGGGCAGCGGGATGGCCAACGTGATTATCGCCGTGGCGATCTTCTCGATCCCGGCGTTCGCCCGGCTGGTGCGCGGCAACACCCTGGTGTTAAAGCAGCAGACCTTTATTGAATCGGCGCGCAGCATTGGCGCCAGCGATGCCACCATCCTCTTCCACCACATCCTGCCGGGGACGGTGTCGTCGATCGTGGTTTATTTCACCATGCGCATTGGGGTATCGATTATTTCGGCGGCCAGTCTGTCGTTTCTCGGTCTCGGCGCGCAGCCGCCCACGCCAGAGTGGGGCGCGATGCTCAACGAGGCGCGGGCGGATATGGTGATGTCCCCGCATGTGGCGCTGTTTCCGGCGGTGGCGATTTTCGTGACCGTGCTGGCGTTTAATCTGCTGGGGGATGGCCTGCGCGATGCGCTGGATCCGAAGTTAAAGGGGTAGGGTGAGGGAAAGCTCCGCCGGGAGTCCTTTATGTTATCTGCGGCTTCAGCGCACATTGCGCTTCCGGTTAATTTTCTGCGTTAGGTCTCTCATGGCGCAGGGAGCGGTGTGAGGCGGAAACGACCGCCGGACGGTTCCCTCTCCTCCCGGGAGAGGGCCAGGGTGAGGCGAAGCATCGCTGGAAAGTCCTTTATGTTATCTGTGGCTTTAGCGTAGTTTGCGCTCCCGGTTAATCGTCTGCGTTATGTCTCTTATGGCGCAGGGAGCGCACAGGGGCGGCCAGTCGCCGCCGCCCCTGTACCCCCGGGCTCCGGCCAGCAACATCGCCACTGCGTGGTGCCTTCGACTTATCCCTGCAGGCTTCGGGTTGGGCCGAAGCAGCGTCCCTGCAAAATACGGCCCTCAGCCCGCATCCATGCGGCCTGCCCCGGCCTTTCGGGAACGTCTCAGCGATGTTGAGGCCGCCAGCATCGGCTGTTTCAGCGGCCCCATGTCCGGCGGCGATTCACATATTGGGACTGGACCCCGTAGGCCGGGTAAGCGTAGCGCCACCCGGCAAAATAACCGCGCAACAGGGCTGCCTGGAAGGTAATCAATGCTTGCCCGCGGCGCTGCGCTTGCGCGGACCCGGGGGTGAGCCTACGGGAGGACCCCGTAGGCCGTGGAATGCGCTAAGCCGCTATCCGGGAAGCTGGACTAGACCCGGGTACCCCACAGGTCGTATTCGTCAGCGTGCTCGACTTTCACCCGCACCACGTCGCCCGGCTTAACGCGGGTTTCGCCGTTCAGGTACACCGCGCCGTCGATTTCCGGAGCGTCGGCCATGCTGCGTCCGATAGCGCCTTCTTCATCAACTTCATCTACCAGCACCAGGATTTCGCGCCCCACTTTCTCCTGCAGACGCTCGGCAGAGATCTGCTGCTGCAGCTGCATAAAGCGGTTCCAGCGCTCCTCTTTCACCTCTTCCGGCACCTGGTCCGCCAGCTCATTGGCGGTGGCGCCTTCAACCGGGCTGTACTTGAAGCAGCCGACGCGGTCGAGACGCGCCTCTTTCAGGAAGTCGAGCAGCATCTGGAAATCTTCTTCCGTTTCCCCCGGGAAGCCCACGATAAAGGTGGAGCGCAGGGTCAGATCCGGGCAGGTTTCACGCCACTGCTTGATGCGCGCCAGCTGACGGTCCGCGGAACCTGGACGCTTCATCAGCTTCAGGATGCGCGGGCTGGCGTGCTGCAGCGGAATATCGAGGTACGGCAGAATTTTGCCTTCTGCCATCAGCGGGATCACATCGTCAACGTGCGGGTACGGGTAGACATAGTGCAGGCGCACCCAGATGCCGAGCTTCGCCAGCTCTTCGCACAGGCTGACCATGCTGGTCTTCACCGGCATACCGTTGTGGAAACCAGTGCGGTGCTTGACGTCGACGCCGTAGGCGGAGGTGTCCTGCGAAATCACCAGCAGCTCTTTCACGCCAGCGTCAGCGAGGCGTTTGGCTTCCGCCAGCACTTCGCCAATCGGACGGCTCACTAGGTCGCCGCGCATGGACGGAATAATGCAGAAGGTGCAGCGATGGTTGCAGCCTTCAGAAATTTTTAAGTAGGCGTAGTGGCGCGGCGTCAGCTTAACGCCCTGTTCCGGCACCAGGCTCAGGAACGGGTTGTGCTTCGGCTTTGGCGTATAGTGGTGGACGTGCTCCAGCACCTGCTCATAGCTGTGCGGACCGGTGATCTCCAGCACCTTCGGGTGCACTTCACGGATCTGATCCTCTTTTGCGCCGAGACAGCCGGTGACGATCACCTTGCCGTTCTCTTTCAACGCTTCGCCGATCGCTTCCAGCGATTCCTGCACAGCGCTGTCGATAAAGCCGCAGGTATTAACGATCACCATATCGGCGTTGTCGTAGGTAGGGACGACGTCATAACCTTCGGTACGCAGTTCGGTCAGGATACGCTCTGAGTCCACGAGGTTCTTCGGGCAGCCCAGGGAGACGAAGCCGATTTTCGGCTGGTGCGTGACATTGCTCATAGCTTAAAAGTGTTCAATTATTGGAATGGTCAGGGCAGGAATTCTACAGATCTTTGCGAAAAAGAGTATAGCTCCGTCACGGTTAATGGTGAAAAAGCGCACCCAGCCCTGCCTTTCATGCCCCTGCCGCTAAAGCGGATCCCGCACGCCCCGGAGCAGAGGGGCGGGAAACGCTTCCGGCAAGCCGTGCGCGCAGGCGACGATTCACGCCCGGCGTTGCTGCCGGGCAGAGACTTATTGCGCCGGGGTGACGGCTCCGGAGGGGGGCGGCGCCGGGCTTTTTCGGCTCGCGCTTATCCTGCAGCGTGAAGACAGAGATCAAAGTAAAGAGCCCGGCGATGCCGCCGAGGATCAGATAGGTGTCGGCGAAGCCAATGGTATCGTACAGATAGCCAGCCAGCGGGGAGTAAATGGCGGTGGCGATCGAGGCGACAAACAGCACCAGTAAATAGACTGTCGAAGAGAGCTTGTGGTCGAAGTTGGCGGCGATGAATTTAAAGACCGACACCAGAATTAACGGTTTCTCCAGGGCATGCATCATTTTTACTGCGCCAATCCACACCGGTCCGAGAGGCACCGCCGAACCAACAATACGTACCGACATGATCAGCCCGGCAATGATCAGCGCCCACTTGGCGCCGGTCCGGTTAACAAACCACGGCATCAGGCATAAGAACAGCGTTTCGCCGCACACCTGAATGGAGGCGAGGATCCCATACCAGCGGTTGCCTTCCTCCGGCGTCGGGAACTGTTGCGAGAAGTACTGGGCAAACTGCTGATCGTAGGTGTCATAAATTTGCGTGACGAACAGGGTAAAGAGCAGCAGCATCCAGAACTGACCGTTCTTCGCCAGCTCGAGGGCATGGGAGACCTTCAGCGATTCGCTTCGCGCCACATCAGCGTCGGTTAATTCAATTTTGGTCAGCATAAAGCAGATGGCGGCGATGACGATGGCGAGGCTGGCGAGCCAGAAGGCCAGATTAGGATTGCTGTCGATATATTTACCCACAATCCAGGCCGCCGCTGCCCAGCCTAACGAGCCCCACATCCGCACCCGACCGTATTCGAACTGGTAGCGACGGGAAATCTTATCGATGTAAGAGTCGATCACCCCGCAGCCGGAGTTAAAGATGATCCCCAGATAGATCCCCCCCAGCAGCGCGCCGAACCAGAAATTGTGCACCAGCAGCGGCGCGTAAACATAGATAAAGAAGGGGCCCACCGGCAGGAGCAGGGCGACCAGCAGCCAGATAAGCCGTTTTTTCAGGCCGAACTTGTCGGAGATAAAGCCGAAGAAAGGTTGCATCAGCAGGGCGATAAAGGCGTTGACCGAGTAGAGCAGGCCGGTCTTCGTGGCGCTGATGCCAAGATGCTGGGTGGTCCAAATGACAAAGAAAGCCATGGTCGACGACCAGGCGAACAGGTAGAGGAAATCGAATAGACTCAACAGAAGGTAGTTTCTTTTACCGGGCGTCATGGTTCAGTTCCTTGCAAACGGGCAGAGAGATTATCAGCGAACCGCGGCCGCGGTCGCTGTTTTTATTAAGTGTTATACGTATTACATTAATGATTTGTTATGGCATTCTGTCTTACGATCGTGCAATAGCGTCTGCGATATAATGTGATCATTGCAGCACTATTTTGGCCACTTAATGGCGATTATGGCGATTTTGTTTCTTTGCGAAATTAAATGTGATCGTGTTACATTATTTTTGTTATGGACCTGACAAAGCGGCAAGGTTGTCAAATTGTAAATGGTGTTAAAGTCTTGGGAATAATTGACCTGGCGCATCATTTTGTACAAAAAATAACCGTATTATGGATAGGGTAAAGGACGACAGAGGAGGAACCGTGATGACCGTTGACAGACTATACCGCCACCTTTTGCAGAAGCTCATTAACGCCAATATCGATATTGACGCCTATCTGCAGCTGCGGAAGGCCAAAGGCTACATGTCAGTCAGCGAAAATGACCATCTGCGTGAAAACTTGTTTGAGCTTTGCCGTGAAATGCGTGCCCAGGCGCCGCGCCTGCAGCATGTCATTTCACCGGAGGAAAAGGATGCCCTTCGTTTGGCCGGCGAGTCCGTCGCCGCCGCTGCAGTATGCCTGATGAGCGGGCATCATGATTGTCCGCTGTACATCGCTGTTAACGTAGAGAAGCTAGAACGCTGTCTGACAGGATTGACTTCAAATATTCATAAATTGAATAAATTGTCGCCAATTCCTCATGCCTGATCGGCTGAAACCCAGGGGAAGTGGATGCTTCCCCTGTTAAAGGTTATGTAAAAATCCCCGCGCAAATTTCCCCGCTGGCTACCCTTTAGCGCAGAGCTGACGAAAGGAGAATGCCATGCGTCCGATCCCGCTGCTGTTGCTATTGAGCGCCCTGTCGCTGCCGGCCCTGAGCCAGGCCGCGGCGCGGGTGGAGGTATTGCAGAACCGGCTGGCCCATCCGTGGAGCCTGGCATTTCTCCCTGGCGACCAGGGCATGTTGATTACCCTGCGTGGCGGCGAGCTCAAGCGCTGGCAGCCGGGTAAAGGCCTGTCGGCGCCGATAGCCGGCGTGCCGCAGGTGTGGGCCAACGGCCAGGGGGGCTTACTGGACGTGGCGCTGGCCCCGGATTTCGCGCAGTCGCGGCGGGTGTGGCTAAGCTATGCGGAAAGCGACGCCAGCGGCAAAGCGGGCACCGCGGTGGGCTACGGGCAGTTGAGCCAGGATGCCACTCAACTGACGAATTTCACCGTGGTGTTTCGCCAGCAGCCGAAACTCTCCGTCGGCAATCATTTTGGCGGCCGGCTGGTGTTTGACGGCAAAGGGCATCTCTTTATTGGCCTCGGGGAGAACAATCAGCGTCCCACCGCTCAGGATCTCGACAAGCTGCAGGGAAAAGTGGTCCGCCTGACGGAGAACGGGGGTGTGCCGCCGGATAATCCCTTTGTTGGCCGGGCCGACGTGAGGCCGGAGATCTGGGCCTACGGCATCCGCAACCCGCAGGGGATGGCGATAAATCCGTGGAGCGGGGCGCTGTGGCTGAACGAGCACGGCCCGCGCGGCGGGGATGAAATTAATATCCCGCAGGCGGGAAAAACTACGGCTGGCCGCTGGCGACGCACGGCATTAACTACAGCGGCCTGCCCATTCCGGAGGCCAGGGGCAAAACGGTTCCGGGAACCGAGCCTCCCCTGTATGTCTGGCCGGTCTCACCCGGGGTAAGCGGGATGGCCTTCTACGCGGCGCAGACCTTTCCCCAGTGGCAACATAAGCTGTTTATCGGCGCGCTGAAGGAGACGTCGCTGATTGTCCTGGCGGTAGACGGCAACCAGGTCCGCGAGGAGGGGCGCCTGCTGGAGGCGCGCGGGAAACGCATCCGCGACGTTCGCGTGGGACCCGACGGCTATCTGTATGTGTTAACCGACGAGTCTAACGGCGAGCTATTGCGGCTGAGTCCGGAGAAGTAGCGTCAGGTGACCGGGATCTGCACCACTTCGCGCCAGGCGGGACGCTGGCTAATCTGCTGATACCAGCGCTGCAGATGGGGCCGCGGTTGCCAGCTGTCGAGGATCGACAACAGGTTGTAGACGAAGGGGGCGACGGCAATATCGCCAAGGCCGAACTGCTCGCCAGAGAGCCACGGCATTTTGGCCAGTTCGTCATCCAGCATGGCGAATAGCGCTTCGCAGGCGCTGATCCCCGCGGCTATGGCCGCCGGGTCGCGTTGCTCCGGCGGCGTCCTCACCAGGCCCATTAACACCGGGCGATGGGCGGGAGAGAGGGTGCCGTTGGACCAGTCCATCCACTTTTCGCCTTGCGCGCGCTGCGCCGGCGCGGCCAGCCACAGACGGTCAACGCCATACTGGGCGGCAAGGTAGCGAATAATCGTATTTGATTCCCACAACACCACCCCGGTGGCATCGTCCTTTAACAGCGGCACCAGCCCGTTGGGGTTCATCGCCAGATATTCCGGGTCATGATTGAGACCAAACTCCAGCCCGGCGAGGATCTGCTCATACGGCAGATCCAGCTCCTCCAGCACCCAGCGCACTTTCTTCACGTTGGTCGAATTATTACGTCCCCACAGTGTAATCATTTTCGCTCCTGAGTTTGTTTCACTGCCGTTGCAGCGCGATCGGCGATCATGTTGGGATAAAGTTAATATTTAGGCAATCACGATCAAAAAAAGTTGTTCTGATTAAAGCACGGCGGCATGTTATTGCGTAAACTTTAAAAACTTTACCAACTCGCTGTTTCTTTAAGGTCATTTGTACGCTTTACTCACCGGTTGCTGCGGCGCGGTCAGAGTGGCGCGGCATATTTTGTTTGGAAAGGATACTTGGGTGGCTCTTATGATGCATGACGCTTTTTCCCTTCGCGGCCTCGCGGCAGGTTGCGCGCTGTTATTTCTTGTCGCACCTGCGGTGCAGGCTGCAGAACAACTCCCCGACGCCCCTTCGATTGACGCTCGCGCCTGGATCCTGATGGACTACGCCAGCGGGAAGGTGCTGAGCGAAGGCAATGCCGATGAAAAACTCGACCCAGCCAGTCTGACGAAGATCATGACCAGCTACGTGGTGGGGCAGGCGATAAAAGCGGGAAAAATTAAACTGACCGATATGGTGACCGTCGGGCGCGATGCCTGGGCGACCGGCAACCCGGCGCTGCGCGGCTCATCGGTGATGTTCCTCAAGCCCGGCATGCAGGTTTCCGTGGAAGATCTGAACAAAGGGGTCATCATTCAGTCCGGTAACGACGCCAGCATTGCCATTGCGGACTACGTGGCGGGCAGCCAGGACGCTTTCGTCAGCCTGATGAACGGCTACGCCAAAAAAAGTGGGGCTGACCAACACCACCTTTATGACCGTTCACGGCCTTGATGCGCCGGGGCAGTTCAGTACCGCTCGCGATATGGCGTTGTTGACCAAAGCGATGATCCACGATGTACCGGAAGAGTACGCGGTACATAAAGAGAAAGAGTTCACCTTTAATAAAATTCGTCAGCCAAACCGTAACCGTCTGCTGTGGAGCACCAACCTCAATGCCGATGGTGTGAAAACCGGGACCACCGCCGGGGCCGGCTATAACCTGGTTTCTTCGGCCACGCAGGGCGATATGCGTCTGATTGCCGTGGTGCTGGGGACCAAAACCGACCGCATTCGTTTTAACGAGTCAGAAAAACTGCTGACCTGGGGCTTCCGCTTCTATGAAACCGTGACGCCGATTAAACCGGATGCCACCTTCGTCACTCAGCGCGTGTGGTTTGGCGACAGCAGCGAAGCGAAACTGGGGGCTGGCGAAGCGGGCTCTATCACCCTGCCGAAGGGCCAGCTGAAAAACCTGAAAGCCAGCTACACCTTAAACCAGCCGCAGCTTACCGCGCCGCTGGAGAAGGGGCAGGTGGTCGGGACTATCGACTTTAAGCTGAATGATAAAACCATCGAGCAGCGCCCGCTGATCGTCATGGAGCCGGTGAAAGAAGGTGGCTTCTTCAGCCGAATGATCGACTTCGTACTGATGAAACTCCACGGCTGGTTCGGCAGCTGGTTCTCCTGATGTCATGACCGCGCCCGGCGGGGCGCGGTCCGTTCATGTTCAGTACAGCAGCGAAATCTGCTGCGCCTTCGCCAGCGCGACCAGCTCGTCATCCGGGCAGATATCGCTGGCGATCACATCAAACTTCGCTAACGCCCCCATGCGCGCCGGACGCACTTTGCCAAACTTGCTGTGGTCTACCACCAGCACGTGGTAGCGCGCGTGTCGCATCGCCCAGTGCTTGACCGGCAGTTCCTCCAGGTTATAGCAGGTTGCCCCTTGCTCGCAGTCAATACCCGCCGCCGAGTAAAAGGCGATGTCAGGGCTCAGATGGCTGAGGGTATCCTCAAGGCTCAGCGGCATAAAAATCGCGTTGCTGGCATGAAATTCCCCACCGCACAGGACCGCGCGGCACTGGGGCTTTTCCTGCAGGGCCAGAAAGGTGTTCAGGGAGTAGCAGACGCCGGTGAAGGGCAGGGCGTCGTCAATGGCGTCGATGATCCACGGGGTGGTGGTTCCGCAGTCGAAGAAGGCCATCTGATGGGCCTCCAGCAGCGCGGCCGCATGGCGGGCGGCGCGGCGTTTTTCCTCGACCAGCCGGGTTTTTTGGTCGCTGAGCAGGTAATGGGTGGCGCTGCGCGGCTCCAGCACAATGTATCCGCCGAGCAGCACGACCGGACCGCTGTGGCCGTTGAGGTCGCGACGAATGGTCATTTCCGACACCCCGAGCAGGGAGGCCGCTTCTTTCAGATGCAGCTTATCGCTGCGCTTGAGTGCCTGAATGAGCTGACTGATGCGTTCGTCACGGCGAGTTTCCATATTCCCTCTGCGCTAAAATCGCCCTGCGGAGGCAGGGCGTTAGCGGGATTTTACCTGTCGCTTGCGGGTTAGTCACGCGGTCGCCGCCGCGACGGTCGGCGTTTAGCCGCGCACCCAGCCTTTGCGGATCGGCAGGGAGAAGCAGAGGCGATAGAGGCGCTGCAGCTGACGGTACAGCGCCGAGCCGACAGTATGCCAGATTAGCGCCGCGCCAAGGCAGCCGCACATCCCGGCCAGCAGGCCGCCGACCATGTCCAGCGGCCAGTGGACGCCGAGATAGACGCGGGACCACGCAATGGCGGCGGCAAGGGCCATCAGCAGGGCGCCGGACCAGACGCGGTGCCAGAACAGGAAGGCCAGGGCAAAGGTAAAGCTGACGGTGCCGTGGTCGCTGGGGAAGGAATCGTCCGCCGCGTGGTGCAGGAAGTTATAGCCCACGCCAGCGACAAACGGCCGATCGTGCGGATAGAGGTGGCCGATCGCCCATGAGACGGTCAGGCTGATGCTCAGCGCCAGCATCAGCTTAAACACCATCTGCCGCTGGGCAGGCCCCCACAGCCACAAGGTCACCACCAG
>OKVR01000346.1_pt1 | contig 11211 bp, 10 predicted proteins | sample 1606891 | NCBI WGS metagenome assembly OKVR01 (sample SAMN03281011, study PRJEB24777) | human gut metagenome | isolation source: fecal sample PR176 from 1 month old male Indian infant, caesarean delivered... | place: Singapore | collected 2006-01-13 | reverse complement strand
GTAAGATGGAATGAACCGGTGGTGGGAGTGACGAGTTGTTCAATTGCTCGCCAACGTCTCGACCACTACAATTTAGAGAATAACGAAAACGCGTCAAGCGATTTGAGGAGGGGGAACGGCGAAAAATGCGTCAAAATTTGAAGCAGGTTAACGCTATTGCCGGGGAATGTGACAGCCGTCGCGGATAGAAGCGATAGATGATAGTTATCTATGATCTGTTGTAGATTTGTGATGAGCATAACCTCTGGTCATCGACAGGCCTCCGCCTGTTGGCAACAGCAACCGATGATGAACACTGACGATGAGTAAGAGAGATTGGCTGGACTTCGAGCACCTGGTTGACGACGAAGTTCGTGATGCGATTAAACCGCCATCTATGTATAAAGTGATATTAGTCAATGATGATTACACTCCGATGGAGTTTGTTATTGACGTGTTACAAAAATTCTTTTCTTATGATGTAGAACGTGCAACGCAACTGATGCTCACGGTTCACTATGAAGGTAAGGCGATTTGTGGCGTGTTTACCGCGGAAGTGGCGGAGACCAAAGTCGCTATGGTGAATCAGTACGCGAGGGAGAACGAGCATCCATTGCTGTGTACGCTGGAAAAAGCCTGAATTCAGGCATGAAAATTGGGGGAGGTGCCTATGCTCAATCAAGAACTGGAACTCAGTTTAAATATGGCTTTCGCCAGAGCGCGCGAGCACCGTCATGAGTTTATGACCGTCGAGCACTTGCTGCTGGCTCTGCTAAGCAACCCCTCGGCCCGTGAGGCCCTGGAAGCGTGTTCAGTGGACCTGGTGGCATTGCGTCAGGAACTTGAAGCCTTCATCGAACAAACCACACCCGTCCTGCCAGCCACGGAAGAAGAGCGCGACACCCAGCCGACGCTGAGCTTCCAGCGTGTGCTGCAGCGCGCCGTTTTCCACGTGCAATCTTCTGGCCGCAGCGAAGTGACCGGCGCCAACGTGCTGGTGGCCATTTTCAGCGAGCAGGAGTCGCAGGCCGCCTACCTGCTGCGTAAACATGAAGTGAGCCGACTCGATGTGGTGAACTTCATTTCTCATGGTACACGCAAAGATGAGCCGAGCCAGTCTTCCGATAACAGCGGAAGCCAGCCTGGCAATGAAGAGCAAGCCGGCGGGGAGGAACGTATGGAAAACTTCACCACCAACCTCAATCAGCTTGCTCGCGTTGGCGGCATCGATCCCCTGATCGGCCGTGAAAAAGAGCTGGAGCGCGCCATTCAGGTCCTGTGCCGTCGGCGTAAAAATAACCCGCTGCTGGTGGGGGAATCCGGCGTCGGTAAAACCGCCATCGCCGAAGGCCTTGCCTGGCGTATTGTGCAGGGCGATGTGCCGGAAGTCATGGCGACTGCACCATTTACTCGCTTGATATTGGTTCTCTGCTGGCCGGGACGAAATACCGTGGCGATTTTGAAAAACGCTTTAAAGCGTTGCTGAAACAGCTGGAGCAGGATACCAACAGCATCCTGTTCATTGATGAGATCCACACCATCATCGGTGCGGGAGCGGCGTCTGGCGGCCAGGTCGATGCGGCTAACCTGATCAAACCGCTGCTTTCCAGCGGCAAGATCCGGGTGATTGGCTCCACCACTTACCAGGAGTTCAGCAACATCTTTGAAAAAGATCGTGCGCTGGCCCGCCGTTTCCAGAAAATCGATATTACCGAACCGTCGGTGGAAGAGACCGTCCAGATTATCAACGGCCTGAAGCCGAAGTACGAAGCGCACCACGATGTGCGTTATACCGCCAAGGCGGTGCGTGCGGCGGTTGAGCTGGCGGTGAAATACATTAACGATCGCCATCTGCCGGATAAGGCGATTGACGTGATTGACGAGGCGGGGGCGCGGGCGCGCTTAATGCCGGTCAGCAAGCGTAAGAAAACGGTCAATGTGGCGGATATCGAGTCCGTGGTGGCGCGCATTGCGCGGATCCCTGAGAAGAGCGTCTCCCGCAGCGATCGCGATACGCTGAAAAACCTTGGCGATCGACTGAAAATGTTGGTCTTTGGTCAGGATAAGGCCATCGAGGCGCTGACGGAAGCCATCAAGATGGCGCGCGCCGGGCTGGGCCATGAGCACAAGCCGGTGGGTTCATTCCTGTTCGCCGGGCCGACCGGGGTGGGGAAAACCGAAGTGACCGTGCAGCTGGCGAAGGCGCTGGGTATTGAGCTGCTGCGTTTTGATATGTCCGAATATATGGAACGTCATACCGTCAGTCGTTTAATCGGGGCGCCTCCGGGCTACGTCGGCTTCGACCAGGGCGGGCTGCTGACCGATGCGGTGATTAAACATCCGCATGCGGTGCTGCTGCTCGATGAGATCGAAAAAGCGCATCCGGACGTGTTCAACCTGCTGCTGCAGGTGATGGACAACGGCACGCTGACCGATAACAACGGACGTAAAGCGGACTTCCGCAACGTGGTGCTGGTGATGACTACCAACGCCGGGGTGCGGGAAACCGAGCGTAAATCGATTGGCCTTATCCAGCAGGACAACAGTCCGGACGCAATGGATGAGATCAAGAAGATCTTTACACCGGAATTCCGTAACCGTCTCGACAACATCATCTGGTTCGATCACCTCTCCACCACGGTGATCCATCAGGTTGTCGACAAGTTTATCGTCGAGCTGCAGGTTCAGCTGGATCAGAAAGGCGTCTCCCTGGAAGTCAGCCAGGAAGCGCGCGACTGGCTGGCGGAAAAAGGCTACGACCGGGCAATGGGGGCACGTCCAATGGGACGCGTCATTCAGGACAACCTGAAAAAACCGCTGGCGAACGAGCTGCTGTTTGGCTCGCTGGTCGACGGCGGGCAGGTGACGGTCTCTCTGGGACAGCGCGAAAAATACGCTGACCTACGACTTCCAGAGCGCGCCGAAGCACAAACCGGAAGCCGCCCATTAAGGCGATATCTTCAATGTAAAAAACCGGCCAGGGGCCGGTTTTTTTTTGCCTGCTGGCGGTAGAAATGAAAAGACCGGGACTTATCCCGGCCTTCAGCATCTGACGCCTTAAGGGCGAAAATAATCAGCGACTACGGAAGACAATGCGGCCTTTGCTCAGGTCGTACGGGGTCAGTTCAACAGTCACTTTGTCGCCCGTCAGAATGCGGATGTAGTTTTTACGCATTTTACCGGAGATATGCGCGGTTACCACGTGACCGTTTTCCAGTTCTACGCGGAACATAGTGTTAGGCAACGTTTCAAGTACGGTGCCCTGCATTTCAATATTGTCTTCTTTGGCCATCTAGTCCTCTGGGGTATCACTACCGTAGTTTTGAACCGGCAAGATAATGCCGAAGTTCATCATGTAAGTAAAGTTTTACGTGTCTACCCTGAATCATTCACCTTGCCGCAAGGCGCGCAGTCAGCACGCCGGCAATGGAAATATGACGGGTATGAATCGCCGAAGTAGTTTTGGCGCATTGCCCGGGACACACACGGCTATGCCGCGTGACAGGCGCAAACGTAAAGGGGAGTGACAGAACGATGGGCGTTATCTGACTCTTATTATTCCCAAACGGCGGCGGGGCAACAGGCAGAAGCTACTCTACCGCGCAATTATACCATCCTGACGCAAAATGTGCTGAAAACATTTTATTGTCCGCCCGGAAATAGCACCCGCGGTACCCAAAATCGCTCGGGCAGACGGTAGCCGCGTAATACTGACAGATAGTCCAGATAATCGCGGCGGGGAATATCCACCGCGCCTAATGATGCGGTATGGTTGTTCAGCACCTGACAGTCAATTAATTTACCGCCGCTCTGCGCAAAGTCCTGGCAAAATACCAGCAGCGCGGTTTTGGAGGCATTTTCCGCCCGGCTGAACATCGACTCGCCGCAAAACAGCGCCCCCTGTGCCACGCCGTACATTCCCCCCACCAGAGTATTCTCCTGCCAGACTTCAATGGAGTGGGCATGCCCCAGCTCATGCAGCTGGTGGTAGGCGCGAACGATGCTGCTGGTTATCCAGGTGCCTTCGTCACGATCGCTGGCGCAGCCCTCAATCACCTCGCCAAAGGCGTGATTGAGCGTGACGCGGTAGGGCGAACGCTGATGAAAGCGCTTCATGCTGCGGCTGAGATGGAACTGTTCCGGCCAGAGCACCGCCCGGGGATCGGGCGACCACCAGAGGATCGGGTCGCCGGGGGAAAACCAGGGAAAAATACCACGCTGATAGGCCATCAGCAGGCGCGCGGGGCTCAGATCGCCGCCGAGCGCCAGCAGGCCGTTAGGTTCACGCAGGGCGCCTTCCGGAGAAGGGAAGGCGATAGAATGCCGGGAGAGCTGAACCAGACGCATTTTAACCTCAATACGCATCAGCAAAAATTAGATAATAGCCTACATACGCTGTTTAAACTGGAAGTACCGGCCCTGTTTAGCGAGCAGCTCCGCGTGACTACCTTGCTCAATTATCTGGCCGTTGTCCATGACTATTATCTGATTAAAACGCGCCAGGCCTCGCAGGCGGTGGGTGACCATCAGCACGGTTTTCTCGCGTAAGACTTCCGCCAGCAGATGCAGGATCTGGCTTTCGGTGGCCGCATCCAGACCTTCTGTCGGTTCGTCCAGCAGCATCAGCGGCGCATCGTGGAGCAGCGCGCGGGCAATGGCCAGCCGGCGCAGTTCGCCGCCGGAAAGCTGGCGTCCGCCTTCGCCCAGCCAGCCGTTGAGTCCGCCATCTTCCAGCAGTTTTTCCAGGCCTACCTTCTCAAGGGTGGCGCAGAGCAGAGTGTCATCAGCCTCAGGCGCCGCCAGCAGCAGGTTGTCGCGCAGGGTGGCGCTGAACAGGTGCACGCGCTGCGGTACCACGCTCATTGACTGCCGCAGGGTGGCTTCGCTGAGCCCGGACAGCGGCTGATCGTTGAGCAATATTTCACCCTGTGTCGGATCCCATGCGCGGGTGAGTAACTGCAACAGCGTCGACTTTCCGCAGCCGGTTCGGCCAAGAATAGCAATATGTTCCCCGGCGGCAATCTGCAGGGAGATGTTCTCCAGAGCGGGGGAGGGCTGCTGCGGGTAGCGGAAGGTGACCTGCCTGAAATCTAAGGCCACCTGCGCAGGCTTGCAGGCCTCGCCCTCGACGAAGGAGACTTCCGGCTGCTGGTCAGTGATCTGCGAGATCCGCAGCGCGGAGGCGATCACCTGACCTAAATGCTGGAAAGCGCCGGTGACGGGCGCCAGGGCTTCGAAAGCCGCCAGGGCGCAGAAGACGAACAGGGCGATCAGCGCCCCGGGCTGACTGTTGCCGCCGACGCCATCTGAGGCCAGCCAGAGCATGGCCACCACGGCGATACCGCCGATCAACAGCATCAGCGCCTGCGAAAGCGCGGTCAGCTCGGCCTGGCGACGCTGCGCCTCCTGCCAACTGAGCTCGGTCTTTTCCATTTGCGCGCGATAGCGGTCGCTGGCGTTAAACACCATCAGCTCCGCCTGGCCCTGCAGCCAGGCGGTAAGCTGTTGCCGATACTGGCCGCGCAGCTGGGTCATACTCTCTCCGGCCGGTTTACCGGCGCGATAGAACAGCGGCGGCATAACCAGCAGGGTCACCAGCATGATACCGCCGAGCGTTAGCGCGAGGGTGACATCGAGCAGGCTTAATCCGCAGGTCACCACCACAATCACCACCAGCGCGCCGACCAGCGGCGAAATGACCCGCAGGTAGAGATGATCCAGGGTGTCGACGTCGGCTACCACGCGGTTGAGCAGTTCACCCTGGCGAAAGCGCGCCAGCCCCGCCGGAGAGAGGGGGAGTAGTTTGCTGAAGGTGAAGACGCGCAGGTGCTGTAGCACGCGGAAGGTGGCGTCGTGGCTGACCAGACGCTCGAAGTAGCGTCCGGCGGTCCGGATAATCGCTGCGCCGCGGACGCCCGCGGCGGGCAGCATATAGTTAAAACTGTAGATCCCGGCGACGCCCACCACCGCAGAGGCGGAGAGAAACCAGCCGGAGAGCGTCAGCAGGCCGATACTGGCCAGCAGGGTCACAATAGCCAGTACGATGCCGAGCAGCAGCATCCATTTGTGGCGTTTGTACAGTGCCAGATAGGGTAAGAGCGCGCGCATTTAAATCTCCTCCTGACGATGGGCCAGCAGCGCCGAGAAGACTCCGCCGGCGCGGGCCAGCGTGGCGTAGTCGCCTTGTTCGATAATCTGTCCGTCCTGCATAACCCAGACGGCATCCCAGTCCGCCAGTCCCTCAAGCTGATGGGTAACCAGCAGCGTGGTTTGCTGGGTCGAGGCGTGGGTCAATGCCTGCATGACCCGTTGTTCGCTATGGGCGTCGAGGCTGGCGGCGGGTTCATCCAGCAGCAGCAGGCGGCACGGCACCAACAGCGCGCGGGCGACCGCGATACGCTGCGCCTGGCCGACCGACAGACGGCCCGCCTGATCGCCCACGGCGGTATGGATCCCATCCGGCAGCAGAGCGATAAACTCGCTCACCCAGGCCTTGTCCAGCGCCAGTCGAAGCTGGGCATCGCTGGCTTCCGGCCACGCCAGCAGCACATTTTCCCGCAGCGTGGCGGCAGGAAGCTGGGGATTCTGCCCCACCCAGCTTAACAGGCGACGCCAGCGATCGGCGTCCAGCTCTCGCAGCTCCACGCCATTGACCTTCAGCGAACCCTCATAGGGCAAAAAGCCGAGCAGGGTGTTCAGCAGTGAACTTTTCCCTGAGCCGCTCTGCCCCACCAGCACCACCCGCGCGCCTGCAGGCAGTGAAAAGGTCAGCGGCCCGGCGAGGACTTTCCCTTCGGGAGATTTAATCAGCAGATCGCGCGCTTCCACGCCAATCAGATCGTTGTCATTTAAGGTTTTTTCGCCACGCTCCACCTGGGTCAGCGGGGTTTCCATAAACGTTTTCAGACTGTCCGCAGCGCCGACGGCCTGGGCTTTGGCATGGTAGAAGGTGCCCAGGTCACGTAATGGCTGGAAAAACTCCGGGGCGAGGATCAGCGTCAGGAAGCCCGCCATCAGCGTGACGCCCGCGCCATAGTGGCCGAAGTTCAGCTCGCCAAGGTATGAGAAGCCGAAATAAACCGCTACCAGCGCAATGGAGAGCGAGGTGAAAAATTCCAGTACCCCGGAGGAGAGGAACGCCAGGCGCAGGACTTCCATGGTGCGTTGGCGAAAATCCTGCGAGGCGTCGCGAATATTATCCGTTTCGGCCTGACCGCGGTGAAAAATACGCAGGGTTTCCATGCCGCGCAGGCGGTCGAGGAAGTGGCCGCTGAGGCGGGCCAGCGCCTGGAAATTACGCCGGTTGGCATCGGCGGCGCCCATCCCAACCAGGGCCATGAACAAGGGGATCAGCGGCGCAGTGCCGAGGAGGATCAGCGCGGCGGCCCAGTTTATCGGGAAAATAGTGATGACGATCAGCAGCGGCACGCAAGCCGCCAGCGTCATTTGCGGCAGGTAGCGGGCATAATAGTCATGCATATCGTCGATCTGCTCGAGGATAAGCGTAGCCCAGCTGCCAGCCGGTTTGCCCTGGATCCACGCCGGGCCCGCCTGCTGGAGGCGGTCGAGCACCTGGCGGCGAATTTCATAGCGAATATGCTGCCCGGCCTGAAAGCCGACCCGTTCACGCAGCCAGACCACCCAGGCGCGCAGCACGAAGGTCAGCACCAGCAGGGTTAGCGGCAGCAGCAGGGCGGTCGCAGGAATATTCTCCATCACCATCCGATGCAGGATCCGCGCCAGGAACCAGGCCTGCGCCACGATCAGCAGACCGCTCGCCACGCCAAGGAGGCGGGAAATCATCAACCAGCGACGGGAGATAATGCTTTGCTGTTTTAACCAGCGGGTTAACTCTTGTTGACGGGTTTTATTCATTGCGCGCTTTGCAGGTGTCGTTATCGGAATATTGGGCACGGCAATGTTACATCGCGGCAAAAATAAAGGCGACTTTTCGTCGCCTTCTTTACCTTTGTTACTGACTTGTAAAGATTATTTGCAGGCGTCAGCCAGACCGTCGAGGTAACGTTCAGCGTCCAGCGCCGCCATGCAGCCGGTGCCGGCGGAGGTGATAGCCTGACGATAAATATGGTCCATCACATCGCCGGCGGCGAACACGCCCGGGATGCTGGTCTGGGTCGCATTGCCATGGATACCGGACTGCACTTTGATGTAGCCGTTCTCCAGCTCCAGCTGACCTTCAAAGATGGCGGTGTTCGGGCTGTGGCCGATGGCGACAAACAGACCGGCTACTTCCAGGGACTCGACGTTGTCGCTGTTTTTGGTATCGCGCAGACGCAGGCCGCTGACGCCCATCTGGTCGCCGGTCACCTCTTCGAGGGTGCGATCGGTATGCAGCACGATGTTGCCGCTTTCCACTTTGTCCATCAGGCGTTTGATGAGGATTTTTTCCGCACGGAAGGAATCGCGACGGTGGATGAGGTGTACCTCAGAGGCGATGTTTGACAGATACAGAGCCTCTTCAACCGCGGTGTTGCCGCCGCCGATCACCGCCACTTTCTGGTTGCGATAGAAGAATCCGTCACAGGTGGCGCAGGCGGAAACGCCGCGGCCCTTGAAGGCTTCTTCGGAAGGCAGGCCCAGGTAACGGGCGGAAGCGCCGGTGGCGATAATCAACGCGTCACAGGTGTATTCGCCGCTGTCGCCGGTCAGACGGAACGGCCGGTTTTGCAGATCGACGCGGCTGATATGGTCGAAAATAATCTCGGTTTCAAATTTCGTGGCATGCTCGTGCATGCGCTCCATCAGCAGCGGACCGGTCAAATCGTTCGGATCGCCTGGCCAGTTTTCCACTTCCGTCGTGGTGGTCAGCTGACCGCCTTTTTCCATCCCGGTGATCAGCACCGGCTGCAGGTTGGCGCGTGCGGCATAGACCGCCGCGGTGTATCCCGCAGGTCCAGAACCAAGGATAAGCAGTTTACTGTGTTTGGCTGTGCCCATGAGATCCCCATAATAATTGGCATACATTGGGCTGGGATTGTAGGGAATTTGTTGTCGTAAAAAAAAGAGCGCAGCGATTTTGTTAACGATGTGTGCAATAGAAGCGGCCGATGAATTGGCGATTTTCCCGGCAAGGAATATAACTATTTCTACTGTTGGCGGGACAATTATAAGACGAAAAAAGTGAGAATCAACCAGGGTAGATGATGAATATCTGGCATCTTGTACTAAAAATCGATGTTTTGCTTTGACAATCCCCTGTGCTTTTGCGAAAACATTCAAGGAAGAAGAAAAGCAGTATTTGGCGTGCGGCGAATTTTCATGCACGCAAATGCCATTTTTATCCGGGTTAACGAAATCTACGCATGGTGTGGACAGACGCCATGCGTGATGTCGGTGACTGCCGTCAGGCAACGGGCTTCTCACGTACCCCTGGGTTACCCAATGTCGTACGGGTAATAACAGGATGGGCTCTGGCAGTGAAGGCACAGAGCCGGAACAGGAGTAGGGAAGGAATACAGAGAGACAATAATAATGGTAGATAGCAAGAAGCGCCCTGGCAAAGATCTCGACCGCATTGATCGTAACATCCTGAATGAATTGCAAAAAGATGGGCGAATTTCTAACGTCGAGCTTTCTAAACGGGTGGGACTTTCTCCGACGCCTTGCCTTGAGCGTGTGCGTCGTCTTGAAAGACAGGGTTTTATTCAGGGCTATACGGCGCTGCTTAACCCCCATTATCTGGATGCATCACTTCTGGTATTCGTTGAGATTACTCTGAATCGTGGCGCACCGGATGTGTTTGAGCAATTTAACGCCGCAGTGCAAAAACTTGAAGAAATTCAAGAGTGTCATCTGGTTTCCGGTGATTTCGACTATCTGTTGAAAACCCGCGTACCGGATATGTCAGCGTATCGTAAATTACTGGGCGAGACCTTGCTGCGCCTGCCGGGCGTTAACGACACCCGTACCTATGTGGTAATGGAAGAAGTCAAGCAAAGTAATCGTCTGGTTATTAAGACGCGCTAACACGGAACAGGTGCAAACTCGACGTAGTTTGATTACACTCCTGTTAATCCATACAGCAACAGTGCCGGGGAGACCCGGCGCTGTTGTCCGTTTTAGCAGCAGGCAGGAAACAGCCTGATACCTGGAGAGCCTTTCTTGAGCCAGGAATACACCGAAGACAAAGAAGTCAAACTTACCAAACTCAGCAGCGGGCGCCGACTCCTCGAGGCGATGCTCATCCTTTGCTCCCTCTTCGCCATCTGGCTGATGGCGGCATTACTGAGCTTTAACCCCTCGGACCCAAGCTGGTCGCAAACGGCATGGCATGAGCCTATCCATAATTTAGGCGGCGCCCCCGGCGCGTGGCTTGCCGATACCCTCTTTTTCATTTTTGGCGTCATGGCCTACACCATCCCGGTGATCATCATCGGCGGATGCTGGTTTGCCTGGCGGCATCAGGAAAATGACGAATATATTGATTATTTCGCCGTTTCGCTGCGCCTCATCGGTGCGTTAGCCCTGATCCTGACCTCCTGCGGTCTGGCGGCGATTAACGCCGATGATATCTGGTACTTCGCCTCTGGCGGGGTGATTGGCAGCCTGCTGAGCACCACCCTGCAACCGCTGCTGCACAGCAGCGGCGGCACCATCGCGCTGTTGTGCATCTGGGCGGCCGGCCTGACGCTGTTTACCGGCTGGTCGTGGGTCAGCATTGCGGAAAAACTGGGCGGCGGCATCCTGTCCGTACTCACCTTTGCCAGCAATCGTACCCGTCGGGATGATACCTGGGTCGATGAAGGCGAATACGAAGACGACGATGAAGAGTACGACGACGAAGAGGCGGCAACCCCCCAGGAGTCGCGTCGCGCCCGTATCTTGCGCAGCGCACTGGCGCGGCGTAAACGTCTCGCTGAGAAGTTTACCAACCCCATGGGCGTAAAACCGACGCGGCGCTTTTCTCCGGCAAACGGATGGATGACGGGGAAGAGGCAGTGCAGTACAGCGCCAGCGGTGCGCCTGTTGCCGCCGACGATGTACTGTTTTCCGGCGCCAGCGCCGCGCGCCCGGGCGATTTCGACCCTTACGATCCGTTGCTGACGGCCAGAGTATCGCTGAGCCGGTGGGCGCGGCGGCGGCGGCCACTGCCGCGCCGCAGCCGTGGGCCGAATCACCGGCTGGTCATCAGGGCGCTGCGCCGGTTTATCAGCCGGAAGCTGGTTACCCGCCGCAGCCCTACCAGCCAGAGCCGGCACCGTATCAGCAGCC
>OKVR01000345.1_pt1 | contig 11226 bp, 8 predicted proteins | sample 1606891 | NCBI WGS metagenome assembly OKVR01 (sample SAMN03281011, study PRJEB24777) | human gut metagenome | isolation source: fecal sample PR176 from 1 month old male Indian infant, caesarean delivered... | place: Singapore | collected 2006-01-13 | reverse complement strand
TCTGGCGTGCAGCCGGCGGTTGGCCTGCCATAAGAAGGCGAGGATCTCGTTCTTCTGTTCCAGCCCGGCGGTCTTCTCCTGCACCCGGCGCTCCAGCACGGCGTAGCTTTCCGCCAGCTCTTCCGACATGTTATTTAGCGCCATGCCGAGAGTCGCCATTTCGTTGCGCCCGCTGATGTGCGCCCGCTGGGTGAAATCACGCTGGCTCACCGCTCGCGCCATGCTCAGCAGCTGTTTCCATGGCCGCAGCAGTCGGGCGCGTAGCCAGATGATGGTGAAGATCAGCAGTAGCGCCATGCCGATGGCGAGGAGGCGATGGATCCAGACCACCCGTTCGATACGCTGCTCGGTGGTATGGTCGAATGCGGTCACCAGCTGGTCGATACGATCGACAAAGTCGGCGACATCCTGGGCGACCTCCGCCTGGTTGACCGCGCGCTGCATGCCGGGAGCCAGCGCCAACTGCCAGTACTGCTGCAAGGCCTGCAGCTGGCGCTCCTGTCCGTCGCGGCGGGCGGAGTTTTGCAGCTCCGGACTAAAGACGGTGGCGGTCATATCATCGACCAGCTTTTGATCGTGTTCATTCAGCGGGATCGCCGCCAGCAGCCGGTAGCTCTGCATGCGTAATGACCCAGCTTTGTTAATGGCGTGCGCGCTGCCCTGCACGCCGTTGACCAGGCGCGCGGAGATCGCCATGCCGGCGACGCCTGTAAGGGTGGCAAGCAGGACGATCAACGCCAGTTGATTGACCAGCGTCAGCGGGGTAAAAAGACGTTTTAACATGGAATGCGTGGCTCCTGACCGGTCGTGTCTCCGGGAGTGGCGCTTATTCTCGACTATCCCCTGGAGTATACCCATACCCCAAGCAGTATCCTTAATTGTCGGTGGTAGGCACTGTTGGGAGAGGGGTTATACGCATCCCGGCAGCCGTGTGAAAAAGCCACACTTTTTTGCCCACCATTCTCTACTCACTTCGGAGCATGGTCTATTTTTGCACAAATTAGTCCGCGCTTTTCCTTTGATTTATATCAACTTACCGCCCCGGGCAACCCCTAAGGTAGCGGCAGGAAATATGAATAATCAGAGGTATCTATGAGTCAATCTTCCCTCCCGGAGAAGGCTAATCGCTCGGTCATTACCGACTGGCGGCCTGAAGATCCTGAATTCTGGCAACAGCGCGGCCACCATGTGGCGAGCCGCAATTTATGGATCTCCGTTCCCTGTCTGTTACTGGCTTTCTGCGTATGGATGTTGTTCAGCGCCGTTGCCGTTAACCTCAACAAAGTGGGCTTTCAGTTTACGACCGATCAGCTGTTTATGCTGACCGCGCTGCCGGCGCTCTCCGGCGCGTTGTTGCGCGTTCCTTACGCCTTTATGGTGCCGCTGTTCGGCGGCCGTCGCTGGACGGCGTTCAGCACCGGGATCATGATTGTGCCGTGCGTGTGGCTGGGCTTTGCGGTCCAGGATACTTCCACGCCGTTTAGCGTCTTCGTCATCATCTCTCTGCTGTGCGGCTTCGCCGGGGCCAACTTCGCCTCCAGTATGGCCAACATCAGTTTTTTCTTCCCGAAAGCGAAGCAGGGCGGGGCGCTGGGCGTCAACGGCGGCCTCGGCAATATGGGCGTCAGCGTGATGCAGCTGGTCGCACCGCTGGTGGTGTCGGTCTCGGTGTTTGCCATTTTTGGCGGGACGGGCAGCCAGCAGCCGGATGGCTCGATACTGTATCTGGAAAACGCCGCGTGGATCTGGGTACCTTTCCTGATTATCTTCACCCTGGCGGCGTGGTTCTTTATGAACGACCTGTCCGCTTCCAAAGCCTCGCTGAGCGAACAGCTGCCGGTGCTTAAACGCCTGCATTTGTGGATCATGGCGCTGCTCTATCTGGCGACCTTCGGCTCCTTTATCGGTTTCTCCGCCGGTTTTGCCATGCTGTCGAAAACCCAGTTCCCGGACGTGCAGATCCTGCACTACGCTTTCTTCGGTCCGTTTATTGGCGCGCTGGCGCGTTCGATGGGCGGGGCGATCTCCGACCGTCTCGGCGGTACCCGCGTGACGCTGGTGAACTTCGTGGTGATGGCTGTCTTCTGCGCGCTGCTGTTCCTGACGCTGCCGACCAATGGCCAGGGCGGCAACTTCATCGCCTTCTTTGCAGTGTTTATGGTGCTGTTCCTTACCGCCGGGCTGGGCAGCGCCTCCACCTTCCAGATGATCTCCGTGATCTTCCGTAAGCTGACCATGGACCGGGTGAAGGCCCAGGGCGGCAGCGAAGCCCAGGCGATGCGCGAGGCGGCGACCGATACCGCGGCGGCGCTGGGCTTTATTTCCGCCATTGGCGCCATCGGCGGCTTCTTTATTCCGAAGGCGTTTGGTATCTCGCTGGATCTGACCGGCTCGCCGGCCGGCGCGATGAAAGTCTTCCTGATCTTCTATATTGCCTGCGTAATCATCACCTGGGCGGTATACGGCCGTAAGCGTCAGTAATTCGCCATAGTCGATGTCGCTTCATAAAGGCGCACTCCTGAGGGAGGCGCCATTTTTTACTGGCTTAATTAGTTACAACATACTATTGAGCGTTTTTATTCATTTTGGCCACTGAGCCGGGGAGGGACGGCTTGCCAGCGTCACCGCTCTACCCCTTAATACCTCCCTGGTGAACCATCCCGCGTCTGGCGAGCTATTTTTCGCTAAAAACCTTAAAAAACATCAAATTAAAAGCTGAGTTTTGTACCACCTTGGTGGTAATTGCCAATTTGCGCCACGTTAACAAGCCAGTCCGTATTGATCGCTATCAATTCCCGCCCGCTTTCATGGCGTTACCTTCGCTGCAAATCCAGCAATGTCGATTTATCAGAGAGCCGTCAGGCTCCATATCAGGAGAAACCCGATGAGTAAATTCCTGGACCGGTTTCGCTACTTCAAACAGAAGGGTGAAACCTTTGCCGATGGGCACGGCCAGCTTCTAAACACCAACCGGGACTGGGAGGATGGATACCGTCAACGTTGGCAGCATGACAAAATTGTGCGTTCCACTCACGGTGTTAACTGCACCGGTTCATGCAGCTGGAAGATTTATGTCAAAAACGGGCTGGTGACCTGGGAAACCCAGCAAACGGACTATCCGCGCACCCGTCCGGACCTGCCAAACCACGAACCACGCGGCTGCCCGCGCGGTGCCAGCTACTCCTGGTATCTTTACAGTGCCAACCGCCTGAAATACCCGATGATGCGCAAACGCCTGATGAAAATGTGGCGGGAGGCGAAGGTTCAGCATAGCGATCCGGTCGCGGCATGGGCCTCGATTATCGAAGACGCCGATAAAGCCAAAAGCTTCAAACAGGCTCGCGGTCGCGGCGGGTTTGTCCGCTCCTCATGGCAGGAAGTGAACGAGCTGATTGCCGCCTCCAACGTCTATACCGTGAAAACTTACGGTCCGGACCGCGTGGCCGGCTTCTCGCCGATCCCGGCGATGTCGATGGTCTCCTACGCCTCCGGTGCCCGTTACCTGTCGCTGATCGGCGGCACTTGCCTGAGCTTCTACGACTGGTACTGTGACCTGCCGCCGGCCTCGCCGATGACCTGGGGCGAGCAGACCGATGTGCCGGAATCCGCCGACTGGTACAACTCCAGCTATATCATCGCCTGGGGCTCCAACGTGCCGCAGACCCGTACCCCGGATGCGCACTTCTTTACCGAAGTTCGCTATAAAGGGACCAAAACCGTGGCCATCACCCCGGACTACGCCGAAATCGCCAAGCTCTGCGATCTGTGGCTGGCGCCGAAGCAGGGTACCGATGCCGCGATGGCGCTGGCGATGGGCCACGTGATGCTGCGTGAGTTCCATCTTGATAAGCCGAGCCAGTATTTCACCGATTACGTGCGTCGCTACACCGACATGCCGATGCTGGTGATGCTTGAGGAGCGCGACGGCTATTACGCCGCCGGCCGCACGCTGCGCGCGTCCGACCTCGTGGATTCCCTTGGTCAGGAAAAGAATCCGGAATGGAAGACCGTCGCCTTTGACGAGAAAGGCGATCTCACCGTGCCGAACGGTTCCCTCGGATTCCGCTGGGGCGATAAAGGCAAATGGAACCTCGAACAGCGCGATGGCAAAACCGGCGAAGAGATTGAGCTGCGTCTGAGTCTGCTCGGCAGCCATGACGAGGTGGCGGACGTTGGCTTCCCGTACTTCGGCGGCGAAGGTTCTGAGCACTTCAACAAAGTCGCTCTTGAAAACATTCTACTGCACAAACTGCCGGTCAAACGCCTGCAGCTGGCCGACGGCTCCAGCGCGCTGGTGACCACCGTGTACGATCTGACCATGGCCAACTATGGCCTGGAGCGCGGTCTGAACGATGACAACTGCGCCGCCAGCTATGATGAAGTGAAAGCCTACACCCCGGCCTGGGCGGAGAAAATTACCGGTGTCTCCCGCGCGCATATCATCCGTACCGCCCGCGAGTTTGCCGATAACGCCGATAAAACCCATGGTCGCTCGATGATTATCGTCGGGGCGGGTCTCAACCACTGGTTCCACCTCGACATGAACTACCGCGGTCTGATCAACATGCTGATCTTCTGCGGCTGCGTCGGCCAGAGCGGTGGCGGTTGGCGCACTATGTGGGCCAGGAAAAACTGCGTCCACAGACCGGCTGGCAGCCGCTGGCGTTCGCCCTTGACTGGCAGCGTCCGGCACGCCATATGAACAGCACCTCGTACTTTTACAACCACTCCAGCCAGTGGCGCTATGAAACCGTGACCGCGCAGGAGCTGCTGTCGCCGATGGCGGATAAATCCCGCTACAGCGGCCATCTGATCGACTTCAACGTCCGCGCCGAGCGGATGGGCTGGCTGCCGTCGGCGCCGCAGCTGGGCGTTAACCCGCTGCGCATCGCCGATGAGGCGAAAAAAAGCCGGCATGACGCCGGTGGATTACACCGTCAAATCCCTGAAAGAGGGCTCGATTCGCTTTGCGGCGGAGCAGCCGGAAAACGGTAAAAACCATCCGCGTAACCTGTTTATCTGGCGTTCCAACCTGCTGGGCTCCTCCGGTAAAGGCCATGAGTACATGCTCAAGTACCTGCTGGGTACGGAGAACGGCATTCAGGGTAAAGACCTTGGCAAGCAGGGCGGCGTGAAGCCGGAAGAAGTCGAATGGCGAGATAACGGCCTCGACGGCAAGCTGGACCTGGTGGTGACCCTCGACTTCCGTTTGTCGAGCACCTGTCTCTACTCCGACATTGTGCTGCCGACCGCCACCTGGTATGAAAAAGACGACATGAATACCTCGGATATGCATCCGTTTATTCATCCGCTGTCGGCGGCCGTTGACCCGGCCTGGGAATCGAAGAGCGACTGGGATATCTATAAAGGTATCGCGAAGAAATTCTCTGAACTGTGCGTGGGTCACCTCGGTAAAGAAACCGACGTCGTTACGCTGCCGATCCAGCATGATTCCGCCGCGGAAATGGCGCAGCCGCTGGACGTCAAAGACTGGAAGAAGGGCCAATGTGACCTGATTCCGGGGAAAACCGCGCCGCATATTATTCCGGTCGAGCGTGATTATCCGGCGACTTACGAGCGCTTCACCTCTATTGGCCCGCTGCTGGAAACCATCGGTAACGGCGGGAAAGGCATCGCCTGGAATACCCAGAGCGAAATGGACCTGCTGCGTAAGCTCAACTACACCAAAGCGGAAGGTCCGGCGAAAGGTCAGCCGAAGCTGGAGACGGCCATTGACGCTGCGGAGATGATCCTCACCCTGGCGCCGGAAACGAACGGTCAGGTGGCGGTGAAGGCGTGGAAAGCGCTGAGCGAGATCACCGGCCGCGAGCACGCGCACCTGGCGCTGAACAAAGAAGACGAGAAGATCCGTTTCCGCGACATTCAGGCGCAGCCGCGGAAAATTATCTCCAGCCCGACCTGGTCAGGTCTGGAAGACGAACACGTCTCCTATAACGCCGGATACACCAACGTTCACGAGCTGATCCCATGGCGTACCCTGTCCGGTCGTCAGTCGCTGTATCAGGATCACCAGTGGATGCGCGACTTTGGCGAAAGCCTGCTGGTTTATCGTCCGCCGATTGACACCCGCTCGGTGAAAGCGGTGATGGGCGAGAAGTCCAACGGCAACCCGGAGAAGGCGCTGAACTTCCTGACCCCGCACCAGAAATGGGGTATCCATTCGACCTACAGCGATAACCTGCTGATGCTGACCCTGTCACGCGGCGGACCGATCGTCTGGATGAGCGAGGCGGATGCGAAAGATCTGGGGATCGAAGATAACGACTGGATCGAAGTGTTCAACGCCAACGGCGCCCTGACGGCGCGCGCCGTGGTGAGCCAGCGCGTACCGGCCGGGATGACCATGATGTATCACGCGCAGGAACGCATCGTAAACCTGCCAGGCTCTGAAGTTACCGGCCAGCGCGGCGGGATCCACAACTCGGTTACCCGTATTACGCCGAAACCGACCCATATGATCGGCGGCTATGGCCATCTGGCCTATGGCTTTAACTACTACGGCACCGTCGGCTCCAACCGCGATGAGTTTGTGGTGGTACGTAAGATGAAGAACATTAACTGGATTAGACGGCGAAGGCAATGACCAGGGTACAGGAGAGCGTGAAAATGAAAAATTCGTTCACAAGTCGGCATGGTGCTGAATCTCGATAAGTGCATCGGCTGCCACACCTGCTCGGTCACCTGTAAAAACGTCTGGACCAGCCGGGAAGGGATGGAGTACGCCTGGTTCAATAACGTGGAGAGTAAGCCTGGCGTCGGTTTTCCGAACGACTGGGAAAACCAGGAGAAATGGAAGGGCGGCTGGATCCGCAAAATCAACGGCAAGCTGCAGCCGCGCATGGGCAACCGCGCGATGCTGTTAGGTAAAATCTTCGCGAACCCGCATCTGCCGGGCATCGATGATTACTACGAGCCGTTCGATTACGACTACCAGAACCTGCATAACGCCCCGGAGAGTAAGCACCAGCCGATCGCCCGTCCGCGCTCGCTGATCACCGGCCAGCGGATGGACAAGATCACCAGCGGTCCGAACTGGGAAGAGATCCTCGGCGGCGAGTTTGAAAAGCGCGCCAAAGACCAGAACTTCGACAACATGCAGAAGGCGATGTACGGCCAGTTCGAGAACACCTTCATGATGTATCTGCCGCGCCTCTGCGAGCACTGCCTGAACCCGGCGTGCGTCGCGACCTGCCCGAGCGGCGCCATCTATAAGCGTGAAGAAGACGGCATCGTGCTCATCGACCAGGACAAGTGCCGCGGCTGGCGGATGTGCATCACCGGCTGCCCGTACAAGAAAATCTATTTCAACTGGAAGAGCGGAAAGTCCGAGAAGTGCATCTTCTGCTACCCGCGTATTGAATCCGGAATGCCGACGGTATGCTCCGAAACCTGCGTGGGCCGAATCCGCTATCTCGGCGTCCTGTTGTATGACGCGGATGCGATCGAAAATGCCGCCAGCACCGAGAACGAGAAAGATCTCTATCAGCGTCAACTGGACGTGTTCCTCGATCCGAACGACCCGAAAGTGATTGAGCAGGCGCTGAAAGATGGCGTACCGCAGGGGGTGATTGAAGCCGCGCAGCAGTCGCCTGTCTGGAAAATGGCGATGGACTGGAAGCTGGCCCTGCCGCTGCACCCGGAATATCGCACCCTGCCGATGGTCTGGTACGTGCCGCCGCTGTCGCCGATTCAGTCCGCCGCCGATGCCGGCGAACTCGGCAGCAATGGGATCCTGCCGGACGTGGAAAGCCTGCGTATTCCGGTGCAGTATCTGGCGAACCTGCTGACCGCCGGCGATACCCAACCGGTTCTGTTGGCCCTGAAGCGGATGCTGGCGATGCGTCACTATAAGCGGGCGGAAACCGTTGACGGCGTTGTCGATACCCGCGCGCTGGATGAGGTGGGCTTAAGCGAAGCGCAGGCTCAGGAGATGTACCGCTACCTGGCGATCGCTAACTACGAAGATCGTTTCGTGGTGCCAAGCAGCCATCGTGAACAGGCGCGGGAAGCGTTTCCGGAGAAAAACGGCTGCGGCTTTAGCTTTGGCGACGGCTGCCACGGCTCTGACAGCCAGTTCAACCTGTTCAACAGCCGTCGCATCGACGCCATCGACGTGACCAGCAAAACGGAGCCGCACGCATGATTGAACTTGTGATTGTGTCGCGCCTGCTCGAATACCCTGACGCTGCCTTATGGCAGCATCAGCAGGAGATGTTCGAGGCGCTTGCGTCATCAGAGAACTCAGCAAAGAGGATGCTCACGCGCTGGGCGTTTTTCTGCGCGATCTGCTGGCTCAGGATCCGCTGGATGCCCAGGCGGCCTATAGCGAACTGTTTGACCGCGGCCGGGGCCACCTCGCTGCTGCTGTTTGAACACGTGCACGGCGAATCCCGCGATCGCGGGCAGGCGATGGTTGATCTGATGGCGCAGTATGAGCGCCACGGTCTGCTGCTCGATAGCCACGAGCTGCCGGATCATCTGCCGCTGTATCTGGAGTATCTGGCGCAGCTGCCGGAAGAGGAAGCGCTTGGCGGCCTGCGGGACGTTGCGCCGATCCTCGGCCTGCTCAGCGCGCGGCTGCAGCAGCGCGAGAGCCGTTATGCGGTGCTGTTCGAACTGCTGCTGAAGCTGGCAAACACTCAGGTCGACAGCCAGAAGGTGGCGGAGAAGATTGCCGACGAAGCCCGCGACGATACGCCGCAGGCGCTGGATGCTGTCTGGGAAGAAGAACAGGTTAAATTCTTTGCCGACCAGGGCTGCGGCGAGTCGGAGATTTCCGCTCACCAGCGTCGTTTTGCCGGAGCCGTGGCCCCGCAATATCTGAATATCTCTAACGGAGGACAGCAATAATGCACTTCCTGAATATGTTCTTCTTTGACATTTATCCGTACATTGCGGGTTCAGTGTTCCTGATCGGCAGTTGGCTGCGCTACGACTACGGGCAGTACACCTGGCGCGCCGCCTCCAGCCAGATGCTGGACCGTAAGGGAATGAACCTGGCGTCGAACCTGTTCCATATCGGCATCCTCGGCATTTTCGCCGGCCACTTCCTCGGTATGCTGACCCCGCACTGGATGTATGAATCCTTCCTGCCGATCGACGTCAAGCAGAAGATGGCGATGATCGCCGGCGGCGCCTGCGGCGTGATGACCCTGGTGGGCGGTTTACTGCTGCTTAAGCGTCGTCTGCTCAGCCCACGCGTGCGTGCCACCACCACCGGCGCGGATATTCTGATCCTCTCCCTGCTGATGGTGCAGTGTGCGCTCGGGTCTACTGACGATCCCATTCTCTGCCCAGCATATGGACGGCAGCGAAATGATGAAGCTGGTCGGCTGGGCGCAGTCGGTGGTCACCTTCCACGGCGGTGCGTCGCAGCACCTGGATGGCGTGGCGTTTATCTTCCGCGTCCACCTGGTGCTGGGGATGACCCTGTTCCTGCTGTTCCCATTCTCTCGCCTGGTTCATATCTGGAGCGCGCCGGTAGAGTACCTGACGCGCAAATACCAGATTGTCCGCGCCCGTCGCTAACTGGCCCGCGACCGCTGACTGACCCCGCCCTGGCGGGGTTTTTTTTCGCCCCAGCCGAGGTTATTCCCGGCGGCGGCAAACAGAATAAGCATCCCGCCGAGCAACTGCACAGGGGTTAACGCATGATGGAAGACCAGATAGTCGACCCCCATCGCCACCAACGGATAAATAAAGGAGAGCGAACCGGTAATGGGCGTCGGCAGCTTCTGTATCGCGCTATATAAAAGCTGATACATGATCCCGGTATGGACGACGCCGAGGATCAGCAGATAGCGCCAGGGGAAGCTGGCAGAAAAGTCGGGCATTTGCACCAGCGGCAGCAGCATCACGACGCCGACGAGCACCTGAATAAAGGCAATATGCTGAGCAGGGAGCGGATGCAGTTTGCGGGCGATGATGGCGGTCAGGGCATAGAAAAATGCCGCGCCTAATGCCAGCAAAACGCCGGCCGTGAGACTTTCGCCGTGCGTCGGGGCAAGCTCGCTTGACAGCAGGATCACCACGCCGCCGAAGGCCAGCAGTAACCATCCCCATTTTACGGCGCTGACCCGTTCCCCCAACACCATGCCCATCAGCACCAGCATAAACGGCTGGGTGTTGTAGACCACCGTGGCCATGCCAATTGAAATACGCGAGTAGGCGGCAAACAGCAGCAGCCAGTTGATGACCAGCGCGATGCCGCCAAGTACCGCGAGGGCGAGGGTGAAGCGCGTGAGACGACTGAAGGGCTGGCGGCTGAGAACGATAAACAGCAGCAGGGTGAGCGCGCCAATCAGGCAGCGCCAGAACACCACATCAATTACCGGCAAACCAGAGAGCAGCACAAACGCGCCGATCGAGCCAGAAATTATCATCGCCAGGCTCATTTGCCAGACGCCGCGGGTAATTTGCATATTTCGCCTCCAGAAGTTTTCCAGTATTGTGCGAAAAATCCTGACAGCCTGACATGGCTGAATTAAGGCAAACAGGGGGGAAATCCCTTTCATAATTAGGTAAAAAACATGAATGACGTACTTGATGAAATTGACCGGGCGATCCTCACTTGCCTGACTCAGGATGCCAGAGTCTCGTTGAAGGTATTGAGCGCGCGGGTGGGGCTGACCTCGCCGAGCATCGCCGAGCGGGTGAAGCGCCTGGAGGAGCGGGGCGTGATTCAGGGCTGATGGGGCGCGGGTGAATCTCGCCGCGCTGGGCTACAGCCTGCAGGCGCTGGTGCGGGTTCGGCCGCTGCCTGGTCTACTGCAGAAGGTGGATAAATATATCCAGGCGATGCCGGAGTGCATCGAAAGTGACAAAGTGACCGGAGAGGATTGTTTCGTGATGCGACTGGTGGTGCGTGATATTGCCCAGCTGGATACGCTACTGGACGGCCTGGCCGAATTTGCGCAGTGCAATACCTCGGTGGTGAAAAGTTCGCCGGTGAAGAGGCGACTGCCCCCGCTGTGAGTTTTCCCGGAGGCGGTGCGGCGCACCTGACCGGACTACCAGACGGCACACCTGTAGCCTCGCTAAGCGAAGCGCGAGCGAGGAGATAGCAGAACAGGTGGCTGACGAGAGTGCAACAGCGGTGGGGGAAGGATGACTCGGCGCTAAAGCGCCTCGCCCTTCGGGCCGTTGCCTTCGGCGAACGTTCTCTCGCTACGCTCGGAGTCGACTTAGTCGAAGCTTCTCATCCTT
>OKVR01000344.1_pt1 | contig 11231 bp, 15 predicted proteins | sample 1606891 | NCBI WGS metagenome assembly OKVR01 (sample SAMN03281011, study PRJEB24777) | human gut metagenome | isolation source: fecal sample PR176 from 1 month old male Indian infant, caesarean delivered... | place: Singapore | collected 2006-01-13 | reverse complement strand
ATCCTCGAGAACAGCCTTTGTTAAATACTGAGCCACCTCCGGATGAACTTCGATTTCTAGATTCGTTTTAATACGTCCCGACTTAAATAACTCGCGGATACGACGCACAATCTGCATATACACGGTGCGGCCTGACAACATATAACCCGTACCACCGCATTGAGGGCATGTATCAAACATCAAGGTTTGCAAGCCTTGGCGAGCTCGCTTTCGGGTCATCTCTACAAGGCCAAGCGAACTAATGCCGCATACAACCGTTTTCATTTTATCTAACTTAGCTTGTACCCCCAACAATTTTAACAATTCTTGTTGATGCTCTTTATCTTTCATATCGATAAAATTCGACCACAATAATACCGCCAATATCGCGCAAACGCAATTGACGACAGATTTCTTTTGCCGCCTCTTTATTGACTGTGAAAGCTAAATCTTCCAGCTTATTAGACTTGCCAGTATAATGAGCAGAGTTTACATCAAACACGGTGAGAGCTTCAGTATGATCGATACGGATTGAACCACCAGAAGGAAGATTAATATCGCGAGAGATAAGATCTTCCAATTGAGGTTCAATGTGATTTGCTTTAAAAATCGGTGTGCTATCACGATGACGTGTTACTTTAATTTGTTGTGACGTAGGTCCATGCCCTAAGAGGTCCAGCAATCGGGATTCTCCCATATCGGAATCGACAATAATTTCCTCTACATTGCGATGCGCATAGTCCCGTACAAGGCGGAACCAGAAATCCGCGTCACTATATAAATCAGTACCGCTCTTCGCCACCTTAAAGCGCTTCAACACATGTTGCCAGGTCCGCCACAGATACTCCATATCGCGACCGATTTCATCGGCACTGGCCTTAGCTGCTGCAGTACGAATGATAAAACCGCAACCTTCTTGTACATAAGGGGCTGCCAATTCTTGTAGTTTACTACGCAAGGCCTCATCAGTAATTTTCTTGGAAATATGCATGCCTTCAGAATATGGTAATAGTACCATAAAACGACCAGCCAAACTGACGTCTGCAGTCACGCGGGCACCTTTACCGAGCATTTCTTCTTTCACTACTTGAACGAGAATTTGTTGCCCCACAGATAGACGTGGCAAAATTTTCTGTTCCTTCCCTTGTTGAAGGTTCAAATACGCATTTTGAGAGCCCCCAATATCAACAAAGGCCGCTTGCATACCATTTAATACATTCTTTACTGTGCCTTTGTACATATGATTTGCCATATGAGAATCATCGGTACGCTCCAAGACAAAATCCACTAGCTGGCCTTCTTCGTCGATAACAGCCATACGAATTTCTTCACGCATAACATTGACCAAAATTTTATGCATCCTATCCCTCCCTTCTTTGTCATCTAAATTATAATTAGTAATTAATCTCTAAAGGCGTATAGCGGCCTTTTTCGTTTTCTACCATAATTGCTTTACGATGAATTTCGTAGCCAGAAGTAATAGGCCAATTATATTGATCCTTGCCTAAATTCCACACTTCGCTAGGTTTAATTGTGCCTTGCGGATAAATGCCGATGCCCATTGTAAAAGCTCACTATACCCTCTTTAACAGAGGCTACGATCGGTCTTTTACAAACCTTTTACTCAATGGTACGAGTTTTCTTAGGTGTTACCTTTTCATAAGAAAATTTTCCATTGCTTCATTAAAAGGTTTGAGTAATGCAGCCCAATTCAGCATTTTCATCTGTCACAGGGCCTGTAACCTCATAGATAGCAAAGTTACAGATGGCCATCATCTTTTTCACCTTTTCAGGCATTTCTTTACCATCTAGAACCTCAAGACCAGGAGGCGCTACACGGTTTAAACGGTCCATAATGGACTCTAAACTATCCTCTTCAAGCACATCCATATCGATATATTCAGCCGCTGCGGTTACGCCTAAGGCGAGTGCAGAGGAGAAGCTAATTTTCATGTGAGGGTTAAACCCTTCAGAATACGCCATTTTAATTTCTGCTCGACGTATCATCCGCTCTACAGCTTGAGCATAATCAAGGTGTGACAGGAATCGTAATTCTTCGCCCTTATTTAAGGCCAAACGTAACTTTTTCAACTCTGCCACCCTCCTTATAGTCAATAATAGCTGTATTGAGCTCTGGACATACATTACAGCCCTTACATGGAGCTCGACGACAATCGCCCGTAAGGTTCGCTTCTACTGCTTGTTCCCACTCGCGTTTTAAGAAGGCTTTACTTACAGTGCAATCTAAATGATCCCAAGGCAATGGCTCATCGAAATCACGAGTACGACGTGCATAGTACGCAGGATCCAATCCACAGTCAGCAAATGCTTTCAACCAAGCTTCATAGTTAAAGAACTCGGTCCAACCATCAAATTTTACAACCTGCCTTCCAAGCCTCTACGAGAACTTTTGGACAATCTGCGGTCCCCACGAGCAAAAGCGGCTTCCATATAGCCAGTATAACCATCATGATAGTGGTAGGAAATATTACGATTATTGATGAGAGACTTTAAGTAACGTTGTTTACGATGAATTTCCTCCACATCTTGTTTGACCATACCTATTGATATGGAGAATGTGTTTTTGGTACGAAAAACGGATACGCTCACCGTTACAGAACCATTTCGTTTCCCTGTAATTTCACGGTGTAAATCGAGCACCTTGTACGCAAGATCTGCAATACCAGCCAAATCTTCGTCTGTTTCTGTAGGAAGGCCCATCATAAAGTATAATTTAACTGTATTCCAGCCAGATTTGAAAGCATTAGTACAGGCCGCCAATAAGTCTTCTTCACTAACGCCTTTATTGATAACGTCACGCATTCGTTGCGTACCTGCTTCAGGAGCAAAGGTAAGACCACTCTTGCGCACTTGCTGTACCTTTTTCGCAATATCGATAGAGAAACTGTCGATACGCAAGGACGGTAAGCTAACGCTAACTTGTTTATCTTTAAACTCTTCCATGAGCATATCTACAAGCTCAGGTAATTTGGAGTAGTCTGCAGAGCTTAAACTCATCAAGGATATTTCATTATACCCAGTATTGGCAATCGTATCTTTCGCAATTTGCAACAAACGTTCTGGTGTCTTTTCACGAACTGGACGATAGAGCATACCTGCCTGACAGAAACGACAGCCACGCGTACAGCCACGGAATAGCTCCAATACAGCACGGTCATGCACTATATCAAGGAATGGTACAACAGGCTTTGTTGGATAGAATATATTCTCTACATCCTCTATAATACGTTTCTCAACGGTTGCTGGTACGTCTTCAAAACGCGGCATAATCGATTTAAAATCGCCTTGTTCTGTATATTCAACATCGTATAAAGCCGGGCAATATGTGCCAGGAATTTGGGCTACTTTACGCAAAAAGCCTTCTTTGCCACCTGGGAAGCCTTTGGCTTTTTCTGCTTTAAATAAGTCGATGAATTCATCGCCCCACTCTTCGGATTCACCGAGGGATACGATATCAAAGAAATCAGCAATAGGCTCTACATTATACGCACAAGGGCCACCGCATACAAGCAGTGGAAAATCTAAATCACGCTCCTTAGCATACATAGGAATGCCTGCTAAATCGAGCATATTTAAAATGTTAGTAAAACTCATTTCATATTGAAGCGTAAATGCTAACACATCAAAGTCTTTAATAGGCGTACGTGTTTCTAAGGAAAATAATGGAATATTACGCTTGCGCATTTCCTCTTCCATATCGTGCCACGGTGCAAATACGCGCTCGGCTACCGCATCTTCACGACGGTTTACGAGACCATACAAAATCTTGATGCCCAAATGACTCATGGCCACTTCGTACACATCGGGAAAACCTAAAGCCATAGTTACATCAACAGTACTGTGAATCTTTCACGATACTATTGTATTCGCCGCCCGTGTAGCGAGCAGGCTTTTGGACATGTTGTAACCATGACGTATCTAATTGAATCATACATCCTCCGTCTTAATGAAAGACTTCTTTCACAATCAATCCTATGAAAGGATATTAAAATATATATTTTGTCCGCTGTCTAGCAATATTTAATAAAATGCCAATGCTCAGCATATTAGTTGTTAGCGCACTAACACCATAGCTAAGGAAAGGCAACGGAATCCCCGTTACAGGCATGATACCAATCGTCATTCCTACGTTTACGAGCACTTCAAAGGCAAACATCGTACCAATACCCGTTGCTAATAACATACCAAAATTATCATTGCAGGTATATGCTACTTGAATACTGCGATAAATAAGCATAAACAATAATAGCAATACTACAATGCATCCTACAAAGCCAAATTCTTCGCCGATTACAGAAAAGATAAATGTCCGTATGATTTTCTAGGTAAAAAGTTCAACTGACTTTGAGTACCATTAAAGATACCTTTACCAAAAATCATACCCGACCCGATGGCAATCTTAGATTGAATGATATGATAGCCAGAACCGAAGGGATCAATATCTGGATTTAAAAATACTAGAATACGTTGCTTTTGGTATTCTTTCAGTACAAACCAGCCCAAAGGCATCAAGAGTAAAGTCACGCTCGCAATGATTTTTATAAGCTTTGTTTTGATACCAGATATAAAGAGCATCCCTACAAATATAGCAATATATACGAGGGATGTCCCCAAGTCAGGTTGTAAGAATACGAGAAGGATAGGAATCCCTACATATAACACTGGCATCAATAGGGATTTAAAAGGTATCTAACTTGCCAATGCGCGGTTCTAACATTTTAGCCATACAGATAATCATCAATAGTTTAGAAAACTCTGAAGGCTGGATAGTAATTGGCCCCAGTTGAATCCAACGCTGTGCACCTAGTGCGGAGGTACCAACTACCATGACTGCAATTAACATAAGCATGGTAATCACATAAATCATATTCCCCCACCCTTTAAGGCGATGGTAATCTAGAAATTGCATGCCTATAACGACAGCTATATTTGCTAAAAAGAATACGAGTTGTTTTACCACTAAACTACCAAAACCGATAGCTTCATGATTCACATGGGTAGCACTACCAATAGCTGTAAGACCAATTCCGACAAGTAATATAGTACATATGATGATAGTCCAATCGCTATCTGTCCATATTTTACGCCACATCATATCACCTATTTCAACTTGCTACGGCGCCACAAGCTTTGTTTCCCTTGCACCAATAAGCGTTGCGTGGTCCAACCGCCACGATTAATGTAATGAACATTGTTAGAATCCTCAAAAATAGACTCACCTACTGTTGCAAGACTTGGTGTACTATCTTGCTCCTTCGATGTTTTTTTCTTAGTTACATAAGCATCGAAGTGCTTTTGTACATCGTAGTCTTCCCAACACTCACCGGTAGTTACATAATCAACAAGAGGTGCTAACATAGCTTTTAGTTCACTAGAAACAAATTCTAACAAACGACCATCTTGTGTATAGGTCAAAATATCCTCATCATAAGGAATTATAGCCCCTACATATTCAGCGCGAAGGACTTCTAACATATCATATAAATGGATATCCTCTCCATCGATAGGTACTGCATTAAAAGCAATAGCATAATCACGAATATTATGTTCTTGACATACTTGAATCATGCGTGCCCCATTACGCAAGGATACCCATAAAGGATGCGTCACCACGATGCAGCGATTTACTAATTCTAAAATAGACTCTATGCCCTTACCAATACCAGCAGGAGCATCAATTAAAATATAGTCATATGTCTCAGAGAGGCGACGGACTAATTTTTTATATTTTTTACGACCTATATCTTCCCAACGAGCGCTTTGGCTAGCTGGTAGGAAATCTAAGTTTTCATCAATTGATACGATGGCATCATCCATATAGTCTTTATCTTCGCTCGCATCTAATGCGTCGTAAATAATTTCATTTGCCACTCCTAACACAAGGTCTAAATCGCGCAATCCAAAATCTCCATCACAGAGCAATACGCGATGCCCTACATTGCTTAAGGCTGAACCCAAGCAAGCGGTAATCGTAGTCTTACCTACGCCCCCCTTACCGGATACAACGCCGATTATCTCGCCCATACTAATCCTTTCTTGGTTGTCCACTAGTTACCGCATTCTGAGGTTTTTGCCCTTTATTAATACTTGTCCCCGTAGCAGTTTCCTTATTGCTCTTACTATTTGTATCATTAGATTTCTTATTCACTGGTACATTGAAGTACGCAGCCAATATATCTCGTACGATAGGCCCTGCAGAGCCCGCACCAAAGCTACCTTGCTCAACAAGTGCCAACCACTACAATTTGTGGCTTATCATATGGTGCATAGGCTACAAACCAGCCGTGATCTCTGCCATGTGCATTCTCTGAAGTACCTGTTTTACCAGCTACATCAATAGGGAATCCTTTAAACAACTCCCCTGCTGTACCACCTTCATTAGTAACATCACGCAAGCCTTCACGAACAAGATCCATAATATTTTTTGGTACAGGTAAGATACCGAGCTTGTCTGGGCCAAAGATTTCTTTTGGCGTGCCATCCTTATTATCAATACGGCTCACTACATATGGGCGGTATTTAATGCCACCATTTGCTACTTCACTGAGCATAACAGCCATTTGTAATGGTGTCACCAAAGTAAAAGACTGACCTATGGCCGCATCAAAGGTTTCACCTAAATACCAATCTTCATCATACACTTTGCGTTTATAAGCAGGACTTGCCATATTACCAGAGGCCTCACCAACAAGATTGATGCCTGTCTTTTCGCCAATACCAAAGTAGCCAGCATATTTTACAAGTCCTTCTATGCCAACGCGATTGCCCATTTCATAGAAGTAAACATTATCTGATTTTGCAAGAGCTTTATTAAAGTTAAGCCACCCTAATGCTTCACCTTCTGCATTTCGTTTATCGATAAGCCAATGTTTACCACTATCAAAAATCATTTCTTCAGGGCTAACCTTTTTAAGATCTAAAGCCGCCGTACCTGTAATAATCTTGAACGGAGAACCTGGTGGATATTCACCAGAAATAACCTTATTATCAAATGGATGATTCTTATCGTTATTCAATTGATTCCACTGTGCCGTTGTAATCCCCTTCGCAAACCAATTAGGGTTAAACTCAGGGGCGCTGACCATGGCCAAAATGGCACCCGTATTTGGATCCATTGCTACTACAGCAGCTCCTTGAGCTGGAATGCCTTGGGCACGCAACTGTTCTAATTGGTTCTTAACAGCTTCTTCAGCAGCCTTTTGTAGATTTGCATCTATTGTCAAATGGATATTAGATCCAGGCACTGTATGCTTTCTATCTACCTCCGCAACCGGTCGGCCTGTAGCATCAACCTCTACCTGTTTACCACCATCAGTGCCACGCAAGATGGAATCATATAGGTTTTTCAAGACCAGAACGGCCTAAAATAGTACCACCACTAATAAGGGTATTTGGATCTTGCTGTTTTAGCTCTTCTAATTCTTCTTCGCTCACTTCACCCACATACCCAAAGAGCTGAGAAGCCATCGTTTCATATGGATAATAGCGAAGTGGTTCTACATCTATGGTAACACCTGGTAATTCATGACGATGCTCTTCGATGCTTGTAACTACGTCCATAGAAATATCATTAGCAATACGAATTGGCTCATAACCATATTTATGATCATTTACCTTTTTTGTAATATCTTCTGGTTTAATTTTCAGCAAAGTTGCCAACTTAGCAACTTCACCTTCGTCTAGAGCCTTCCCCGTAGGCAAAATGGAGATAGTGTATGCCGGTCTAGAACCTACTAAGATCTGACCATTTCGATCGTACATAATACCACGAGCAGCTGTCATGGATACCATGCGCAAACGGTTGCCTTCTGCCTTAGCTTGGTAATAACCACCAGACAAGATTTGCAACGACATCAGGCGTAATGCCAAGACTATAAATATGCCGGCTACAATGTAAAAGAGTACATCAAAGCGATTCGTTTTTCTTCGTTTATAGAGGCCTTCAAGCACTCTTTCAACCCCCCTTAATCCTTACCAAATATAACCTTGTTGTTCATCATCTTTACGCCATAACAAACCATGCACAATAGCGCCTAACAAGCCATTCCAGAACATCACGGGTAATACCATATGCCACAAGTATAGTCCAAAGTGCAAATCGCCACCACTAGCTAATATCATAAAGCTACGAATAACGCCATCTAGCAGCGTACAAATAGCTACTATACCACTAGACCAATACCAGCGTTCTTCATAGATACGATGCTTTACGGCAGATAGTAGGTATACCACAATTACGTAAGGGAATAGATGGAGCCCAAAAAAGTTAGATATCAATACATCATGTACGATACCCCCAACAACAGCGGATATCAGCCCCATACGACGACCTTTAAATAAAGTAATCATAACAATTATCGTCAAAATTAAGTTTGGTAACCAATTTGTATGGAAAATAGTAGGCAATAATTGCGCTTGTATAAAATATATTAAAAAATCCAGAGAGAGCTAAAGCTAGACGCATCATTGTTTAACGGCCCCCTTTGCACCCTCTACTTGATCTCGTTGTGTTTGAGGCACAAGTTTAGGCTCAAGTTCTGGTTTTTGTGGTGCGCTTAGAGAAGACGAGGTAAGCACAAAAACTTCTTCTAAACGATGAAAATCTACACTCGGTGTGACTACCGCATTTTTAACAAATCCTTCCGAATCATTTTCGATAGATTGCACGTTGCCAACAGGTAAACCTTTCGGATAAATTCCGCCATATCCAGAGGTAATCAACTTATCACCTACCAATACATCACCATCGCGAGCAATATTTACCATAGATGGTGTACGAGGTGTATTGCCATTACCTTTTACAACGCCAGACAAACGAGATTCAGGTCGTTGTACAAGGATACCTATTGCGCTACGCGGATCAAGAATGGTTTGAACGCGAGCAGAATGCGGATATACATCTGTAATAAAACCAACGACACCACTAGGTACAACAACAGCCATATTAACTGCCATACCTTCTTCACTCCCTTATCAATGGTGAAAGTATTTGTCCAAGTACCGTAATCCTTTGTAATGATACCTGCTAAGGTCATGGAGAATTCTGGATGGCTACTCTTATAGTTTAAAAGCTGACGAAGGCGAATATTCTCTGCCACTACTTCATCGTAGTTAACTACCTTTTGTTCCAATGTAGCTTTACGAGATGCTTCCTCTTCGCGTTCGATAGTAGAGAAAATAGCATTATTAAGTACTGTAAAGCTAGTTTGGACGCCCTCTAATAAACGAGCTGACCCATAAGAGAAAGGCGTTGTAATTCCTTCAAGGGTAACCGTAACAAAGGGAATACTAGTCCGTTGCTTCCACGCAAAGCCGAGCAATGCCATTAGGATACAACCAATGACAACGATGATAATTAACTTTTATCTGACTGTATCATGCTAGTCTCGGCCCTTTCTATTCTTAGAATTTACAATAAAACGCGATAAGCTCACCAAATCAGATGAGGCCCCATTAAGGCCTACCACAACTTTTGTTTCAGGTGCTTCAGGAACGTGAACAGGTACACCTACTTCAGTACCAATCCGATCCGCTAATCCAGATAGTCTTGCTGTACCGCCAGTAAGCCATATGCCATGTTGCATAATATCAGCCACGATTTCTGGTGCCGTAGCACGAATCATTTGCTTAACCTCATCCAAGAGTCCTATCAAACATTCATTTACAACTTGGTACACTTCAGATTGATGAATCACACAACGTCTACCTAAGCCGTTCATCATATCGCGCCCCTGAAAGGCATACTCTGCATCCTCTAAAGGAGCGATAGCTGTACCTAATGTATGCTTAATATCTAATATGGTCTCATCAGATACGATAACGCCAAAACACTCACGCACATAGCGCAATAAGGCATTATTAATATCAGAACCACCAAAACGAATTGTTTTGCTATCTACGATACCACCTAAAGAAACAATCCCCAATATCAATAGTGCCACCACCGATATCAATAACCATAGATCCTTGCGCTTCAAAGATAGGCACACCACAACCAATAGCAGCCGCCACAGGTCGTTCAATGAGGAATACCTCTCGAGCACCAGCTTGAATAACAGCATCCATCATAGCTCGTTGCTCAACATCGGTCATGCCACAAGGAACCCCTACGACAACGCGGGCTCGACGCAACGCATTAGACACCTTATTAAGAAAGTAGCTAAGCATAGTATGCATAACACGATAGTCAACGATAAATCCATCCTTTAAAGGCGTTAACGGACGCCACATATCGGGCATGCGCAATACGAGGCGCGCCGCTTCATCACCAACGGCTACTACTTTTTCTTGTTTTGTATCAGTTGCTATAATCGATGGTTCGCTTATAACAGTCCCTCGCGTTCCCCCCCATGAGGCGCGTTTGTATGGAACCAATATCTATACTTACATCTTTTCCTAGAGTAGGTAAAATGGAACTCATAGTAATTTCTCCTTCATTACATCATCATTCCATTTTACCATATATAACGCGACTTTTTCCATTGATATCAGTACCTTTCCTTTTGTTAAAAGCACAGATAACGCATAATCCCTGTACTCATAAGTCATACATAAAAATTACATAACTTCATACATATAATCTCATACACAATAAGGAAAAGCACTCATTTATAGGAACTTACCCATGCGTCAAAATTAGGTATAGTTCAAAATGAGTGCTTTTAATAATCTTACTTGGCTTTGTTCAGTTTATTTAGGCTCAGCTCAATTTACCAATTTCGCTGAGGCTCGTAAATTCATTATCCCCTATAACAATATGATCAAGTACAGGAATCCCCATAAATTGACCAGCACTAACAAACATTTTCGTTAGCCGTATATCTTCATCACTTGGTCTACTATCACCTGACGGGTGGTTATGGATTAGAATAATAGCCGCCGCATTGCATGCTATAGCTTTTTTAAATACTGCTCTTTGCTCTACAAGGCTTGATACCAATCCACCATTAGAGATATGCTCCAACTGAATAAGCTTATTTCGAGATGTTAGCATGGCAGCCCACACATGTTCCACATCTTCGTGCCGCAGTCGTTCCATCACATATTGAGCTATTACAAAAGGTTGCGAAAAATTCTTCATAAGTCTCTTTAATCTTAAGCTCCCCTAGACGCCTACCCATTTCAAGTGCTGCGCATAGCGTCACTGCTTTATCTCTACCAATACCCCTTGATTTTGGTTAGATTATCTACGGTCATTCGGTTAACGACCATTATACGCCATCATCAAATGG
>OKVR01000343.1_pt1 | contig 11343 bp, 10 predicted proteins | sample 1606891 | NCBI WGS metagenome assembly OKVR01 (sample SAMN03281011, study PRJEB24777) | human gut metagenome | isolation source: fecal sample PR176 from 1 month old male Indian infant, caesarean delivered... | place: Singapore | collected 2006-01-13 | reverse complement strand
TACAGGCCAAAGGCCGGCGTGGGGATAATAACCTCGTCGCCGGGGTTGAGCATAGCCATGAATGTTGCCGACAGGGCCTCGGTCGCGCCGTCGGTCAGGATGACCTCGTCGGCCGAAAACGTAAGGCTCGCGTCCCCCATATAGACAGATAACGCCTCGCGCAGGGCGGGACGACCGTTGTTGGGCGGGTAGTGCGTGTCGCCGCGGCTCAGCGAGGCGGTCACCTCGGCGCTAATCACATCGGGCGTGGGAAAATCGGGCTCGCCAAGCGCGAGCGCGATGCATCCCGGGTGCTGGGCGGCGAGCGCGTTGATCCGGCGGATGCCGGAGGGCTTGAGCATGGCAAGCGAGGTATTCATGGGCAGACGCATGGCGTTCCTTTCGTAAGGGTTGCACTAGGATAGCGCGGCGAGACACCGCCGGACGGTGTAACCTAAACGGAAATGAACCGGAAAGGAGGCGGCATGGAGACGACCGCACGCGGCAATGTGCCAAAAACACTGCATAACATCGCGTTTGTCAGTATTCCCGAGAGTGCCGATCTTGAGTTTTTGCTTTGGGACCTGCAGGATGCCATCGCCGCCTATGCACAGCTTTCCGGCACTGTACTCCCCCATCCAGTCGACTTGAAGGCAAATAGCGCCGATGCTGCCGATGGCATCGTGCTCGCCGTTGAGGATATGACCGATGACGAGGCAATGGCAGACATCGCCAAAGCGCTCGATCGCTTTGGCGATACGGGGACGCGCGTCTATGTTGTCGTCCGGGCCGCCTGTGAGCGCAGCGAAGGAGCATGCATGCTCATCGAGCGTCTACGCCAAGCTTGCGAACTCCGCAGGCTAACGTGGTGCGGCGGCGTTATCGCCTGCACCGGCAGCGGCATCGCAAAGCTTCGCCATTCACCACGCATGGGCATCTTGCGCCGACCATTTTCCGAAGCGATGGATAAGCTGGTGGGCGCCGTGCGCATGGGCTGCTCGGTTGAGCACGCACAACTGCTTGGCGGTGGCGGCGTCTCGAATTTTGACCCGGACGGCGTCATCACCGTCAAGCCGGCAATCCCCACCTGGCTTTGGCGCTTAGCCACAAGGCACTGCGGGTTAGCGAGCCGTTAATCCTCTGCGAGAAACGTCGATGAGTACCTCAGCGACAAGAATAGTATTGCCCGCGGCGGTACCCGGATGGTTAAGTCCGCCCTCTTTGCCGATGGCGACTTTAGCCAGGTCGAGCAAATCACGCCAGGCAACAATATGGCCCCTAGCGATTCAGGTCAAAGCCAAAATAGCTGTGCGCATTGTTGTAAGAGATATCCTCCACCAACTTGCCCAGGCACTCCTCGTCATCCGGAACGCGACCCTGCTCCGCCCACTCGGCAAGCAGGCCACAGAGCACGCGACGAAAATACTCGTGTCGTGGATAGCTCAAAAAGCTACGCGAGTCAGTCAACATGCCAGTGAAATTGCCAAGCAGGCTCTCCTGCGCAAACACGCTCAGTTGCTTCCTGATGCCATCGAACGCATCGTGGAACCACCATGCGCACCCCAACTGCAGCTTTTGGCGACACCCTCCCTGGAAGGACTGCATCAGCGTCGCCAGGCCCATCCATTGGCTCTCGTCCAGCGAATAGAGAATGGTTTTTGGAAGTGCTCCTTCCCCATTAGCCGCATCGAGCAAGCTTGCAAGCTCGGAAACAAACCCCGCCTGATCACCGCATGAGTCAAAATCCCGCATCCGCGCCTACGGACATATATCCGGCAGAGTTTGCGTTACGCAGGCAATTCATATGCAATTGGAGCGCCCATCCACGACGTTCATACTCCCCCATCAGATGAAGCGTCAACGCCGTCTGGTACGCATCAACGTCTTCATGCGACAACGTCTTTCCACACAATGCGTGTCAACGATTCTCTGGAGCCCGCTATCGTCCGCCCAGGCAAACCTAAAGGAGTTCATGCCGTGATCGGCCAGACGACAACCCTGGGCATGGAAGTATCCGACGCGCCCCGAAGCGGCCTCCTTGATCGCATCCCAAGTTGCAACCTCCAGTCCCGCAGCACTGGATAGTTGCTCAAGATACTCGGAAAACGTTGGCTTATCGATTCCCATCAGGCCGTCGGGCCTAAACGTCGGAAGCACCATAGCAGCACCTGCAGACTGGCGCATCTTCCGATGCCAGGAAAGGTCACTCACGGGATCATCCGTAGTGCAAACACAGTGCACGTCAAATAAGCGCATCAGGCCCCGAGCTGAAAAATCGGGTTCTGCGATTCTCGCGTTTGCGCGCTCCCAAATCTCGGCGGCATTCTTTCCGCAAATTGTGAGATCGATCCCAAATGCTCGTCTCAGTTCCAAATGGCTCCACTCGTAGAGTGGATTACCGTATGCGCGTTCCATAGTATGAACGTAGGCAAGAAACTTGTCATACGGCTCTCCATCCCCCGTGATCAGACGCTCCGGCACGCCATTTGCACGCATGAGACGCCACTTGTAGTGGTCACCCGCCCCCTCATCGCAAATCCAAAGCCGAGTGAGGTCATCGAAACGCTTGTCCTCGCAAATCTGCTGGGGATCCAAATGGCAATGGTAATCGATAATGGGCATGTGCTCGGCATGGTCGTGATAGAGCTTGCGGGCCAATGGCGTAGCGAGTAAAAAGTCATCATTTAAAAGCATGATCTATACCTTTTCAAAAACGGGTACAGAGCAAAGCTCCGTACCCATAAGCAATCAAATGCGGTGGACTATATCTGTCCCTTGTCGACAAAACCAGCCTTCTCAAGCGCTTCCCACATGCCGTTAATGTAGGCAATGCCTAAGGCGCGATCATAGAGGCCGTAGCCTGGACGTCCCGTTTCACCCCAGATCATGCGACCGTGGTCGGGGCGAATGTAGCCCTCAAAACCGTTGTCATGGAGAGCTTTCATCATGCGATACATGTCGAGCGAGCCGCATTCACTCGGGTGAGGCGCCTCGTAGAAATCCTTGTTAGCGGAGTTCTCGGGCGCGATGTACTTGATATTGCGCATATGCACAAAGTGAATACGCCCGCGCTGCGTAAACTCGGAAAGAATGGAATAGACATCGTTTCCAGGCTCCTCGGCAATCGAACCGCAGCAGAGCGTGATGCCGTTATAGGGCGTATCGACAGTGCGACAAAGCCAGTCGAGGTCCTCGCGGTTCTTGATGATTCGCGGAAGGCCAAACATGGAGTAGGGCGGGTCATCAGGATGAATAGCCATCTTGACATCGCATTCCTCGCAGGTGGGCATAATAGCCTCGAGGAAGTAGACGAGGTTCTCGCGTAGCTTATCCTCATCGATATCTCGATAGGCCTCAAACAAACCCTTTACCTGCGCCAAGCGCTCGGGCTCCCAGCCGGGCAGCGTAAAATCGCCGGAACCGTGAGCAACCGTGTCGATAATCTCCTGCGGGTCATCGGGGATATTCTTCTTGATAAAGGCCAGCGTTGACGACCCGTCGGGCAAGCGGTAGTCCAAGTCACTCTTGACCCAGTCAAACACCGGCATGAAGTTATAGCAGATGACCTTGACGCCCTCGGCAGCGAGGTTGCGAATCGTTTCCTTGTAGTTCTCGATGTATCGATCGCGCGTGGGCAAGCCGATCTTGATGTCGTCATGAATGTTGACGGATTCGATCACTTTAAGCGTCAGGCCGTTGTGTTCAATCATCTTGCGAAGCGCGTGAATGCGCCCGCGAGGCCAAACCTCACCCGCGGGGATGTCGAACAGCGTACCCGACGATGCCGCGCACACCCGGAATCTGGCGCACTTGCTCCAATGTGATTTCTCTTCTTTGGGACCGTACCAGCGAAACGTGAGTTCCATAGTTCTGCCTCCTTACTTGCAATATATATCTATGGTTGCGGCAACAGCGCCCGGGCCAGCGAGCATCTCTGCCAAAAAATGCTCAACTTTGCGGCCCAAGCCCACCTCGTAAAGATCAAGCCCAAAAAATCTCGGCGTTGGAAAGGATGGGCGATACGGCATCATGAATGGCCGACGCATCGCACACGCCCAGAGTGAGTGAGCTGACGCATTCGGTAAGCTCGGGCAGCAAAGGATCGGGGCTCAGCTCAAAATCGTTACCCGCATCGTCGACGCCCAGGAGATAGCGCAGCCATCCGGCGATTGCCAATGGAATATAGGTAAGGTTTGCGACATCGAAACCCCGGTCTCGATAGGAGCAGATGGTGTGTCCAAAGCGAATGCCGACCTTCTGGGATGTATCCGTTGCAATGCGCTGCGGCGCATCAGGAAGGCTGCGATTAGGAAGGCGTTGTCCCACGAGCTCATCGATAAAGGCACGTGGGTCAATCACGCCCGGATCGACCACTACGGGCAAGTCCTCGTCGTAGCCTAGATGTTTTACAAGCGCGACCAGACGCGAGTCCTCCATCTCCTTCCAGATGCGGTCATAGCCCATGAGGCACCCGAAGACCGCGAGGCATGTATGTAGCGGGTTGAGACAGGCCGTAACCTTCATGGTATCGGCCCGCTCAGCTGTCTCGCGATCGCACATGATGACGCCCGCTGCCTCGAGTTCAGGGCGCCCGTTGGGGAAGGAGTCCTCGATAACCAGGTAGTGCGCCGCCTCGGTGTTGGCAAAGCCCGCAAACGCAGGACCGTCCGTGGGCATGAGCGACAAGTCCTCCCAACCCTGCTCGGCAAGCGCCGCAGCCGTCTCGGGTGATGGGTTGGGCGTGATGCGGTCGATCATGGACCAGGGAAAACTCACACGCGCCTCATCGTCGAGGTAATCGATAAAGCCTTGGTCGACATGGCCGCAATCGAACCAACCACGCGCAACCGTGAGCACTGCCTCCTTAAACCGCCGCCCATTTTGCGAGAAATTGTCGGTCGAAACCATAGCGATCGGCGCTGCACCGGCGCGGTAGCGCGCCCAAAGCAGACGGCAGACAATACCCATCGTGCTCGCAGCGCCCTCCGGACCGGCCTCGAGCTCGGCGGCAACATAGGGCAACAATTCGCCGCGCGCATCGCGTAGCCCATAACCCTTCTCGGTGATGGTAAACGTTGCCATCTCAAGCTCGGGGCTCTCAAAGTAGCGCTCGGCGCGAGCCAAGTCCTCAGGACACTGAGGGTTTGCAAATACGCCGCCCGCATTGACAGCGATCACGCGCTCGTCAAGAGTCCCATCGGCATTCATGATTACCTGCAGGCCGTCATACCCGTAAGGCGCAAAGACTTCAACGAGCGTAAAGGGGCTAAAGGTCTCTGCCACCACGACGCCGCGGTCGAGCTTTCCTTGGTCGGCAAGCTCCTGGGCTATTGCGGCATGAAAGGCTCGGTAGAGGTTTGCCGGCGCCCAAAAATGGATCCACCTGGGCTGCTCCCAACCCGTAGCCTTGATTGTGTCAGTATCGCATTGGGGTAGCTTCACGCCCATGTGCCGGAGCTCTTCTGTCTGGTTTTTCCAATCGGATAGCTTTGCCATGCTCTCTCCTATCGCATCGCGCGCGGATCAAAGCCGTCCACGTAATCTGCCTTGTTGCACCAACGCTCACGCAGTAAAAACGCCACGGCCTTGGGCTGACGGTCACGGGTGAACGCACCCTTTTTGTTGCCGTCGACACGCATCTTGCCCTCGACCGTCTGGAAGTCGCACAGATTCCAGGGTTGTTCGCCCACTACCCAGTCAAACATGTCAAAGATCTCGTGCTGCATCTTGAAATACTCGACTTGATACTCCTCGCTCCACATCACGCTCGGCAGCTTGTGAACGCCGGCCATGGTGTCGCATCCGTACTCGGTAAAGAAGAACGGCTTGTTGGGCTCAAGCTTCTCCCACTTATGCATCTCCTCGATCAGAATCTCGCGTGCATCCTCGATCTCGGGGCCGGGAGACACGTACCAGCCGTCATAACGGTTGAGCATCATAAAGTCGGCCAAATGCGTGCACTTGTCGATACCGGCACGACAACGCGTGACATTGGTGTAGGAACGGGGACGCTTCTGCGGGTCAAGCTTGCGAGCAAGGTCGAAAATCTCCGTCGCGTACGGAAGGCTCCCCTCGGTCAGAGAAATCCAGGCTCGTTGAAAAGACTCCAAGCGCAAACGCACGCATGGTTCTTATCGCGCTCGATAAGCTCGCGTACTGCCTGTTTATGGACCTCAAGCGTCTTCTCGATGCCGGGAAGATCAAAGAGCGTCTTAGAAACAGAAGTCTTGGTGGCATCGTCGAAATTCTGCGTCGAAACCAAAAAGCCTACGGCCGCGACCTCATCGATCACCAGGAAGCCCTCGCGATCTGCCTCTTGAAGCTCTTCCTCCGCATACGGGTAATGGCTCGTGCGGAAGGAATTGCAGCCCATCCACTTCATGAGCTCAAAGTCGCGGCGGGCAACCACGGGGTCAAACCCTCTGCCGTGAATCGGGCTATCCTCGTGGCGACCAAAGCCCTTGAGATAGACGGGATGTCCATTAAGCAGAAAATCGCGGCCATCGATCGAAACCGTACGCAAGCCAATCTGCTCATAGTATTCGTCGACAACTTTGTCGCCGTCCACAATTCGCACCGTAAAGGTGTAGAGGTAGGCAGCGCGCAGATTCCAAAGATGCGCGTCTTCAATCTCGATGCCGCCGGAAGTGCCGCGCTTTTGTGCGACCACGTTCCCGTCTTCATCGGCGACCGTCAGCTCAACCTCATGCGACCCATTGGTAGTGACCTCGTAGTGCACGTATGCCGTACCATCGATAACCGACTCGGTCACCACGGTCATGTCCTCGATGCGCTCAGCCGGGGTGTAGACCATGCGCACGCTGCGCTGAAGACCGGAATAGTTGAAGAAATCAAAATAAGGCTGGTTGATGCGCGTGCCGTCACGCAGCTCTTTGACGCGGCCGAGGGGCAGCGATTCATGACTCAACTCGTTGTTAACCTTGACAACGAGCAGATTCCAGTCGTTCCAGCGCACGGCATCGTTGGCATGGGCGCAAAACGGCGTAAACCCGCCCTCGTGCTCCGCCAGCTCCGTGCCATTGAGGTAGACCGTTGCTCGATGCGTGGCGGCGTCAAAGCGTATATCGACATTGCCGTCGCGCCACTCGCCCGGAACAAAAATGCGACGTGCATACCACACGTCACCGCAGAACTCGCGGCTCTCCTTATCGGTGAAGATATCGGCAAAGCTCGCCGGAACCGGCATGTCGACAGCATCAACAAGGCCCTTAGCAGGCCAGTCCAGTTCCTCGCCCACCTTTTCGCGGTCAAAGGCAAAATCCCACGTACCGTCGAGTACCTGGATACGGCGGGTTACCGTGGTGCGCGGGTAGAGCGAATCGAATGGCATGGATCATCCTTTCGGTTGATTGGAAAACAGAAAGAGGCGACCGGCCGCGGCGGCCCCTGCACCGCGGCCCGCGCCGCCTACCTACCGATCGTTTGGGGCGCGTCGGCTACGCCGCATCAAGTTCGGCCTGCTGGGCCTTCTTATCGGCTTCGGACAGCATCTTGTCGTTAAAGCCAAAGAAGTACGTGAGCGCAACGGAGAGGACAAAGCTCAACACGACGCAGACCGGGACACTCCAGCCGCCAGGGAACATAGCCAGGGCCGGGATGGTAAAGAGGTTGAGGCCAACCTGGGCCAGACGTTGGAATCCAGCGATGGAGATGATCACGCCGCCAACACCGGCAGAGAGGCAGGCGCACACAAACGGACGCTTGTACTTGAGAAGAACACCGTAGATGGCGGGCTCGGTAATGCCGGCAAAGACGGCAACGACGGCATTGGTGCCAGCGAGCTCCTTGAGGGGCTTGAATTTGGTCTTGAGCATGACGCCCAGGGTGGCGCCAGCAATAGCGTACGTGCAGCCAAAACCGAGCGGCATGAGCCAGTCATAGCCGAGCACGGCATAGTTGTTCATGGCGATGGGAACGAGCGCCCAGTGGGCACCAAAGATGATCAGACAGGGATACAGGCAGCCGTAGATAAAGGCAGCGACCTGCGGCGCCAGGTTGTAGACAACCATGAAGGCGTCGGCAAAGACGTTACCGATGACCATGGAGACCGGGCCGATCGCGATAAGCTCGACAGGGACCATGACGGCGACGCAGATGGTGGGCACAAGCATAAAACGCAGTGACTTAGGCATGAACTTACTCACCACATGCTCAAGCTTGGAGAGCACCCAGACGGTGAGGAGCGCCGGCAGCACGGACTGACCATAGTTCATAAGGTTGACCGGCAGACCGAAGAAGTCGAGCGCCGCGCCGTCCGAATAGGCCTTGGTAATCGCGGGATACAAGAGCGCACCGACTACGGCAAACGCCGTAAACTTATTGGTCTTGAAGCGATCGGCCGCCGTGATGGCAAGCGCGAGCGGCAGGAAATACATAAAGGCATCGGAAGCCGCGTACAGGATCTGATACGCACCGGAGTCCGCGCTCATGAGACCAGTGTTGGTAAAGACGACCAGCAGAGCGCGCAGCAAACCGACACCCGCCATGCCGCCCAGGCAAGGCATGAAGATGCTCGAAACCAGGTCGGCAGCGCGTTCAACGATGCTGCCCTTTTTTTGCCCTCGTCCTCGGACTCGGCGGCAACTGCGCCGCCATCAAAGCCGGCGCCGAGCAGCTTGATGACCTCGTCAAAGGCATCCTCAACATCGGGGCCGATAACAACCTGATACTGACCGTTGCCAATAACAACGTCCACGACGCCCGAAACGGCCTTGATATCGTCAGTCTTGGCCTTGTCCTGGTCCTTAAGCACAAAGCGCAGGCGGGTAATGCAGTGCTTGACAGAAGAAATGTTGTCTTTGCCGCCTACAAGCTCGACAACTGACGACGCAATCGCCGGATAGTCTTTTTTAGCCATGAATGCTCCCTTCGGAATATCGCAGGTGGTTTGCACGGCGCCCTATGACCGGTCCGGGCGCAAGAACTCCACGCTGTTATGAGGCCTCATGTCCCCCTTGGACATTGGCTTAAAACTAACAGCTCAGAAACTGATGCAACATAACCAAAATATGTTGAAGATTGACCAAATCAGACTGTTAATAGTTTTCGCAGTTAATCCGCTATGTTTGATTAAAATGAACTTAGTAACCACCTTCAGTTTTGCCAGTTCATCGGCAAACGGTAGCTACATTCGGATAAACGGTATAACCACATCAACTGATTGATATATCCATTTCCGACACTATGATAAATATCATCGAGTGCCGTTTGGAGAAAGGTCGGCGATGACGCCCGAGCAGATGGATGCCCAGCTGAGGCAACTCAGCGCACACGAGGAGCTCTATAAGCGGGGCATAGACCCCAACCAGGTAACACCGTACCCATCGGTTGCGGAGGCCGATGGCATCCCCCGTTCCGCTGCAGTTGCGCCCCAGCAAAGTAGGTTGCAGGCTTCTACATCAAGCGTCACTCGCGTTTTAGGGAATATCCCCTGCATCCGCCCAAAATGAAATTGAACTTGCCTATATGTATGACGGCTCTGCGCCGAAATCGTTAACGGTTCAACTTTCAAACTAAACGGGGGCAAAATGCTCATTGTGGACTCGGACACCGTGCACACGACGCTTCCCTTGGGCGAAAACGACATCTTGATCGTTATCAAGCTCACTAAGGGCGGCATAACTCCGAGCTTCTTCTCTCAGCTCGAATGCGGAAGTATCGTGGGATCGTTTTTTGCCAATTCCATTTCAAAGGGCCGCGCACATGACGGCTACGTTCTATTCCATTCCGATCAAAGCCGGCGGCTATCGCTTTTTATGAAGGAATTTCTCTGTGAGTGGATGGAACCGAGCCGGTACAGCAAGAACATGATTCAAGCTCTTTTTGGAACCATCGTGGCCGAGCTTGCCAACGTCTACGAAAGCGACATCACCAACGCGTCACACGGGCAAAATCCCGCACTCGAAGTACTCACATATATAGAAAAAGAATATTCATGCTGCACCCTTAAAGGAGCCGCAGAACATTTTGGCATGGCGCCCGACAGCCTCTCACGCATGCTCAAGCGCGAAACGGGAGACAGCTTCAACAAGTTACTACAGAGGCAAAGAATCTCCATTGCCAAGGCGCTGCTCGCAAATACCGACCTTGCCGTGACGGCAATAGGAAAGCAGGTCGGATACGACAACATGTCATTCTTCTATCGCAAGTTCAAAGAAGACACGGGGCTGACGCCAGCTGACTATCGGACGGCTCTCGGCATATCCCGAGAGACAAATCTGACAAGACAGCTTGCAACATAGAGCAAATCGAGTCCCGAAGGTGAATTGCAATTTAACTAATTCCGCCATTGCTTAATCTCGATATACAATTGCAAAACTCTGTGTAGCCTTGGTTCGTAGAAAATGGCATCTTCAACCGTCCGATAGGGCAATTTGACGTTGGCAGCGTACGCAACTATCAGCCGGAAACCATTACGCACAAAAAGGCCGGGGGCGCGCCTCGCACCCCCCCGTTCTCACCGCAATAAAACCGAACCTCGGACCTGCCCCGGGAAAGGAAAAATCTCGCGAAACGAGCCCATCCCCATGGGAGGAAGTCAGAGGGCCCAGGTCGTGGCGCTACCCCAGCGCTCAACAAGGCGCTCCAGGCGCCATGCCGCGTTAGCGGGACTTGTTGACGGCAATACGACAGCGGGCAGGCCCGTCCGCTCCTGCAGATAGCGCTTGTAGAGGCGCCCCGCCGTACCGCCGTTGCATATCACTTGCTCAATGGACGCGTTGCTCGTGATGAGCTCGATGCGCACCGGTACAACGTTGCGAATGCTCGCGTCGCTTGAGCCCTTGATGTCACAGCTCTCGATCACGTCCCACAGGGCCACACCGCCGTTGAGCAGCATAGCCCGCTTGGCAGCAACCGAGGCGTCGAGCGTCGCGGGCTCGCCGCTCGCCAAAGCGTCTCCCTCGTTGGGCGGCACGGGCACACCGAGGCACGCGGCCATCACGCGCCAAAAGCGGTTCTGGGGATTACCGTAATAGAAGGTGTTGGCGCGCGAGAGCACCGAGGGAAACGACCCCAGCACCAAAACGCGCGAGCGCCGGTCGAACACGGGCTCAAACCCATGCTCAATATGTTGATAGCCCTCGTCAGACACAGGCATGGGCTAGGCTCTCAGCAGATAACGCACCTCATAGGGCGCAAGTTCAAGGGAGCCCGCCAGCTCGACCGTGGGCACACCGTCGGCCAGCAGGTCGACAAAGGACCCATTGAGCTCGCCGGCGCCAAAGGTGTAAGGCTCGCCCACGGCGTTCACCGCCACGAGCATCGTCGCGTCGTCGCAGGCGCGCTCGAACAGCAGCTGCTTGTTCTGGATCACCACGTTGCGATAGGCACCGTAGTTGAGGG
>OKVR01000341.1_pt1 | contig 11501 bp, 15 predicted proteins | sample 1606891 | NCBI WGS metagenome assembly OKVR01 (sample SAMN03281011, study PRJEB24777) | human gut metagenome | isolation source: fecal sample PR176 from 1 month old male Indian infant, caesarean delivered... | place: Singapore | collected 2006-01-13 | reverse complement strand
GAAGAATATAAAGATTCAAGAACTAGAGCAGACTCAATTACCTCGTAGATCTAGATGATGTTAACAATTGCAGTTATTCCAATGAACTATTGATGCAAAAGTGCTGGTCTTAAGTGTAGAAAAACAAGGTTTCTTTCTTCGAATCTAAAGATGAACCACTAACAGTTATCGTAACATTGCAGATTCGTAGTTGAAAGCAAAAGCACGAAACATACAAAAAAATTGCAGATTTTAACAAATCTGATGCTATTAAACAATACATCGACGAAACATTCAAAGGCACTATTACAACTGCCAATTAATAAAGTTTATATCGTCACTATATAACTAAAAAGAGATACCCCAATGATTACAATCATTGGGGCATCTCTTTTTTACTCTTCTGTATCAAATGTAACATCTAATGGTTGACGCTCTACAATATTGCGATATCGTACTTTAGGATATCCCATAAGAATGCCACCAGCTACAATTTTATCATCAGGTACACCTAATTCATCTAATAATGGTTGGTATTCAGCTTCTCCAGCATGTTCAAAAAAGCCTGCCCAACAAGTACCAAGGCCTAAAGTCGGCGCATATAGCTCAGCATAAGACAAGCAAGAGTGACCACTATCATGGGTACGATGAATATCTTTTTTAGAGCCAATTGCCACGACGAGAGCCGGCGCATCGCGCAAGATATACTCCTTGCCTTTATCTACTTCTGCTTGAGCCGCACGAGCATAAAGGCGCATAATTGGCACTGTTTTTGCAGCTAAATGCATCCACTCTAGAACGAGATCAGCAATACGGCGTAACGTTTGTTTATCTCGGATTACTATATACGAAATACCTTGTGTGTTAGTTGCTGTTGGCGCCATTCTTGCAACGTTTAGCACTTTGCGAATGAGCTCTACAGGGACTGGTTTATTTTGATAGTTACGAATAGAGCGACGACTACGCATAAATAGTTCAGCTTGCTCAGGCGTTAACTTAGGTTCCTTTGTAATATCGATTTGCTCTTTACGCGGTGTCATATCGCTATCAAGAGCAAGCGTTGGGCATACGGAAATACAATGCCCACAGGAGATACAACCTCCCCTGCCAGTTACAGGTCCAGCATCGGACATCACCAGCAATCCTGTCGGACAGTCAGCAACGCAAAGGCCGCATCGTGTACAGACTTCTGTATTGACGGTAAATAACATCTGAATATCCTCCAAATACTACTATAAAGCCTATTATAACATACAAAATCAAGTCATATCTAGTTTTAAACAATTATTCTAACTGTATTGGGACTCAACTAACATTTGTTCATTTGCTTTTAGGATGGGGCCCCGTCTCGTTAATACAACTTGGTAAAAAAAGTAAGAATACGCTTGCTTGCTCCGTTCTTCGCAAAGTCGCTGCACAAGCGTATTCTTACTTTTTTATCACTGTATTTATAAAGATGTCCCATCCAAAAGCGTAAATAATCTAGCTAATACTTATGTAGCCCCATTACAATTACACCTTGAAACAAATCATAGAAAACACTATCATTTTACACATTATAATAAACTTTATAGTAGTGACGCCATGCCCACCGTGACGGAAGGACTAGCCTACGGCTAGTCTTGATAGTAATTTAGTCAAAATTACTTGGCCGTCTCTCCCCTCCCCCTATTATATAAAAGCAGATTGAGTAAATATCCAATGTAGCTTGTGATGGGGCTACTCTGTATATTAGCAGAGTAAGTCGCTTGCTATGGGACTAATTTACATCAGGTGTTATAAAAATGAAACTGGGTACCTATGCAGCGACTTTACGAAGGACGGAGCAAAGAGGTACCCAGTTTTATTTTTAATTAAGTTGTCGCAATGAAATAGGGCCCCATAGCAATCGACGTAGAAACTACTTATATGCTAGGGCCCCATCACAAGCGGAGAAGTGAATTTACTCAAATGCTTTTATAAGTTCCATGTATTGCGCTTTGTGTGTCATTCTCCATGTCCCAAAGTCTGGTTCTGGGGATTCGTTCAGAATATTTGCCAAAGATTCCAAAAATTCTGGAATCTTTGTAGCTACAATATTGCCGGCCATTTTACCGAAGTTTTCAGAGCCCATGTGTTCTGAGCCACCGTCTACAAGGATAAATGCTACCATAGGTTTCTTATCTACTAATTTTACAGCACCATGGAAACCAATTTCGCCGATTTGGTGTGTACCACAGGAGTGTGGGCAACCAGATATATGTAAACGAGGTAGTTTTCTTGTATCTACGCCCTTTTCTTCAAGGTGTGCGAAGATATCTTTCAAAAGACCGTTAGAGTCTTGCATACCAATCTGACATATAGTAGAACCAACGCAAGATACGGAACGGCGGAAATCATTTTTAGCGCTGTCATCAGTTAATTCCGCAATTTTGCGTGCTTCATCAGCGGTGAGATTGATGAAGAACAATGCTTGGTCTGGCGCAATACGTGCTTCAACTTGATCAAGTGTCACCGCATAGTCAAGGACCGCCAGCAAGTGTTCAACGTTCGCATCGCCACCTGCCGGATGGTATTCTACATAGTATAAACCGTCTTGTTTTTGACGGTGAATACGATAGTTTTCCACAGAATCATCACGCTTACCAGTTTTTGTAATTTCATAAGCGTAATCAGCCGGATTAATACTTAGGTGTTCTACTTCTTTTACCATAGCTAGGGTTTCTTCATAGATCTTAATGAAAGCTTCCGCCCCACCCATTTCAGCAGGCATGTAACGAGTACGAGCCTTACCGCGGTTTTTGAAGTTACCATGGTTAGCAAAGACCATAAGCATAGCTTTCACATGGTACAAAACATCCTCAGGCGCTACATCATGTGCCACCGGAATACCAATACGAGGATTAGGACCAATACCGCCACAAGCATACACATCAAAAGTATTGTGTTTTGTTAAATTAAAACCTAGGTCCTTGAACGTAGAATGTGGGGTACTATCAAAACCATTATCTATGCCCATTTTAAATTTGCGAGGAATCTTGATATAGAACATTTGCTCCATAAGAAATTCGCTAATTGCTGTTGCATACGGCGTAATATCTAGAGTTTCACGAGGATCAATGCCGCGTAAAATACTAGCCACCACATTGGGATTATCACCACCAAGCACCACGGTTGTAAATACCGTGATCATAACATTCCTTATAGAGCTTTTAATATTGTATCACCATCGAGGCCGTGCATTTGTAAGCATTGGCCGGTAGTGAAATGTACGTGTTGTAGGTTATATTTACGAATGGAGTCCGCTAAAAAACTGCATGTGCTCGCGCGTCATGCGGCCACCATTGAAACGCCAACGGCTCATACCAGTATTTGCACCGCGCTCAGCGTAACTACCATAGGCACCAGACTGTCCTTTATAATCTGCAATAGATAGTTCTTTCTTATAGAACTTATGTGTCATATCCTCAAACTTTGGATAATCTGCAATTAATCGATCTTTCAACTCTTGTGTAATCATACTATTACCCTCTTGGCTTATATTTATTAAGCATAATTCGTAACTTTATAACGCTTAGTATACCATATATGCATAAGTATATTAGTAGCTAAGCTCACAATTTCAATACCGATTCTTAATAATATAGTTTACAATCTGTAATAATTATCAATTTTAAAAAGGCAAAAAAGGCTGTAACCAAATGTGGTTTTACCACATTCAGCTACAGCCCCTTTTTATAATAATTTATATGATTAAGCGTTGCTAGTTTTTATACTCGACCTTCGTTAGGATTATTGTATGCATCCTTATCGATGGTTCCCATAATTTTGTCTACTACCAAAGCATTTGTTAATGACCCAGATACGTTCAAACATGTACGTCCCATGTCAATCAATGGATCGATAGCTAAAATTGGGCTAATGGAGGTGAAGTACGCTCCAAGTCCTGTACCACTAAGGGATACAGATGCCGCCATTGTAGCCGTACCTGGCACGCCTGCGATACCAACAGAACCAATAGCAATAACGATAACACTCATGATATACATAGTCATATCGAATGGAATATTGGCTACATTAGAGATGTACACCACCACAAGTGCTGGGAACACGCCCGCACAACCTTGCATGCCCGCAGTAGTACCGAAGGAAGCTACTGTATTAGCAGTTGTAGCATTTACACCAAGACGTTTTGTCAAAGTCTCTACAGTTAATGGCAATACCCCCATCGAAGAACGAGAAGTGAACGCCAATAAGAGTGGTGCTTTCGCTTTCTTGAAGTATGTAATCGGATTGTAGCCAAAGCTAGTAATCAAGATTGCTTGTACAACAAACATAATCAAAAGACCAACGTAAAGCAATACTACGAACAAGCCCATATCAAGAATAGCTTGTACACCGCGTGTTGCCAATGTAGAAGCTAACAAAGCAACTACACCATATGGCATAAGACCAATGATGAAATCAGCTACCCAAGAAATCAATTGGTGAAGATTCAATCAAATAGTTTTGTGAACACCATCCATAGAAGTTTGTCCCTGTTTGTTTTAACAGACGAGCTACGCTACCCAAAATAATTGCAAATACAACAATGCCGATAACATTTGTTTCAGCAGCCGCTTGAATTGGATTGCTTGGAATTAGTGCTCGGAATGTGTCAACCATAGGTTTGATTTCACGAATCTTCTTACCAGATTCAACAATATCAAAACCTTGACCTAAACCGAAGGCATTCCCCAAAATTAGGCCGACTATAGCAGCAACGGCTACCATGCCGAGATTTGTAGAAATCATAGCAACTACTAACTTTTTAAGGTTAGCACCTGCCTCCATGTGCAAAATAACGTGAACAATAGAGATAAAAACGATAGGAATAACAAGCATGCGGATTAAGTCGATGAAACCGCCCCCTACGAGAGAGAACCACTTTGTACTTTCCTTGATGTAAACCACTTTGGATGGATCATCAGGGAAGCCTGCAATAATTTGGACCGCTATACCAAGTACGGCACCAGCAATAGTACCAATAATAACAAGATTACCGAAGGATGTGCCCTTGCGTTGCAATACATAAATACCAATTTAACACGAGCACAAACACGCGATAATACCAATACTTAGTGGATTGCTTAACATGAGGTAATCTGTAAAGAATGGAATATTCATAATACACCTCTTTAATTCATATCACAACAATAGGTTATGAACTTAGTATAGCATATATCGAAAAAAATACAGTATAATATTTAATTTTGGTAACATTTAATGTATTCTGTAATATATACACCAAAAAGGCGATTTTCCAGAAGAAAATCGCCTTTAGTAAATCTAGCTATTATATTATCTGTTAACTAAGATATAAGTTACTTGGATAGGACCATGAGCACCATCTACAGTTACCAATTCGATATCTGCCGTACGGGACGGACCAGAAATCAAGCAGATATTTGTAGGGAACTTAGCTGGATCGTTGTGATACCGTTCAGCCAAATGTTCCATTGTTTGTGTCATGCGAGGGTTGATTGTATCAGTATACAACACAGCAATATGTGTTGTAGGCAACAAGCTAATCGCACGGCCAGAGTCCTCACCAGAAGCTTGTACTACAGTAGCAGTCTCCGCAATACCGCAGTATGGGAATGTAATACCAATATCAGCATTAGCAGTATTAGAAATACATTCTTCACGACCTTTAGCTGGATCCCATTGGAAGTATGTACGAGTGCCACCATTATTAGCTGCATCTTGTTCGAACAATTCTTTTAATTTATATTCTTCTACTTCAGGAGAGCTTGGGAATACAATTTTACCGTTTCCCCAGTCTTCGATAGCTGCAAAAATTGTTTCACCTAGTTTGTCAGGTGTAGTTTCAACAAATTTTGTACCAACACGTTGACATTGTTCCTTAAACATTGTCAAAATTTTGATCCCGACTCAAATCTTGGAACATAGTTTCTTGAGGACCATGGCTATAATCAAAGCCTTCTACAAAAGCAGGGCACATTTCTTGATCACGGCCTAATGCACGAGATAAACGTGCAATAAATTGATTACGTTTAGCTACATCCATTATTTTTTCTCCTTCTTCTTGTTCTTTTCATGTTCAGCATATAAATCACGGAATTTCTTGAATTTCAAGGAATCCCAACTCTTTAGACTTAGTCCAACCGTTCATAACTGGAATAGCTTGAGTCCATTCAGGCATGTTACCTTCTTTATTACTAATTAAGTTCATACCGATAGCACCAGCTTTTGTGCCAAGATCAAATAATGTTGCATTACCGAACATCTTAGCAGCTGCTGTGAAGATAGCTTCTTCTGCTTTTGGACGAGTCTTTCAATATCAGCCATGATATGACGGTGCTCCATTCAATCAATTCATGCAATGGAATAGCTACTGGACAGTTTTCTGTACATGCACCGCATAATGTAGAAGCATATGGAAGATCGCCGGCACATCGTAACCTTTGAATAAATTGGAAGTACAATCACACGACCATCCCGATTGGGCCTGGATATACAGAACCATATCCATGACCGGAAACGTGACGGTATACAGGACAGATATTCATACATGCACCACAACGGATACAACGTAGCATTTCTTGGAATGTACCACCCAAGATGCCAGAACGACCGTTATCAATAATGATGATATGAGTTTCTTCAGGACCATCAGCTTCACCAGGACGCGCAGGACCAGTCATCATGGAGAAGTAGTTAGAAATCTTAGAACCTACTGCAGAACGGTTCAACATTTCCATCATAACATCAAGAGCTTTGAAATCAGGAACAATACGTTCTGTACCTAAGAAAATTAATTGAGTCTTAGGAATAGAACTAGCCATACGACCGTTACCTTCGTTGGAAACGATTGTACATGTACCAGATTCAGCAACTGCAAAGTTACAACCATTAACACCTACATCAGCTTTTAAGAAACGCTCACGTACATAACCACGTACAAAGTGAGTCATTTCCGTAGGGTTTTCAGTTCCTGTATAACCTAATTTTTCAGCGAAAATTTCGCGGATTTTGTTACGTTCAAAATGAAGACCTGGTACTACGATGTGAGATGGAGGACTTACTGCAGTTTGCAAAATAAATTCAGCCAAGTCAGTTTCGTTAACTTCAATACCAGCCTCTTCCAAAACTTCGTTCAAACCAATTTCTTCAGTTAAGATAGTTTTGGATTTAACGATCATTTTTGCTTCGCGTTGGCGAAGGATATCTAATGCAATTTGAGTAGCTTCTTTGTCATCGAAAGCAAAGTGAACTTTAGAACCAGCTTTTTCAGCGTTGTCAGCAAATTGACTTACATAGTAATCCAAGTTGTTAAGTACGTGATCGCGAATTTTAGCCGCTTCAGCGCGGAAATCTAACCATTCAGGAACATCCGCAACTACTGTATTACGTTTATCATAAAACACGTCTTGTGCTTTTTTAATAGCTGCAACTTTGAAATCGTCAGCCAAACATTCTTTTATACGTGTTTTATAGGGGCGATTGTCATATATAAGTGCCATGTCGTCTCCTCCTTAACGGCAGTTTAAGATTTCAGCAATATGCATAACTTTGATACGGCGATCAATTTCGCCTTCTTTATGAAGACGATCAAGCATACCAGCGATGTTCATTAAGCACGCTTGGTCAGAACCGGAGATAACGTTGGCACCTGTGCCAGCAATTTCCAATGCTTTTTCGCGTGTCATAACTTCACTGATTTCAGGGTTTTTAACTGAGAAAGTACCGCCGAAACCACAGCAACGATCTGCACGTGGTAATTCAATCAAGTTGATATCTTAACGTTTTTAAGGAGTTTGAAAGGAGGCTCTTTAATGCCCATCAAACGAGTTACGTGGCAAGATGTATGGTATGTAACGGATTCGTTAAAACGAGCCCCTACATCTTCAACACCTAATACGTCAGTAATAAATTGAGTGAATTCGTAAATTTTACCACTCAATCTTTCTGCGCGCGCCAACCACTCTGGTTGATCTTTTAAGAAATGATGATATTCATCGCGGATTGCAAAAGCGCAAGAACCGGACATGCTGACTACATATTCAGCGTTCTCAAAGCATTCGATTGTATTCTTAATTGCGTCCATAGCCGCGTCATTATAACCGGAGTTAGTGAACATTTGTCCACAGCATACTTGTTTCTTAGGTACTACAAGCTCACAACCTAATCTTTCAAGTACTTCTACACCAGCCATACCTACATGAGGGTAGAACATGTCAATCAAACACTGTTGGAAAAGATGAATTTTCATATTATCTTCCTCGTCTTTTCTAGTACTTAACCTAATAAAAAATTTTGATATGTATGTGTTATGGCAATTTTTAGTAGTGAATTTTTCGACTAAAATTTCTGCCCTGAACATTACTTATGCTTTCAAATAAATATTCAAAAGCTCATCGCTATAATTATAAATTAATCATGTAGATATTGTCCAAAGAATTGCTATATTCGTATGTACCCTTTTATTTCTTATATCGTTATGACTTTTTGTAATAACAAACATTGAATTTTATCACATCTATTATTTCATTTATCATTTTTTCGAACTGGTTTAAACATAATATATCTCCTAATTTTAATTACTAATTGTATTTCTTAAATTGCAATATAAAATTGAACACTCTGTAAATCCATAACTTTATTAACTTCCTCAATGAAGACTTCTTGAGGCGTTTTGTAATCTAACAGCTTTCGGGGTAAATTGTTGCACCAATTTAACGCCCGCTGAATCGTTTCTTCTGACACAGCCTTTATGGGCGTTCCTTTTGGGATAAAGCGGCGTAATAGTCCGTTATGTCGTTCATTTGAACCGCGTTCCCCAGGCGAGTACGGGTGAGCAAAGAAATAGATAAATCCTCTGTTTCTAATGTACTTATGTCTGCAAATTCACGGCCATTATCAGCCGTAATAGTTTTACATAACATGGATACATTGGAAACGGCTTTAAGAGACTGCAACCAATTTCTAATGTCAATTTTTACATCCACGGCTTTAGCGGATAGACAACGTAAGGCTACATATAGGCGAGACTTGCGTTCTAACAATGAAACAATTACTTCATCGCTTTTATTCTTTATTCCTCGGACCGTATCTAGCTCCCAATGACCAAATTCTTCGCGGGTAGCAACAGATTCATCACGCAGATCAATGGATTTACCTAACTTGCGTTTGTGTTGCCTGTTATGTCGCTTCTTATGAGAATGGCGAATAATACAAGGCAAATCCATTGGTTTAAGACCTAAAATGCCTTGGTGAAGGTAGTTATATAAAATTTTTAGTATACACCATTTCATTGCGTACAAACAAACCCTTACGTAAGGCGTAGCCAACAGCAGCATCTAAGGACCATTTATCGATTCTTACCTTAGTTTCAACCCAAGATAAAAAGGGGCTCAATAGAACCTGCTTTCAAAGTGTTGAAAGAACCTTGACGGGTTCATTCATAGGCAAGCTGACCGCAATCTGCTACATACATAAGAACAGCCTTGTTTTGCTTAATTTGAACTACTGTTCCACGCTTTTTCTCAGCATAAATCGTAGTTCTAGAGCGTCCTAATGCCTTGGCAATAGTATTGATAGAATCACCAGCAAGAAGGCGTTTTTGCAAGATAAAAGGCGCTCTTCTAAAGTTTAAGTGTTTGTTTGTGCGCAATGATGTGATAAGATTAGAGCAGTCCATATTAGTACCTCGTGATTGATTGCGAATTTGATACTCTAATCTTATCACTTGTACTAATATGGATTTTTTATGTGTTCAGTTTCAATTTACAACTAAGCATTAAAATCAGGAACAAACTCTAGTCGTATTTCACAATTTGGATATATTTCTTTTATAATCCACGCTAAACTAAATTGAAAATCTGCCTCAGAATGAAAGATAGGCCTCCATAAACTCAAGCGATGCATTATATTATGAATATCAAAGTAAAACACATAACACATTCCTCGAATCATACGATACAAACCTTTAATTTCATTATTTTACCTAATAATACCTTTTCATTAATAAATTTAATAACTACGATATTTATGTAATAATTCAGATAATTGATTATTTAAATTTATAAACTCTTAAATTGCAATATAATATTAAATTTTCGTAAGCAAAGCCACTGCCTCAACGTGGTTCGGTTCTCTAACGAAGTAGCACTATTTCAAGGAGTGTCCACGGGAATGGTGGAACACCTGTTTTTGCACTAAAATCGGTATATCGAACCGACTAAACTGTTGAGTTCTCTTATTTCCTGTATAGGCAAACAACAAAGCGTTTGCATTAATTATCGTTATACCCATTTTTGATGGTGTCAAAGCAGTGTTTCCAGTATTGCTCTCGTTCGATGATTTTTATAGGATCATGCGAAAGTCCTAAAATACTCAAGCAGGGTATATGTAAAGTACCTTTCAAAGTACGCAGCCCCCTTTTTTGATCGTAAAGTTGCTATTAGCTTTTATTTCCACCGTGCTTTGAATCCAGGTAATTACCCCATCTTGAGCAACTCCTCTTCCCCCTGTAGCAGAACCTATGTATAATTTACCCGTATGAGTATCCGTTAAACAATATACACCAGTAATTTTCTTCAATGCCTCATAATATGTTGGAAGAATTCTTCCGGCAAAAATATCAGCTAATCTATGATATGGTAAGTGAACCTTATCATAACCTTCAAACTTCTCACCACTATAAACGCATGGAAGAACTTCTCTGACTATTGCCTGATTAAGGTATTTACTCAAGTTAAATACATATCTTGAAAAGGTATTGCCTTTTTTACACTTAATGATTAATCTGCCAAACAGAGGTATATACTTTTCTAAAACCTGAACAGTAGCCCAATCATCAATTGGCGTATCAATAATCTGTGCAGCCGAAATTAAGGAGCCATTCATCTTCTGTCATTCTTGCAAAACTAAAGACCCATTGTCCTAGACAAAAATTTCTCTGTTTACCATACCAACCCCAGTATGAGCAATCCTTACAAGGCCTTGTTAGAATTTTTTCTTTCTTCTGAATGATTTTAGCCATCTATCAAGAAAGGTTGACCACCACTGCCAGCTTGCATATTAAATTCAATTTTGCTATTTCTTATCTCTTCTTGTGTTTAGGTGCAACACATCATTTAACAGTAAGTCCATTTCAGTCTTCTCCTATTCATTACTCGTTTTTATCTGATTCCCGTCTGGAAAGATAAACGACTGCTCATAGGTCACTTCCATAATATCAGCTATCTGCTTTAGTTCGTCTAGGGTCACAGTATCTCATTTCAGTTTCTTCCCAAAGTTCTGTGGAGGCTGTCCTATCCTTCTGGCAAGTTCAGAAACACTTATATTTTTTTATTACATAATTCTTTAATCATATCGGATGTATTCATGTTATCCTCCATCCTCAAAACGCACATGAGATCATAACATTATAAACCAAATGGTTGATATTTTCAATCCTGGCAAAGTCCTACTCTGTAAATTTTCTAATAACAACAAAACACCCTGCATTGCTGCAAGGTGCTGATTTCGTTGCTATT
>OKVR01000340.1_pt1 | contig 11511 bp, 13 predicted proteins | sample 1606891 | NCBI WGS metagenome assembly OKVR01 (sample SAMN03281011, study PRJEB24777) | human gut metagenome | isolation source: fecal sample PR176 from 1 month old male Indian infant, caesarean delivered... | place: Singapore | collected 2006-01-13 | reverse complement strand
GGAAGGTTTTCATATCTATTATTCAAGCCGCCGGCAACTGCCGACCGGGCTTCGCCTTCTGATTGAGTTCATACAGGAGGCCAGGCCGCTGGGGTTGTGAAATAGCGCCTCCATACTGAACAATGAGTTAACGTCTTTATCGCCTCGTAGCGGATAGCAGAAAATCAATCAGGGTCTTCACTCTTTTCGTTTTACCCGCGTTTTTGGGGTAATAGAGATAAACTGGCGGGTAGGTTTTCCAGTAGCACTCCATCACGGGGATAAAGTGCTCCCTGTCGGGCTGTAACTGCCAGATGGGTTCAAACAGGCGTCCAATTCCCAGCCCGTTACGGATCCCGTCAGCCATAACGTCGATATCGTTACTGATTAACTGCCCGGGCATCTCAACCGTCAGTTGCTCTCCGTGGTCGTTCAGGAGCAACGGAAGGATGCGGTTGTTAGTGATAAAACGGTAGCCAATCAGCTTGTGTTGACTGAGGTCTGCCGGCACCTCAGGCATTCCATGCTCGCTGATATAAGCTGAGGATGCATATAATCCTTCACGAAAGGGTTTCATTAACGGCCGCGCCACCACCCCGCCTTCAAGAATATCGCCAAAACGGATCCCCAGATCAAAACGCTCTTCGATGATATTCACGGTACCGTCATAGACCGATATTTCCAGCTGTATGCCCGGATATTGCTGACAGAATTTCGCCATTGCAGGCTTAAGAATTAACAAATAGGCAAAACGCGAGAGTGTGATTCGCACAATACCAGAGGGCTCCTGATTCTGGTCGCGAATGCTTTCAAGCGAATTTTCCAGCGACTCCACCGCCGCAGCGGTCTGTTCCAGCAACAGCTGCCCGGTTTCCGTCAGCTCAATACGGCGGGTCGTACGCACAAAAAGCGGATGGCCAATATGCTCTTCCAGCAGCTTAAGCGCATTGCTGACGGAAGGAGGCGTAATTGCCAGTTTTCTTGCGGCTGCCGAAATATTACCCTCACGTGCAATGCTCTGAAAGATGCGTATCTGGTTATAAAGGGCATTATTCATAATGTGTTCCTTAAGCAATCTCCGCCAGATTATTAAGTACAGTCTAAAGATGCTTAAGTCAATGCTCCTCTAATCTTCATGAAATTCGCCTCTTATACTTTTATCTCTTTCTACAACGACCTGAGTTCAGGAGACTATGATGCGAATTTTATGTCTGGATATCCCCGCACCTGGAGCATCGCTGGAAAAATATGCTCCACACCTTAACGCTGAAGCGCTGCACGCCTGGGGATTGTATAAATCCGGGTTCATCCGCGACATCTACTTCCGTCAGGACAGACCTGGCGTCGCTATTTTTCTTGAGTGTGACTCTGTCGATGAAGCGGTGAACGTCATGGCCGAATTTCCGCTGGCAAAAGCAGGCTTATTAAGCTTCGAGTGCATTCCGCTTGGCTCCTTTATTAACTGGGAAAATCTTTTTGCCGCTGAATTCAAAAAGTAAAAGTGAGGCCCGATATGAAACCTGCAGATAAACCCGTGCTGTGTGTTGTCTCCAGCCATCCAATTAAAGGTGCATCCGGTGTACCGACCGGTTTTTTCCTGGCCGAGCTGACGCATCCGCTGAAAGTACTGGAAGATGCCGGACTAAAAACGACGATCGCCAGCATTCGTGGGGGACAGCCACCGGTGGATGGATTTGACCTCAGTGACCCTGTCAACGCCTGGTTCTGGAACGAAACCGATTTTCAGCAGCGCCTGGCCACAACGCCTGCGTTATCCGAGCTGAACGGTACCGATTACAGCGCCGTTTTCTTTGCGGGCGGGCATGGAACCATGTGGGATTTCCGCGACAGCCAGGATGCCCAGCGTATTATCCGCGAAGTGTATGAAAATGATGGGATTGTCTCAGCCGTCTGCCACGGACCTGCGGCACTGGTTGACGCAAAACTCAGTAGCGGCGAATACCTGGTGAAAGGCAAAAACGTGGCGGCCTTTACCAACAAGGAAGAGGAAGAAGTTCACACCACAGATGTGGTTCCCTTCCTGCTTGAGACTGCACTCCGCGAGCATGGCGCGCTTCATCATGAAGCTCCGAACTGGTCTGAAAACGTGGTTACTGACGGTCGCCTTATCACGGGGCAGAATCCCGCTTCAGCGCACGGTGTCGGTGTGGCGCTGTTAAATGCGCTCCGCCAGACAGCTTAATTCATTCATCTGTCTTTCATCGTTACTCACCCTCTTTGGCCGGTTTACGTCAGCAACGATCCGGCCGTTTTTTCAGGAGCTGAATATGAAAACTCTTCCTCCCGTCGCGCTCGGCACATGGTCCTGGGGCACAGGCTTTGCCGGTGGCGACACCGTCTTCGGCAATCATCTTTCTGATACTCAGATGGCAGACGTGTTCACCACGGCCATGAGTAAGGGCCTCAATCTCTGGGATACCGCAGCAGTATATGGCATGGGGAGTTCAGAGGCTGCGCTGGGAACGTTAGTCCGTCAATTCCCCCGCGAGGATATGATTTTATCCACCAAATTCACGCCGCAGATTGCGGACGAACAGTCAGCGCAGCCTGTCAGCAATATGCTTGAGGCCAGCCTGGGACGCCTGGGTGTGGACGCGATTGATTTCTACTGGATCCATAATCCCCTCGATGTTGAGAAATGGACGCCAGGACTGATCCCACTTTTACAAAGCGGTAAGGTAAAACGCGTAGGTGTTTCCAACCACAATCTGGCACAAATCAGACGCGCCAACGAAATCCTTAACGCTTCCGGTTATTCCCTCAGTGCAGTACAGAATCACTACAGCCTGCTTTATCGCGCCTCTGAAGAGGCCGGGATCCTTGATTATTGCCGACAAAATAACATCACGTTCTTTGCTTACATGGTCCTGGAGCAAGGCGCGCTCAGTGGTCGTTATGATTCAAATCATCCCATGCCTGCCGGGAGTGGCCGGGCCGAAAGTTATAACGCAGTACTGCCGCAGATAGAAAGATTAACCGCCGCCATGAAAAAAATGGGAGCTGAAAGGAATGCCAGCGTTGCACAGATAGCCATCGCATGGGCTATTGCGAAAGGTACCCTTCCACTCATCGGCGCGACTAAAGTCCATCACGTTCTGGACGCCGCCAGTGCTTCAGATATCCAGTTACGCGAGGAGGAAATCATCCTGCTGGAACAACTCGCCACAGAGACCAGAGTGGATACACGAGGCGCCTGGGAAAAACCGATGGTGTAACGCCCGTCCGGGACAGACTGTCATGAATGACATTCACGTATGGACAGTTCCGGCTGATCCTTATCTGCATCACTTTTACTGCTTTGTATGAAGGGTGAGAATATGAAAATCATTTGCCTCGAAGAACATTATCTCGACAGCGAGTTAGGGCGAGCGTGTATGCCTGTTGCGCTTGAGCAGGCGCCTTTCCTTGGCGACTGGGGGAAAACCGTCGCTGATGGTCATAATCCTGACCGACTCCCTGCTTTCCCGCTTTAATAAACTGAATGTGCCACTCTATCTTCATCCCGGGTTACCGCTTAAAAGCGTACAGCAGGCCTACTTCACGGGCTTCAGCGCAGAGGTCAACGCCAGGCTCTCTATGTTTGGCTGGGGCTGGCATCACGAAGCCGGGATCCATTTGTTACGGCTGATGTTATCGGGCGCATTTGATAAATATCCCCACCTGCAGGTAATCAGTGGCCACTGGGGGGAGATGCTGCCCTTCTGGCTGCAGCGTCTTGATGACAGCCTTCCGCTGGCTGCAACGGGTCTGTCACGCACGCTAACGAGAACCTTCCAGGAACACGTTTATGTTACCCCGTCAGGTATGCTGACACTGCCGCACTTCCAGTTTATCTACGAGTTAATGGGGGCAGACAGGATCCTGTTCTCCGTCGATTATCCCTATCAGACCCTGGACGGTGTAAAAACATTTATCGACTGTCTGCCGGTCAATAAGGCTGAAAAAGAGGCCATCGCGTTTCGCAATGCAGAACGTTTACTGGGCATCACGGCGTAGTTCACGGGTTCATGATGACCGGGCACAATAAGATCCGTCGACCATTATTAGTTTTTGTCTAAAAGTGAATGAGCCTTTACTGCTCTAAAAAAATAATGGTGTCACTCTATACTGGGTTAAATATTCACCAATGATGTTTAACTGATTGAAATGAAAAATATCCTTGTTGTTTCAGGTCATCCTGAGCTGAACCATTCCGTCGCCAATGCCACTATCCTTGATGAAGTGGCTACCGCCCTTCCCGATGCTGAAATTCGTCGTCTGGACTGGCTCTATCCGGACGGCAAATTCAATATCGCTGCGGAGCAGGAAAGCCTGCTCAGGGCCGATGTGATTGTCTGGCAGTTTCCTTTTTCCTGGTATGGGCTACCCGGGGTAATGAAACAATGGCTGGACGAGGTCTTTGTCCACGGCTTCGCGCATGGCTCAACGGCGAAACTGCGCGGTAAAAAGCTGCTCCTCTCCTTCACTACCGGGGCGCCACAGGCGCTCTATACCGCTGACGGTTTCTTTGGCCATGCCATTGAAGCGTATCTTATTCCGTTCGAGACCACGGCAAGGCTGTGCAATCTTGAGCTGCTGGCGCCGGTTTATACCTGCGGTATCAGCTATGCCGACCGGGATGCCGACAAAATCGCGCAGCAAAAAACGCTTGCCCGGGAACACGCTTCAAGGCTTGTCGATCTGCTCAATTCCGTCGTGAATAATCCAAAGGGAGAATAAAGATGCAGTATATCCGGCTTGGTAAAAGTGACTTACTGGTCTCCCGCATCTGCATGGGATGTATGGGGTTTGGCGACCCGTTAACGGGCCAGCATCGCTGGACGCTGGACGAAACAGCAAGCCGGGACATTATCCGCTACGGTCTCGAAAAGGGTATCAATTTTTACGATACCGCCATCGCCTATCAGAACGGCTCCAGCGAGCGATACGTTGGCCGGGCGCTGCGGGAGATGGCAAAACGCGAGGACGTGGTGCTGGCCACCAAGTTTCTGCCACGAACCGCCACGCAAATTGCCGCGGGGATCGGCGGAAAAGAAGCCATAGCCCGATCGCTCGACCAGAGCCTGCAGAATCTGGGGATGGACTACATCGACCTCTACATCTATCACATCTGGGATTACAACACGCCAGTTATTGAGGTGCTTGAAGCGCTGCACGCCGCCGTGACCGCCGGCAAGGTGCGCGCGATTGGTATTTCCAATTGCTATGCCTGGCAGCTGGCGAAGGCGAACGCCCTTGCCGAACGCGAAGGGCTGACGCCCTTTGTTTCCGTGCAGAGCCACTACAACCTGATTATGCGTGAAGATGAACGAGAGCTCTTCGGTCTGTGCGCTGAAGATGATATCGCCATGACCCCCTATAGCGCGCTGGCCAGCGGCCGTCTCGCCCGCTTAGAAGGCCACACGCGGCGAGCGGTGGAAGATGATTATGCCCGGGGCAAATACGACCGCACGGCAGAGCAGGATCGGAGCATTATTGCCCGCGTCGCCGAACTTGCCGAACGGCATCAGGTCTCCATGACCGAAATTTCGCTGGCCTGGCTGCTGACTAAAGTCACCGCCCCGGTGGTCGGCGCCACGCAAAAGCATCATGTTGACGGCGCGGTCAACGCTGTAGCCCTTCAACTGAGCCCGGAAGAAATCCGCTATCTGGAAGAAGCCTATCAGCCGCACTTCCTCACAGGCGTGATGACGCAAAACACGCCGCAAGCCAAAGACCATCCTCAGGTGTGGACGCGCTAACGATCCGCCCAGTGGATCGGAAAGGAGCAAATATGAAAAACGTGATTGCCGCGGCAGCCTTGTCGCTTGTGCTGTCTGATTTTGCTTATGCCAACGAACAAAGAGATGAAGCTATGATGAAAATTACCCCTTCTACCCTTACGGACGCTGATATTCAAGCGGTGTCGCCGGCGCTGGCGCGCTTCGGCCGCGAGGCCATCAGCAACGACCTCTGGCAACGTGACGCCCTGTCCGCCCGCGACCGTAGCATCGTGACCATGGCGATGCTGATTGCCCGCAACCAGCCAGGAGAGCTGAAGCACTATATTGCCGTCGCGCTCGATAGCGGCGTGACGCCAGCGGAAGTGTCAGAGATCATTACTCACCTCGCCTTCTACGCTGGCTGGCCCAATGCGATGTCAGCCGTCAGCGTCGCTAAAGCCATCTTTGAAGCCAGGGGCGTGACGGCAGAGTCCCTCCCCGCCGCCTCGCCGACGCTGCTGCCCCTCAATGAACAGGTAGAGAAACAGCGTGCAGACACCGTCGAAAAAAAATGTCGGCCCCCATTTTCACCTGGCCTGGTTAAATTTACCGCCGACCCGCTGTTTCTCGACCTCTGGCAACGGCCCGCGCTAACGCCCCGCGACAGAAGCCTGGTGACGGTCAGCGCGTTAATCGCCGCCGGACAGAGCGCGCAGATTGGCTACCACCTAAACAGAGCCATGGATAATGGGCTTTCGGCTGAAGAGGCCGGAGAAGTGGTTGCCCAGGCGGCGTTCTACGCGGGATGGCCAAATGCGTTTACCGCTGCTCCTGTGGTCGGTGAGGTATTGCGATCGCGCGAGAGCAAAACTGAATAAAAAAGAATAAAGGACAGGGAAGCTGTCCTTTATTCATCGTTAATTGTTAATTTAAAGGTACCACGAGGGCTTTCGATTAGGTCTCACGGAAAGAACATAAACGGTCTATCGAAGTATGGAGACTTCGATCGTGAATCTGTTCAGATCGCTCATTGAGAAAATTTCCGTTCCGTATGCCGTCATGAGTCTCATCCTTTGAAAGCAGCGATCGCTGTGGCGAGACTGTAGCGCGGACATGTCTATTTGGTCAGGCCATGACTGACCTCCCCCCACCGCATATCGCAAGAATTTGCTTTCTCAGCCAGCGGTGACCGGGGTCGCGTTCCATCCTTGGGTGCCACATCTGCGATACCGTAATACGACGGCTTTTGAACGGCAGCTCGAAAACGTGTACCTGGTCCGTTACCTGCTGATTGAGTAAATAGAGTGCGGGTATCATGGCGATAAGATCCGATTCCAGCGCCACGGACAGTGCTGTCGGAAATCCCGGTACGACGCTCGCAATTTTACGTTTTGTCCCCAGTTCGGCCAGCGCATCGTCAACGGATCCGTGCAACGCGCCCTCGGGTGACGCTACCACATGGCCCCAGGCGACATAATCACTCACGCCTATTTCTGCCTGCTTAGCCAACGGGTGCCCTTTACGCACGACGCCAACAAACCGATCCTCAAACAGTCGTTGCAGCCGTATTTCTGGCCCCATATTACTCTGAACGCCAATCTCCAGATCAACCAGCCCTTCCCGAAGATAGCGCGACGTTTTTTCCGGCTTAGGCGCGAAGCGTATACAGACGTCAGGCGCGGCGTCGGCAACCGCTGCGATGAGCGCAGGCCCAAACGCCACCACAAAACCATCGTTTGCCCTGATGGTAAAAAGACGCGCCAGACTTCGCGCGCAGAACGTTTCCGTTGAGGGCTGCAATACTGCCCTGGCCTCGTGCACTGCACGCCTGGCGCGATCCCGGGTCGCTTCGGCCCACGGGGTCAGTACCATGTTACGCCCGGCGCGCACCAGGATCGGGTCTCCTGTGACATCGCGTAACCTGCTTAATGTTCGGCTCATGGCCGAGGTGCTGAGGTTCAGACGACGTGCCGCACCTGCGACACTCGCTTCACTCAGCAATATGTCGAGAGCTACCAGCAAATTAAAATCGGGATCAGACATTACCCTTTCTCCCAGCACATTAAGATAAGGCGTTTGATGCAACAATAAAGTGAAAATAGTGCGCCTTCCGCCCAGTAAAAGCCATCTTTATAGTTTTGTCATCCATACACTCTTCTCAGAGGACAAATGATGACGCTCTTTTCCAGCCAACCCGGCGACGAAGGACTGCCTGGGCCGGCGCGCGCACGGGTGATGGCCGCAATAATGACCACCACCTTAATGGGCGTGTTTGATGGCACCATGATCAACATTGCCCTGCCCTCAATGGCTCAGGAGATGCAGGTACCTGCCGGTATTGCCGTCTGGTTCGCCAACGGGTATCTGCTGGCGGCTGCGATGACGCTGGCGATATTCGCGGCGCTTGCGGCCCGTCTGGGTTATCGCCCCGTATTTCTGCGGGCCTGACGACCTTTACCCTGACATCACTGGGTTGCGCGCTGGCGAATAAGCCCGAAGTGCTTATCGGTATGCGCGTGCTTCAGGGGATCGGCGGCGCGGCAACGCTGAGTATTGCCCCCGCAATACTCAGGTCCGTATTTCCCGGACGATTACTTGGCCGCATTCTGGGGTTCCATGCCCTGCTCATTGCCTCCAGCTCCGCTATCGGCCCGGTATTGGGTGGTACGATCCTTCACACCCTGAGCTGGCAATGGCTGTTTGCGATAAACGTTCTTCCCGGCACCCTCGCCTTACTGCTGGCGGTCAGAGCGCTGCCGCGGGATGCGATCCGTATACAGGCGCCCTTCGACACCCTGGGCGCCATATTGTCGGCGCTGCTGTTGGGTTCGACGATCATGGCGGCGAACAGCCTACAGAACGCCACTTATCAATTCGGCAGCCTTAGCTGGATGGCCCTCGCTGCGCTGAGCGGCATGGCTTTTATCTGGCAAATCCGCCGCACGGGTCATCCCTTACTGCCGCCGACCATGTTTAAAAATGAACGTTTTACCCTCGCGGCTTTCACGTCGATGATTGCTTTTGTCAGCCAGGGGATCACCTTTATTGCGCTACCCTTCCTGTTTCAGAGCGAATACGGCTACAGTCCGGTAGTGTCTGCCCTGCTGTTTACGCCGTGGCCGTTAGGGATCGTGGTGATTGCGCCGCATGCAGGCCGTTGGGCGGACACGATATCAGCCCCGGCGATATCCACTCTGGGGCTGGTGATATTTGTCGTCGGTTTGATCCTGCTGGCGACGTTACCCGCCAGCCCTTCAATGTGGGATATCTGCCTGCGAAGTCTGGTGTGCGGAATAGGCTTTGGCTGCTTTCAGAGTCCCAATAACCGGGAAATGCTCTCAAACGTTATTCGTGAGCACGCGAGTTATGCGTCCGGTGTTTTATCCATTATGCGCACTTTCGGGCAGTGCCTGGGAGCCGCCGCCGTAGCCGTTCTGCTGGCAGCAGATGAAAGGGCAACTCATGTTGCGCTGTGGAGCGCCGCCGCGGCCTCTGCGGTATCGGTCGTCGTCAGCGCGAGCCGGTTGCGTAAAATCACTCATCCTGCGGAAACAGGATAAGTGCGAAAATATCACTAAACGCTACGACTCCAGCGCCAGCAGCGCAAAACGCCGATCCGGCAACCAAAGTGGAGTCCTCCGTCGGAGTTCAATAGACTAACAGAAAGCTATAACCGCTTATTTATCAAGGGGAAATTGAGTTTAATAGACTTCAGGAGAGTTGAGTTTGGAGCGGGCGAAGGGAATCGAACCCTCGTATAGAGCTTGGGAAGCTCTCGTTCTACCATTGAACTACGCCCGCGAAGAGGTGCGAGAAGCATTATAGCCCTTACGCACCCTGTGACAAGCCTGCCGGATGCTGACTGGCGATAAAATAACCTTTTAGCACTTAGGTTTACTTCCCTGCGGCGGCAGGTAGCGCAGCGGATCGATGGCCGTCGCCCGGTAGCGGATCTGGAAATGCAGCCGCACTGAGTCGGCATCCGTACTGCCCATGGTGGCAATTTGCTGGCCGGCCTTCACGCTCTGGCCATTATTCACCATTAGTTTATCGTTGTGGGCATAGGCGGTGATGTAATCCTCGCTGTGCTTAATCATGATCAGATTGCCATAGCCGCGCAGCTGATTGCCGACGTAGACTACCTTGCCCGCCCCGGCGGCATACACCGGCTGGCCGCGGGTTCCGGCGATATCAATGCCTTTATTGCCGCCATCGGCGGTGGAATAAGGCAGGACCACTTTGCCGCTGGTCGGCCAGCGCCAGCAGCGCTGTCCCACCGGCGGCCAGGAGGACTGAGGTACTGCGGACGAAGGCGTGACCGCCGCGGTGCGCGTAGAGGAAGATTTTTTCTTCGTTGTCTTCGTTGAACTGCTGCCGTTAAGCTTCAGCTTCTGCCCCACCTCAATGGTGTAAGGCGGGGAGATGTTATTCAGGCGGGCCAGATCGCGAACGCTGGTGCCGGTGGTGCGGGAGATGCCATACAGGGTATCGCCGCGTTTAACGGTGTAGGTCGTACCGGAATCGGAGGTGCTGGAGCAGCCAGCCAGCGCCAGGCTTACCACCAGCATCAGTGTCATATAAACGCGTTTCATCATCAGGCATCCTGCACTTAACACAACCACTTACCTCGCAATCAGGGCGAATATCATACCAGTCCGCGGCGCAGGGCGTCATCCCTGATGGCGAAACCAATATCCCCTGGCCATCGGGTACGGCCCGCGACGAACAGTGATTGCTGTTGGTGCCGCACGTCATGGTGGTCTTCCCCAACATGCGGGTGGCCGCTCACAGAGCCGCCTCCAGGGCTTGTTTTGGTAATGCCTTTCTGCCATTTATGGGCTAACCTAGTGGCCTGAGTACATGACCCGGCGGGTTTGTGCCGGGTCTTTATTTATTTTCAGGAGTCGTCATGGCCGGGGAACACGTCATTTTACTGGATGAGCAGGATCAGCCTGCCGGTATGCTGGAGAAGTATGCCGCCCATACGCTTGATACCCCTTTACATCTCGCGTTTTCCTGCTGGCTGTTTAACCAGCAGGGTCAGTTGCTGGTCACTCGTCGTTCGTTGGGCAAAAAAGCCTGGCCCGGGGTATGGACCAACTCGGTCTGCGGACACCCCCAGCAGGGCGAGACCTTCGAGCAGGCCGTCACGCGCCGCTGCCGCTTCGAACTCGGCGTGGAGATCGCCGACATCGCGCCGGTTCACCCGGCCTTCCGCTACCGGGCGGTCGCCCCAAACGGTATCGTTGAGAACGAAGTATGTCCGGTGTATGCCGCGCGCGTGGTGAGCGAAGTACAGCCTAATGACGATGAAGTCATGGATTATCAGTGGGTTGACCTGGCAACGATGTTAAGCGCGCTGGCCGCCACGCCCTGGGCGTTTAGCCCGTGGATGGTGCTGGAGCGGAAAATCGGGACGCCCGCCAGGCGCTGACCGACTTTGTTGCGCGTCTGCGCGGGTAAGCTGACTCGTCTCGCTGCCGCCACCACCCGGCGTAAAAAGCGGCGCCATAACGGTCATCGTTGCCTGGCGGCGCTACGCTGGCACAGGCCTACGGTTCTGCGCTGTTGCGTAGCCCGGATAAGGCGTTTACGCCGCCATCCGGGAGCCCCCGGCCTGCGCTGAGTCGGGTTACGCCTAGCCTTCAGACCTCACGTCAGACATAAAAAAAACCCGGACAAGCCGGGTTTTTTTGCAATGCACAAGACGCGATTATTTCTGCAGGACGCATTTGCCGGGAAGAGGATCACGTCGCGGATGGTGTGGCTGTTAGTGAACAGCATCACCATGCGGTCGATACCAATACCC
>OKVR01000338.1_pt1 | contig 11659 bp, 9 predicted proteins | sample 1606891 | NCBI WGS metagenome assembly OKVR01 (sample SAMN03281011, study PRJEB24777) | human gut metagenome | isolation source: fecal sample PR176 from 1 month old male Indian infant, caesarean delivered... | place: Singapore | collected 2006-01-13 | reverse complement strand
CTCCTCGTGATGGAAGTAGCCGTCCAGCAGCCCCACCAGGTTATTTTCCTGCGCCGACGGCGCTTTGCCGAGGGCCCGCCGGCACGATGGAGAAGGTGTACGAGATGCCATCTTTGGCGTAGGTAAACGGCAGTTTCGCCACCGAGGTCAGCGACGCCACGCCCCTTTGCGATCGCGGCCATGCATCGGATTGGCCCCCGGGGCGAACGGCGTCCCCGCCCGACGTCCGTCCGGCGTGTTGCCGGTTTTCTGCCCGTACACCACGTTGGAGGTGATGGTCAGGATCGACTGGGTCGGCACCGCCTGGCGCCAGGTGGGCAGCGCCTGAATTTTGCGCATAAAGCGCTCCACCAGGTCGCAGGCGATGGCATCGACGCGATCGTCGTTGTTGCCATACTGCGGATAATCCCCCTCAATGACAAAGTCCACCGCCAGCCCGTGATGGTCGCGTACCGGCTTCACCCGGGCGTACTTTATTGCCGACAGCGAATCCGCCGCCACCGACAGGCCGGCGATGCCACAGGCCATCGTGCGGTAAACGTCGCGGTCGTGGAGGGCCATCAGCGCCGCCTCGTAGCTGTATTTATCATGCATGCAGTGGATGATGTTCAGCGCGCTGATGTACTGCACCGCCAGCCAGTCCATAAAGTGGTCGAGGCTGGCCATCACGGTGTCGTAGTCCAGCACCTCATCGCGCAGCGGCGCGGTTTTCGGCCCCACCTGGATCTTCAGTTTCTCATCCATCCCGCCGTTAATTGCGTAGAGCAACGTTTTGGCCAAATTGGCGCGGGCGCCGAAGAACTGCATCTGCTTGCCGATGACCATCGGGCTGACGCAGCAGGCGATGGCGTAGTCGTCGCTGTGGAAATCGCTGCGCATCAGATCGTCGTTCTCATACTGTAGCGACGAGGTGGCGATAGAGACCCGGGCGGCGTATTTTTTAAACGCCACCGGCAGCGCCTGCGACCAGAGCACGGTCAGGTTGGGCTCCGGCGCCGGGCCCATGGTGTGCAGGGTATGCAGATAGCGGAAGGTGGTTTTGCTGACCAGGGTGCGACCATCCAGCCCATGCGCCCAGCATTCCGTCGCCCAGATGGGATCCCCGGAGAACAGCGAATCAAATTCCGGGGTGCGCAGGAAACGCACCATGCGGATCTTCATGATGAAGTGGTCAATCAGCTCCTGGGCCTGCTCCTCATTCAGTAAGCCGGCGCGCAGATCGCGTTCAATATAGATGTCGAGGAAGGTGGCCGTGCGCCCCAGCGACATGGCGCCGCCGTTCTGCGACTTCACTGCCGCCAGGTAGGCGAAGTAGAGCCACTGTACCGCCTCACGGGCAGTGCGCGCCGGGTGGGAAATATCGCAGCCGTAGCGGGACGCCATCTCCTGCATCTGCTGCAGCGCGCGCCGCTGTTCGGCCAGCTCTTCGCGCAAGCGCAGGGTGGCCTCCAGCGCCTCGCCGCGTTCAAGGGCCGGCTGCAGGTCGGCAAACTGCAGCTCACGTTCGCGGACCAGAAAGCGAATGCCGTACAGCGCCACGCGGCGGTAATCGCCGATGATCCGTCCGCGACCGTAGCCGTCCGGCAGCCCGGTCAGCACCCCGGATTTACGGCAGCGCAGCATATCCGGGGAATAGACGTCAAAAACGCCCTGATTGTGGGTCTTGCGCAGCGCCGTAAACTGATACTCAAAGTCAGGATCCATTTCGCGACCATAGGCCTCGAAGGCGCTTTTGATCATATTGATGCCGCCAAAGGGATGCAGAGCGCGCTTCAGCGGCTGGTCCGTTTGCAGGCCGACGATCTTTTCCAGCGGCTGGTTGATATAGCCCGCCGCGTGGGCGGTGATGGAGGTAGCGACATTGGTGTCGAAATCCACCGGCGCATGGGTGGCGTTCTCGACGCGGATCCCGGCCATCCACTTGCTCCCAGAGGGGCGGTGGTGGCCGGCGTCGCGTCGGCGAGGAAAGACTCATCGCCCTCGTAAGGGGTGTAGTTATGCTGAATAAAGTCGCGAACGTTAATCTGCGTTTGCCACGCCGTACCGCGAAAGCCCTGCCAGGCGTCGGCGTATTGTGCGTCGTGGTGTCGATATCTACTTCATGAACATCGTCTCTCTACAGGAATCAAAAAAATCAGGCCAGCGCCGCCGCGGTGTGGATCCGGCCTAAGCGGATCGCATCGAGGGCAATCATGCGCTCTTCATTGGTGGGGATAACCGCACAGCGCACCCGGCTGCCGTCGGCGGAGATCAGACGCTCACCGTCCGAATTGGGCTGCTGGTTGCGGGCGGCGTCCATCTCAAGGCCAAAGACCGCCAGCCGCTCGCTTACCAGCCGGCGGATTAGCACCGAGTTTTCGCCAATCCCGCCGGTAAAAATAATGCCGTCGAGACGCTGCAGCGCGGCGGCGTGGCCGGCGATATGGCGGGCGATGCGATGGACGAAGGTTTTGATCGCCAGGCGGGCGCGGGCATGGCCCTCATGCCAGGCCTGCTCCAGCACCCGCAGGTCGGAGGAAAGGCCGGAGATCCCCAGCAGGCCGGAGGCGGTGTTGGCCACCCGCTCCAGGTCACTGAGGGTCTGCCGGGTTTCCGCGGCAATCCACGCCATGGCGCCGAAGTCGACATCGCCGCTGCGGGTGCCCATCATCAGCCCCTCCAGCGGCGTCATCCCCATCGAGGTGTCTACGCTGCGGCCGTTGCGCACTGCGCAGACCGAGGCGCCATTGCCCAGGTGGGCGATCACCAGACCACTCTCCTGCTCCGGCAACCCGAGCAGCGCCAGGGCGCGCCGGGAGACATAGCGGTGCGAGGTGCCGTGGAAGCCATAGCGGCGCACCCCGAGGTTCTGGTAATACTCCCACGGCAGACCATAGAGAAAGGCTTCCGGGGCCAGGGTCTGGTGAAAGCTGGTATCAAAGACCGCCACCTGCATCACCTCCGGGAACAGCCGCTGCGCCGAGGCGATGCCGCTGAGGCTGGCGTAGTTATGCAGGGGGGCCAGGGAGGACACCTGGCGAATATTGTCGATAACCTCCTCGCTGATAATGACCGACTCGGTGAAGAGGTCGCCGCCGTGGGCGACGCGGTGGCCAATCAGGGCCACGCTGCCGATGAGGTCGCGTTGGGCTAATGCCCCGGCAATCGCCTGGAGGGCGCCTTCGTAGCCGCGCGGCGCCAGCGCCACCGGTTTGCCGCCGTTAAGCGAGAGAGACGCCTGGTCTGCGTTGATGCCCTCGGCCACGCCGTTGAGCAGGCAGTCGCAGCTGGCGGCGTCCAGCACGGAAAATTTGATCGACGACGAGCCGCAGTTGATCACCAGAACTACCGGAAATTCAGTCATGTTGTACTCCGCGTGGCCTGAGCCGGATTAGAACAGTTTGTAAACGATGTTGAGGATGGTCAGCAGACCAATAGCGGTCACAAAGAGGTTGTCGAGACGGCCACGGTATTTGGCCAGCGAAGGCGCTTTACGAATGGCGTACATCGGCAGCAGACACAGCAGCGAGGCGATAATCGGCGCGCCCATGGCCTCAATCAGGTCGAGGATATTGGGGTTGGCATACGCCACCACCCAGGTCGAGCCCATGATGAACACCATGCTCAGGGTATTGAGCTTGCCGCTGGAGACGCGGGTTTTATCCCCTTTATAGCCGAAGCGCAGGATCAGCCCGTTCAGCCCCTCGAGGGTGCCGAGATAGTGGCCGAAGAACGATTTGAAGATGGCCACCAGGGCGATAATCGACGCGCCATATTCCAGCAGGGTGGCAAAGGTGGATTTAGTGCCCGACATCGAGGCAAAGTGATTCGCCAGATAGGAGAGCACCGGGATATTCTGCGCCTTGGCGTCCGCCATGTTCTGCGGCGAGAGGGTAAACAGGCAGCTGAAGGCGAAGAACATCACCACCGCCACCATCAGCATGCTGGCCCGGGAGATAATCTGCGAACATTTTTGTTCGGTGTACTCCCGGCCAAACTGCGCTTCATACTCTTCGCGTTTGGAGACCACAAACGAGGAGACGATCGGCGAGAAGTTGAAGGAGAACACCATAATGGAGATGCCCAGCCATACTGTCACCAGAATGCCGTCATGACCGGTTAAGGCGATATCGCTGAGGTTCACCTGGTCAATCACCGCGCTATTCCAGTAAGGGATCAGAGACAGGGAGATCACCACCAGGCTGGCGATAAACGGCCACACCAGATAGCTCATCACCTTGACCATCAGGTCTTTACCAAACCAGATGACAAACGCCATCAGCAGCAGCAGGAGCAGCGCCACCACCCCGCGGTTGAGGGCCGGCATCTGTAGCTGGTTCTCCCAGAAGGTCATGAAGGTATTGGTGATCGTGACGCCATAAATCCACAGCAGCGGGCAGATGGCGAAGAAGTACAGAAAGGTGATCACCACCCCGCCGGTTTTGCCAAAATGCTCTTCCACCGTTTCGGTGATATTGCCGGAGGGGTTAGCCCCCGACAGGCACAGCCGCGCCAGCGCCCGATGGCAATAGAAGGCAATGGGATAGGCCAGCACCAGCATCACCAGGATCGGGATCAGCCCGCCGAAGCCGGCGCGGATGGGGAAAAACAGTACCCCGGCGCCGATAGCGGTGCCAAACAGGCCCAGGGTCCAGGTGGTGTCAGATTTACGCCAGGACGAAAGGCTTGTCTGGCTGGATGCAATGCTCTCAGTCGTACTCATATCCTGTCCTCACTTCTGTATTGAATTAAGCGTCAACAAAACCCGTAATTTGCGAGACCCGCGAGAGATCGATATTGCCGCCGGAAATCAGGCTGACCGTTTTGCGGTTCTGGATATAGCTGTCTAATTTGCCGCTTAATAACGCGGCGCAGGCCAAGGCCCCGGCCCCTTCGGTGATCACTTTATTGCGCTGAATTAAGGCGACCATGCTCTGGCGAATGTCGTCCTCACTGACGAGGACGATGTCATCCACCAGCTGGCGGGCGATTTCATAGGTCAGTTTCCCCGGGCGGGCGACATCGCAGCCATCGGCTAAAGTGCCGGCGTGGCGATGGCTGGTGATCTCTCCGGCGTACCAGGAGGCGGCCATACCGTGAACATTCTCCGACTGCACGCCGATAATACGGATCGTCGGGTTAATGGATTTAATCGCAATCGCGATGCCGGCAATTTAAGCCACCGCCGCCAATCGGCACGATGACATTATCCACGTCATACAGATCTTCTAATATTTCGAGACCGATGGTGCCCTGCCCGGCAATAACCTGCGGGTCGTCATAGGGGGGAAGTAAAAATACGGCCGTTCAAGTTCAACAATATCGCTGGCTTTGGCGAGGTATCGTTAAAATTATCGCCATGCAGCACCAGCCTCCGCCGAATAATCGCAGGTGGCGGCGACTTTCGATTTCGGCGCCCCTTTCGGCATCACCACTTTCCCGTCAATGCCGAGCATGGCGCAGGAGAGCGAGACGCCCTGGGCGTGGTTGCCCGCTGAGCAGGCCACCACCCCTTTGCGTTTTTCCGCCGCGGTTAACCCGCTGAGCTTATTAAAGGCGCCGCGAATTTTAAATGAGCCCGTGCGCTGCATATTTTCGAATTTAAGAAATATTTCCCCCTTGCAGCGTTCGCTAAAATAATTCGAGCGCGGCATACCCGTTTTATATATCTTTCCTGCCAGGCGTTGTTTCGCTTCGAGAATATCGTTAATCGATACCGGAAGATCGTAGGTAATATGCATGATGGCCTCTGTTTCTTAAGATAAAGTCAATAACCGGGCGTCATCCTGCTGATAACAGCGAGGATGGGTGTTGGGTTATTTAATAACTATCAGTCAGGCAATTTCTATTGGCTGCCAGTGGCGGTTGCCCTGCCCCGATGAATACTGTTTCGCCATCTCCACCAGCGACGCCGCCGCGGTTTTCAGCCGGTAATTTTTCGACCACACCGCCGCATAGCGCGCCACCGGCAAGGCCTCTTTAATGGGGATGGTGACAAACTGGCTCGAGCCGAACGGCGTGGTCATGTCGCAGGGAATGACCGTCAGAAAATCGGCATTGAGCACCAGGTTATAGATCGTCACCACCGAATCGGTATTGACGATATTTTCGCGGCGGATGCCGCTGCGCTGCAGGGTGGTCAGCAGTTCGCTGTAGTAACCCATATTGGTCTCCGGCAGCACCCACTGCTCGTGCTGGAGCGAGGCCAGGCGGACGGTGCCGTTGCCGATCCGCGCCCGGTTCGCCACCAACACAAACTCAGACTCAAACAGCGGCTCGACGTGCAGGTCCTGCAGCTTCATCTCATCGCTCAGCGTCCCGATGGCGAAGTCGAGGCGGCCGTCGCGGATTGCCGGCAAAAAGGCGGAGAGCTGCGCCTCATACATTGAGACCCGCGCCTTGGGGAAGGTCATTTTGAACTGATGCACCATCTCCGACATAAAGGTAAACCCCACCAGCGAGGGGAAACCAAAGGAGACATCCACTACCGTGCTGTTGGTCAGGGCATTCATTTCATTGACCATATTTTTCATTTCACGGGTGATTGTCTCTGACCAGTTAAGAAATACCTGCCCGGCCTCGGTGAGCGAGACGCCGGTATTTCGCCGAACGATTAACTCGCTGCCAAAATAGCTTTCCATGTCGCCAATGATTTTACTGACCGCCGGCTGAGTGAGTCCTAACGCTTTTGCTCCAGCCCCGATTGACCCGCTGCGGATCACTTCCTGGAAAACCACCAGATGCTGAGTTTTAGGCAGAGAAAAAGTATTCATCACGTCTCGCTTTCATTCCTTTGTTGACGGCGGAAAGTGTAACAAATCGCGATCACCGGGTTATGTGAGAGCTCTCACAAGGCTCCGCCGCGGCGGATGAGCAAGAGTCACAAGTCAGAATAAATAAATTAAAATCAATACATTAAAAGCATCATGAACGCTATTTGCACGTCTTTTGCCGTGCCCGAATGCGGGGATAAAAATAATTGATGGCAATAACATCGACGGCAAAATGGCGATAAAAAATACGCCTTTTGCACGCTATTTGACCAACACTGTCAGGGTGAAAAGAAAGCCGAAAATTAAATTAATGCTGTAAAGAATAAAAAGCAGACGTAATCAACGCCCTTATTTAGCGACAAGTCGGTTTGGCATCACATTTTATCTGCGGCGAGCGGGAAAAGGGCACAGGCAATATTTACATCAAAGAAACATTATATTCACAATCTGGTTTTTCTTGTGCGGCGGACGGTGCGGCTTTTTCCGCCCTATCGCAGGCGGTCATACTTTGATTAAAATCAACCCTGGTAATTTATCTTTTACGGTGGCCGCTTGAGAGTCATTTGTGTTGCCGATCACAAATCCATAAAACAACCTTCCGGCTTTTCTTCCACCGCAACTGATTAACCAGCTTTTCACTATGCAAATGCAAATAACGTATTTGCCCTCCCCGCAGGCGCTCTGTAGTTTGAGCCAGGATCCCGGCGCTACTTTATCCGGGTCAGGACTTTATTATTCAGAGTGTTGAATTCCACCATGATTAAATTAACGCATCTTTGCAAAACCTATCCAGGCAGCGCCCAGCCGGCCATTCGCGACCTCAGTCTGGATATTGATCATGGCGAATTCTGCACCTTCGTCGGCCCGAGCGGCTGCGGAAAAACGACTATCCTGCGCATGATTAATCAGCTGGATATTCCCGACAGCGGCGACGTCTATATTCAGGGCGTCCGCCTCGCTGACGCTGATATTATCCAGGTCCGCCGCCAGATCGGCTTCGTGATGCAAAGCGCCGCGCTCTTTCCCCATCGTACCGTGGCGCAAAATATCGCCACCGTACCGCGGCTGGCGGGCTGGAGCAAAGCGCGGATCCGCGCGCGCATTGACGAACTGGTGGCGCTGATGTCGCTCGACAGCCATCTGCTGCACCGCTATCCGCATCAGCTCTCCGGCGGCCAGCAGGGACGCGTAGCCATCGCCCGCGCCATCGCCGCCGATCCGCCGATTTTACTGATGGATGAGCCCTTCGCCGCCATCGACCCGGTGGTCCGTGAACGCCTCCAGGACGAGCTGTTGCTGTTGCAGCAGCGGCTGCAGAAAACCATTGTACTGGTGACCCACGACATCAATGAAGCGATCCGTCTCGGCGATAAAATCGCCATTTTCCAGGAAGGCGGCGTGCTGGCGCAGTTTGATACCCCCGACCGTATTCTGGCCCACCCGGCAAGCGAGTTCGTGCGCCGCTTTATTGGCCCGGAACCCAATCTGAAGCGGCTGGGCATGATACAGGTCGGCCAGCTGCCGCGTCACGATGTCCCCTTGCTCGACGAAGCGCTAACGCCGCTCGCCAGCGCCCATCCACCGCTGGCGAGCCCGCTGCGCCTGGTGCTTGACCGCCAGCGACGCCCGCTGCACTGGTTTGATCCGCAGCGGGGTCTCACCCTGCCGGTGGAGCGCCCGCTCACCAGCAGCCACAGCCTGCGTTTTGCCTATAGCGCGCTGCTCGACGTGGCGACCGGCGTGCTGGTGCATGTGGATGGCGAAGGACAATACCAGGGGGCGGTGTCTCACGCCCTGCTGCAGCAAGTGCTCGACGGCGCGGTGGGAGTGAGACCTCATGATTGACTGGGGCTGGGTTATCGATAACCGCGCGATGATCGGCGATCTCCTCTGGCAGCATGCGCGGATGGTCCTACTGGCGCTACTTTTCGGCTCCCTGCTCACCGGCGGCCTGTTAGCCATTACCCTGCGCTGGCCCGCGACGGCGCAGCCGCTCATCACCCTTTGCGGCGTGCTGTTTACCATTCCCTCGCTGGCGCTCTTTATTTATTACTGCCGTTTACCGGGCTGTCGCTGACTACCTCGCTGATTGGCCTGACGCTGTACTCGTTGCTGATCCTGTTGCGCAATATGCTGGCCGGCATAGAAAAGCTGCCACAGGCGGCGCTGGAGTCGGCGCGGGCGCTCGGCTACACCCGGGGGATTCCGCTTCTTCGATATCGAGCTGTGGCTGCTGCTGCCCTCCTTGTTTGCCGGGCTGCGCATTGCCTCGGTAACGCTGGTCGGCCTGGTCACCGTCACCGCGCTGATCGGCCAGGGCGGGCTGGGACAGCTGCTGCTGGCGGGTTTTAATCAGGACTTTCTGACGCCGATTATCGTCAGCCTGGTCCTGAGCCTGCTGCTGTCGCTGGTCTTTGACGGGCTGATCGCCCGTCTCGGGGACTGGCTAACGCCGTGGACGAAATGATGACACTGCTTCTCGCCACCTTTCACTGGTTGACCCAGCCGGAGCACTGGCTGGGCGACGAGGGCATCCTGCTGCGCCTGGGCCAACACCTTTATTACGTGCTGGTCAGCATGGCCGTGGCCTGCGCCATTGCCTTGCCGCTTGGTATCGCCCTGGGCTACTGGCGCAAAGGCGCCTTCGTGGTGATCAACCTGTTTAATCTTGGCCGCGCCATCCCTTCGTTAGGGCTGATTTTATTATGCATCATCGTTTTTGGCTTTAACGATATCCCGGTGCTGGCAGCGCTTATCGCGCTTTCTATTGCGCCGATTCTCACTAACACCTGGGTGGGGATTTATCACGCCGACCGCCCGCTGTGCGATGCGGCCATCGCGCTGGGCATGACCCCCTGGCAAAGCCTGTGGCAGGTGCGGATCCCGCTGGCGGCGCCGCTGATCCTCGCCGGAGTGCGCACCGCGCTGGTTCAGCTTATCGCCACGGCGGTGGTCGCAGCCTATGCCGGTCTGGGCGGGTTGGGACGATTTCTGATCGACGGACTCGGGCAACGGGATATCCCGCAGGTGATCGGCGGCTCGCTGGTGGTTTCCCTGCTGGCGATAGGCGGCGAACTGCTTTTCGCCCGCTGCGCCGGCCGCCTGGTTCATCGCCGTATTGCCGCGCCTTATTAGCGTGAAACTGACATGACCCCAGCGCCTGGCGCTGATTAACCTGAAAATAAAAGAGGTATTATGAAGCAATTATTTGGCAAGGCCGTCACCGCCCGTCGATTTCGTCTCTCGTTGCTGGCCGCCGGGCTGTTCAGCCTGAGCGTTTACACCTATGCCGCCAGCGTCACGGTGGGCGGGGCCAACTTTACCGAAAGTTCCATTCTCGCCAACATCTACGCCAGCGCGCTAAAGAAAAATCATATCGAGGCCAACACCCGTCTCAACCTCGGCAACCGGGAAATTATTATTCCGGCGCTGCAGAGCGGTGAGATCGATATCGTTCCGGAATATCTTGGCGCCCTGCTCAATTTCTATAACGGCAAAACCGAGGCCACCAGCCAGCAGGACGTCAGCGCTGAGTTGGCTCAGGTCCTGCCTGCCGATTTCACTCTGTTGAACCCGGCCCCGGCCACCTCGATCACCGCCTGGGCGGTACGTGCCGAGACCGCGGGGAAATACCATCTGCGCACCCTCTCCGACCTGAAGCCCGTCGCCCCGCAGTTGGTGATCGGCGGACCGCCGGAGCTGGCGGTACGCGCCCTGGGCCTGCCGGGGCTGAAACGCGTCTATGGTCTTGAGTTCAAAGCGGTGAAATCGCTGGACATGGGCGGGCCGCTGACCCGGCTGGCGCTCAATTCGGGCAAAATCGATGTCGCGACGGTCGTCTCCACCCAGGGCAATCTGGCGAAGGAGAAATGGGTGGTTCTGGAAGATGATAAACATGAGCAACCGAGTCAGAACGTGGTGCCGCTGGTGCGCAAAGCCAGTCTGACGCCGGAGATCGGCGCCGTGCTCAATGAGGTCTCCGGCAAACTGGACAATGCCACGCTGATTGCCCTCAACCAGCAGGTAGATCTTCAGCATAAAGATCCAGCGGCCGTCGCCGACCAGTGGGTTAATGCCAACCTATCCCAACACTGACCTTCACTCCGCCACGGATGGCGTTCAGCCGCGAGTCCACGCTATGTCTACCCGACACATGATCCTGAACCTGTTCTTTTATAACCCACAGGGGGATTACCGTTTCTCCTGGCGTCACCCTGACGCGCCTGAAGCGGACATATTTACCCTCAACTATTACGCCAGTCTGGCGCGCAAGGCCGAAGCGGCGACCCTCGACGCTATCTTTGTCGCCGACCATATCGCGGTGTGGGATACGGTGCCCAGCGGCCTGACCCACTACGCCAACGCCCGGCTTGAACCCCTGACGCTGCTCTCCGCCCTCGCCGCGGTGACGGAGCATATCGGCCTGATGGCCACCGCGTCCACTTCCTATAACGAACCCTATAACCTGGCTCGCTACTTTGCCTCGCTGGATTTCCTCAGCAATGGCCGGGCAAGCTGGAATGTGGTCACGTCGTGGCTGGAAGAAGAAGCAGCAAACTTCGGTCTGGAGCAGCTTCCCCGCCACGGCACGCGCTACCAGCGGGCCAATGAATTCATCGACGTGGTCACTCGTCTGTGGGATTCCTGGGAAGATGGCGCGGCGATCTTCGATAAAGCGCGCGGATTATTTGCCGATGCCGACAAGGTGCATCATCTCGAGTATCAGGGCGAGTACTTTCGCGTGCGCGGCCCGCTCAACGTCCCTCGCCCGCCGCAGGGCCATCCACTGCTGGTGCAGGCCGGCTCTTCGGAAGCAGGGAAAGCGCTGGCCGCCGCCTGGTCCGATATGCACTTCGTGTTTATTCACTCGATCGCCGAGGGGCTGGCCTATCGCGAAGAGATGAATC
>OKVR01000337.1_pt1 | contig 11756 bp, 13 predicted proteins | sample 1606891 | NCBI WGS metagenome assembly OKVR01 (sample SAMN03281011, study PRJEB24777) | human gut metagenome | isolation source: fecal sample PR176 from 1 month old male Indian infant, caesarean delivered... | place: Singapore | collected 2006-01-13 | reverse complement strand
CGCGCGCCTCCCTTTGGGGCGCCGAGGGCGGTCGCCGCCTTGCGGCTGCCATTGGGGCTGCTTTCTTTCGGCCTTCCTCTGCCGCAGCCCTCCCGCGGCCTTCTTGGCCGCACGCCCCGCGTCGTACATGCCCGAGGCGCCCTCGAGCTCCTCCGAGTCGTCGAGCTGGGAGACGGCCTCCCGGGCGATCGCCAGCTTCGCCGCATCGACGCGCGAGCGCATCGCGGCCGCCGCGCGCCGGTCGCCGGCTGGTTGGGACAATTTGTCCCCGAGCCCGCCTTCCGGCGCGTCGGGCCTGGAAGGGCGCCACTTCACCGTTGCGGCGGGCCTCCCGCCTCGTCGGGCGGGCCGGCACCCTCTGAGACGTTTCCCAGGGCGTCGCGCTCGGTCTCCGCGACGTCGCCCGCGGTGAGCACGTCGCGGCGCTGCGCCCCCGACCACCTCGAGCATCCCGCCGCCCTCGCTCGGGCCGGCCATTCCTATTCCTCCGCCTCTCGCGCCGCCCGGCGCATCTCGCGCTCGGCGACCTCTGCGGGCTTGGTGTTCCACAGGTCGTAGAGCGGGCCTTTCGGGAAGTCGTCGGTGATGGGCACGCGGATCCCGGCGCTGATGAGCAGCCCCTCGCCGGGCTTGACGGCGTCGCCGATGTAGCCGCGCTCCGTGGCGGAGAGCTGGAGCATCTCCGCCCATGCGTCGAGGTCGGCGGTGGACTGCTTGTGCAGCAGGAAGAACTCGGAGTTGAGCACCATGTCGCGGGCCTCGGCGTTGGCCAGCATGTGGCTCGTGTTCTGGCTGATGCCGGTGCAGATGAGGCCGAACTTGCGCCCCTCGCGCCACAGGCGGGCGAAGTACTCGACCACCGTCGGGTGCGCGAAGAGGCTCTGCACCTCGTCGATGTAGAGCCAGGTGTAGTTGGGGCGCGGCGGCGTTACCATCACGCGGTTGCGCACCATCTCGAGCGCCGTGATCATGCCGAACACGCGCATGTTCTGGCCGAGGCCGTGCATGTCGATGTTGGTGATGCGGTTGTCGAGCGCCACGTTGCTCTGGCCGTTGAAGAAGGAGAACGCGCCCTTAACGTAGCGCTCGTAGCGCAGCGCGATGTCGGCGGCCTCGGGCTCGGGCTGAGCGAGCAGCGCCGCGTGGAAGTCGCCGAGCGTGGGCAGGCGGCCGTCCCTCGCGCACTCCCGGTACGCCTCGCCGACGCAGCGGGCGATGATCGAGCGGTCGCGCTCAGGCAGGCCCTCGCGGCCCTCGGCCATGAGCGCGCTCGAGAGCGCGAGCACCGCGTCGGTCTTGTACGCGAGCTTGGCGGCGTCGGCGCGGTCCGCGACGTCGGCGGTGTCGAGGGGGTTGAGTACCGCCGAGCATCCCGGGGCGAGCTCGACGTTCGCGCCGCCGAGCGCGCCGACGAGGTTGCCGTACTCGCCGGCCGGGTCGAAGATCACGACCTCGTCCTCGGGGTGCGCGAGAACGGTGTTGGTTATCTCGCGCTTCACCGAGAAGCTCTTGCCCGAGCCGGGCTTGCCGCACACGAAGCCCATGGGGCTCGCCAGGCGCTTGCGGTCGCACAGCACCAGGTTCCCGCTCTCCTTGGACTGCCCGTAGTAGCCTCCGCCCGCCTCGTCGAGGCTCTGGCTGGCGAAGGGCATCTGCATAGCCACCTGCCCCGTGGTGAGGTAGCGGCTCACGGTGACGTGGTTGTCACCGAGCGGGAGCACCGAGTTGAGAGCCTGGCGCTGCCGGAAGTGGAGCGGCTCGAGGCCGATCGTGCAGCCCTGCGCGACGCTCGTCACCTGCTGGACGCGGCGGTCGAGCTCCTCGAGGCTGTCGGCCCAGGTGTAGACGAGGCCCGTGTAGACGAACAGGCGCTCGGACTTGTTGCGCAGGAAGTCGAGCAGCTCCTCGGCCTCCTCCTTCGAGAAGCGCAGCTCGGGCGGCAGGATCTGGTAGTCGTAGCCCTTCTTCACGGCGCTCATCTGCTCGTCGATGATCTCCTTGTCCATCCAGTCGATCTGGCGCTTCACGAGCGCGAGCGCCTCGCTCTGCGCGATGGGCTGCACGTGCAGCGTCACGTTGAGCGGCAGCGGCAGGTCGATGATGGAGGCGAGGTAGGTCTCCTCGATGACCGACCCGAAGCTGCGCACCGCGAGCACCGCGCCGTAGCGCCCGTCGCTGCGGAAGCAGTCCGACCTGCCCTCGGGCTTGAAGTCGAGCGTGGAGGGCATGACGAAGTCCTTCGTGCGCGCGCCCGACGTCGGGGACAATTTGTCCCAGGAGAACTCGAAGCGCGACCCCGGGCGCAGCTGCCCCTGCAAAAGCTCGAGCCTCTCGGCGCCGTCGAGGGCGCGCGACGAGCAGCGTATGCGCGCGAGCGTCTGCTCCACGTCGCCCCGGATGCGCGCGAGCTTGGGCACCGCGGCGTCGACGTCGTCGGCGCCCACGGCGTAGGTCAGATAGCGGTGGCGCACAAGGTTCGAGACGCCCTCGCGCATCTTGTCGTTGAGGATCCGGTTGTACTCTTCGGCGAGCCCGGAGGTGGCGCGCTCCCCGGGCTCGAAGAAGACCTTGCGGCCGACCTCGTCGGCAGGGATGGGCGCGTTCACGACCTGGAGCTGCACGTGGGAGTCCGCCGGGAAGTAGTTGAACAGCGAGCTCATCACGGTGAAGGCCGTCTCGCGCGCCTCCTTGCGCGCGGACTGGTAGCTGATGTCGGAGAACTCGACCGTCTGGCTGAACACCCCCGGCATCACCTGGGCGATGCCGTCCCTGTACATGGCGTCGTAGCCGACGTAGGCGGCCATCTCGCTCGAGCGGTCGCGCTCCCGGCGGCGCTTCTGCCGCTCGGCCTCCGCGCCCTTCGAGGCGTCCTTGCGCCCGCCCGTGCCGCCGAGGAGCAGCCCGAGGGTGCTCGGGCGCTTCAGCCTATTCTCTTTGTTGGTTCTTGCTCGGCTCATAGAGCTCGACTCCTTTCTTCCTTGCCCTGCGCCTCGCGCGCCGCCCCGGGCGGCCCGGGCGCGGCGAGCCCTCGGGGAGGCTCCCGGCGAGGCAGGGCTCGTACGCGAGCAGCTGCGGGGAGAGCTCGTGGGCCGCCAGGAGCGGCAGCAGCTCCTCGGCGCGCATGCCGAAGGGCCGCCAGAACCCGGCGAGCCAGAACGGCATGCTGCAGAGCATGATCGGGAAGGCCGCGTCCGCGACGTCTGCGCGCAGGCCCAGGTGGACGAAGGCCGCCGCCCCGACCGCGCTGCCGAAGCCGAGCGACACGCATGCGAGCGTGCGCAGGCTCATCTTCCCGACGATCTTCTCCTCGTACTCTCCGATGTCCTTCTGGACCGGTATCCGGAGGCCATCCGCGACGCCCCCTATGCCGGCAGCCAGGACGTGTCCAGCTGCCCGAAGTAGACCGACGCGGCGATGATGATCGCGCCGCCGGCGATGGTGGATATGGCGGTCGCGATCTGCGGGCCGCCCTGCTGCTCCCTGATGGCCAGGCCGAGCGAGACCGCTCCCCACACGACCAGGAAGCCGCCGAGGAAGGTCACGCAGCCCGACACGAGCTTGATGACGTTTGCGAGCATGCTGCTCTCCTTTGCTTTCGGTTGACGATGTTCCTTGCTGCTCCTCCCCCGCGGCGGGGGAGGCCCGCGCCCTCCGCGGCCCCGTCACGAGGCGCCATCCTTCCGCCTGCGGTACTCCGCGAAGTCGAACGGGCCGCGGCGCGCGGCCTCCTCGAGCAGGCGCGAGCGCGGGTGCGCTCGAGCCGGTACTTCCGGTCCATGAGCGGCATGCACCCGTTCACGAGCACGAGCGCGTCCTCGCGCGGCATGCGCGCCACCTCGGCGGGCTGTATGAGGTCGCGCTCGGAGATGCCGCGGTTCACGGTCCGGGTCCAGCCGGCGCCCCGCGAGTCGCTCTGCGTCTCGCTCGCCACCGTCTGCTTGCCGGCCATCTTGCTGATCTCCTCGTTGGTCTCGTTCGCCTTGCCGCCCAGGTAGAGCAGCGTGTCGCAGGCGTTCACGATGGTCTCGGCGTTGTTGTCGCCGTAGGTCTCCTTCAGCTGCGAGAGCGACTGGGCGATCATCGAGACGGCGATATTCCTGCTGCGGGTGACGGCGATTGTCCGCTCGAAGTCGGGTATGCGCCCGATGTTGGCGAACTCGTCGAAGACGAAGTGCACCGTCGTGGGCAGCGAGCCGCCGTGCGCCTCGAGCGCCTCGGCGCAAAGCGCGCTCACGGCCGTGTCCATGAGCAGGGCGAACAGGAAGTCGAAGGTCGAGTCGGTGTCGCTCATCGACGCGAAGAGCGCGACCTTGGCGCCCTCGTCGCCCATGTGGGCGAGGTCGAGCTCGTCTTCTGAGGTGAGGTCGCGGACGGCGCGGATGGACAGCGGCTTCAGGCGGACGTTGCAGCTCGAGAGCATCGACTTCATGGTGTCGCCGGCGGCCACGCGGAACTCGCGGTAGCTCGCGAGCGCGAAGTCGTCGGGCGGCGCGGGCTCGCGGACCTTGACCCACTCCCACGCGCCGTCCTCCTCGGCGGAGCCGCGCAGCGATCCGCCCTCCGCCGAAGCGCCGGCGCGCCTGACGTAGCGCTCGCCGGTCTCCAGCTCGCGGAGCACCATGTCGAGCGGGCTCATGTAGCCCGGGTCGTCGCGGGCGTCGGCGAGCGAGAGCAGCGTGAGCAGCCCGTCGAGGTTCCGGTCGGCGGGCTCGTGTTAGCGTCAATATATTTTTCACCATTTTCACCAACGTATTTTCGCCAATCGCGCCAACGCGGATGCGCCGGATTCGCTTACGCGGATGCGCCGCTTTCGGCGTCTAGGCTCCCTCCTCCTTCCCGTCCTCACCGCCGATGGATACGTCCTTCAGGCGGTACGACCGTCCCGTTATCTTGATCATCGCGCAATGGTGGCAAAGCCTGTCGGCCACCGCCGAGGCCGTGACGTTGCTGCCGAACACGTCGCCCCACCTACCCACCGGCACGTTGGTCGTGACGATGGTCGACCGCTTTAGCGCGTAGCGCCTGTTGACCAGCTGGAACAGCAGGTCGGCACCCTCCTTGCCGATATCGAGGTAGCCGAGCTCGTCTATTATCAGCAGGCTGCAGTGCTCGTAGAACCGCATCCTGCGCGCCAGCGCCTCCTTCGCCGAGGCGTGCTTGAGGTCCTCGACCAGCCTCGAGCAGTCGGCGAAGTACACCTGCTTGCGGGCCATCACCGCCTCGTGGCCTATGGCTATCGACAGGTGGGTCTTGCCGACGCCCGGGCTGCCGACGAGCACGACGTTGTCGCCGCGGTCGATGAACTCGAGCGTGGCCAGCTGCTCGACCAGCCCGCGCGGCACGCTCGGCTGGAAGCCCCAGTCGAAGTCGGCCAGCGTCTTTATGTAGGGGAAGTTGGCCATCCTCGTGCGGCGCTCGTCGTCGGCGCGCCGCTTGAGGGCTATCTGGGCGTCGGTGAGCTCGAGCATGGCGTCGACCAGGCCCTTCCTCCCGTCGGCGACGAGCCTGACGTACTCGGGCACCGACGACGCCATGCCCTCGAGCCCCAGCTCCTCGAGGTTGGCCGCCAGGCGGTTGAGGGGGCTGGCCTGCACGGCGGCGCTCACAGCGAGCCCCCTATCGAGTCGAGCAGGCCGAGGTTGGCCGCGGCGGCCGCCTCGATGTCGCCGGCGGCGTCGCCGAACCACCGCTTGCCGGCCATGGCCTCGGCGTAGTGCGCCGGGTCGTAGGCCGGCCCGCCCGCCACGTGCGTGGCCACCAGCTCGCCGCCGACGTAGCAGTCCATCGCGCCGCCGGGCATGCAGACGATGCGGGCGGGCCTGCCGATGCAGCGCCTGGGCACCGACATGGGCTCGCCGTGCGCGCTCACCAGCATCGTGGCCGGCACCCTGGCCACGCGCACCACGTCGCCCATCGCCTCCTCGAGGGCGCGCAGGTTGCCGACGGGCAGCAGCGCGTCCTTCTCCTCCATGAACAGCGCGGAGGGCGGCAGCCCCGTGGTCTCGTTGGGCTCGGAGTTGCTGGCGTCCTCGATCCGCGCGACGATCTCGTCGATGTCGTCCCAGCCGTCGAAGTCGCCCTGGTAGGCCATGAGCCGCGACAGGAAGCGGTTCGACGACTCGACCTTGCCCTTCGTCTGGGGGCTGCGCGGGCGGCACAGCTTCAGCTCGAAGCCGGCGGCCTTGGCGAACTCGTACGCGCGCTGGACCTTGAGGCGCCTGCCGCCCTTGATCGTCACCAGGGCGGACATGTTGTCCGTGACCCACTCGCGCGGCACGCCGCCGAGCCTCGCGATCGTGGCGTACATGCACCTGACCAGGTCGTCGGTCGTCCTGGTCCTCGACCGGATGAATATGTGCCTGCGGGAATGGCCCAGCGTCGCCGCGAACACGTTGAACTCGAACAGCTCGCCGTCGCGGTTCGCCATCTTGACGGACTCCTTCCAGTCGAACTGCAGCTGCAGTCCGGGCGGCGTCTCGAAGCGCGGGTGCGGCTCCGGGCCGCCGGAGGCCCCGACGGCGATGCCGTTCTTGCGCATGAACTGGGTGAAGGCGTTGTAGCCGGCCAGGTCCTCGCCGGGATACCTGTGCAGCAGCCACTCGTGGATGCCCTTCTTGGTGACTCCCGGCAGCTGCGCCTTGGCGGCCACCTCCTCGATGTGCGCGTCGAACGAGCCCGCCCTGTCGCCGCGCCCGTCGTGGGGTCGCCCGCCCTCGGCCCTCCAGTACGACGCCACGGTGTGCCTGTCCTTGCCGTAGCGCTTCGCTATGTCGCTGAAGTTGGGCTTTATGCCCGCTTCCCTGTACATGTCCAACTCTCCGATCAGGTTCTTCTCCGCCACGGCCCGCTCCTCCCGAAAGCATCGTTCGCTCGTCGATCGAAGCGTAAGCCCCGGCGTTGGTGGAAATGGTGAAAATGCGTTGGCGCAAATGGCGGGATTGCGTTGGCATGATTGGTTGTTGAGCGTTGGTCAAAATGGTTGTTTTTACAGTAGCGCTAACAGCTCGCAGTGCATGACGAGGTAGGCCGTGAGCGCGGTGTAGACCAGCCGCTCGGCCTTCTCCCAGTAGGGGTCGCCCTTGTGGTCGGCCTCGCCCTCGGTGTTGGCGACGATGCCGCGGGCGAAGCGGATGACGCCCGCCTCGTCGCGTATGTAGGCTATGGGGTTGAAGCGCATGGAGCGCGTGAAGTCGATGGTGTCGAACGCGCGGATCTCGTAGCCGAGCTCCGCCAGCGCGCCGCCCATCTCGCGGATGAGCGTGCCCTTCGGGTCGGTCACGAAGAAGCTGGCGTTGGCCTGCAGGAGGTTCGGCTTGACGTAGTAGCGCGTCTTGCCGGTGCCGGGTCCTCCAACCACGAGCACGTTGTCGTTGGTGTCGGTGGAGAGGTCGAACCTGCGGCTCACGAGGCGGATGCGCGCGTTGTCGGTGAGGATGATGTTGTTGTCGGGGTCCTTGGGGTCGCCGAAGGGCGCGATGTCCTTGCGCGTGGCCCACCTGGAGCTCCCGTGCTCCTCGCCGTCGCGCCGGGCGCCCTTGGATCCCATGGAGCGCGCCCAGGCGAGGAGCGCCGCGCACGCGCAGGCGGTCCCGGCGCACAGGGGAAGCGCCTCCGCGGAGAAGACGCGTCCCGCGCGGAGCGCCGCGGGGATCGCCGCCATGGCGGCCTCCGGGTCGAGGATCGGGTTCGCGCCCGACGCCGCGATTGCCGCGGCCGCGAAGTCTCCCGCGGCGAACGCCCCCGCGGCCAGCGCGGCCGCCGCCTGCCACCTCATCTCTCGGGCCCCTCGATCTGGCGCGGGCCGCGGTCCCGGCCGATGCCCTGGCTGTGGGCCCTCGACGCCTCGCGCGCCCGCTCGGCGCGCTCCGCCAGCCGCTCGGGCGCCTGGCGCCTCTCGGCTATCTCGGAGAGCCGCTCCCTTGCGCGATCGGCGGCCTTGCCCGTCTCTTGCTCCAGCTGGCGGAAGGCCTCGTCGACCTCGGGGGCGTCCTCCACCTTGAAAAAGCAGCCAGTCGCGGCCCTCGCCGGGGATGATGTGGTGCTCGACCGACGCGGCGCGCAGCTTGTCGGAGACGACCTCCTTGATCGTCGCGTACTCGGGAAGCCCAGAGAGCTCCTCGAGGCTGAGCTTCGCGTAGGTCGGCACGCCGTCGGCCGCGATGGCCTCGGCGCGCCCGCCGGCGATGGTCCCGCGGATCCCTGCGAGGCGCTCTGAGAGCTCCCTCGCGCTGCGCGCCATTGCCTCGGCGCCGGCCTCCTGGCCGATTCTCAGCATCCAGTCGAGCAGCTTGCCGCCCGCCTCGTCCCCGTAGTCGCTCGCCATCCCGCGCCTCCCTTCCAGTCGAGATGAAAAAGGGGCGCCTTCGCGCCCCGGTCGTCCCTATTCGGCCCCGACGGCCCTCTCGCGCGCCATTGGGGCGCGGGCTTCCTGCCCGGCGTGCGCGCGGCTCGCCTCGCGGGCGGACGCGGCGCGCTGCGCCAGCGGCTCGGGAGCCTTCTCGTGCAGATGGGCCCACTCGCCGCTGCGGCACTGCTCCGGCGTCGCCTCGCACATGTCGCGCATGGCGCGCTCGAACCGCTCGGGCTCCTGGGCGATGGCGCCGAAGCTCCAGCTCTCGAAGCCGGTCCACGCGTCGCCGTCGCGCTTGAGCGTCCACCACTCGTCGCCGCCGTTCACCTGCTGGATGAACGCGAGGTCGCGGTAGCAGAACCCCCTGGCGTATGGGCCCAGTTGCCCGAGCCCAGCGCCTCGCGGAGCCTGTCGACGCTGTCCGTGCGGGAGAACTCGTAGGGGTACTCCTCGAGGAACGGGTCGTCCTGCCAGTCGAAGCCGCCGACCTTGAGCCAGCCGTTCTCCTGGCACTTCTCCACGAGCTCTTCGTGCTCGCGGCCGGTTATCCTCTCGAAGCCGTCCATGGGGCCCTCTGCCTTTCGTTTGTTGCTTGGCGGGCGGCGTCCTCGCGATGGGGGCACGGTGCGAGTCGGAGCAGGCGTGCGTGCTGGCGCGTCGGCGCCGCCCAAGACGTGTATAGCGATTTCGATTGCGGCGGCGACCGGGGCCGCCCGCGATGGGTCGAGCTGGGTCGAGCCGTCCGCGCCTCCACGGGAAGCGCACAAGCTAGCCGAGCCGGCGCCTGTCCCTTCCGCCCAGGTAGACGGGCCTGCAGGTCTGGGAGATCCTGCTCGCGATCGCCTCTGCCGTGACGCGCTCGCCGCGCCTTGCGAGCCTGTCCGCCAGCGCGCCGGGCGCGTAGTTCGACGTGACGATGGTCGGGCGCATGTCCTCGTAGCGCGCGTCGAGCACGCTGAACACGGTGCCGACGGACCACTCGGTCGCGTCCTCCTTGCCGAGGTCGTCGAGCACGAGGACGTCGCACTTGGCGTACCGAGCGACGGCGGCCCCGGTGTCGCCCTCGTCGAACGTGGCCTTCACGCGCTCGAGCATCCCTTTGGCGGTCGTGAAGGCGACGTCGTAGCCGGCCTCGGCGAACAGCCTGGCCATGGCGGAGGCGGCGTGCGTCTTGCCGGCGCCGACGCCTCCGTGTATGTAGAGCCCGGCGCCCCCGTTGCCCGCGAACGAGGCGATGTACTCGGCGAGCTCCGGGCGGTCGGCCTCGGCGGCCCAGTAGCGCCTGGGGATGCCCGCGCGCGAGAGCGCCTTCTCCCGGCGGGCGGCCTCCTCCTTGGCGGCGAGGGCCGCGCGCCTTCGCGCCTCGGCCTCCCGCTCGCTGGATGCGCCCTCGCACGGGCAGGGGGCGGCGGAGACCCAGGCGACCCTGCCCGCCAGCGCCGCGCCGAGCGGTTCGAGGGCGGCGCCGCAGTGCGGGCACGCCCTCGGCTCCGGTTCGTCGAAGGAGAGCCCGGCCGCCCGGGCCTGCTCCAGGGTGATGAGTCCCGCTCGGTCCATCGGGCGCCCCTTCCTTATCTTCTGAAGTCCTTGTTGTCCCTTTTGCTTATTGGGTGGCATATCGTCAGGGGTTTCCCCGTCATCTCGTCAGGGGTTCGGGCTGCGAACCCTGACGGTTCGTCACCCTTGTTCTCGGCGAGCCCTGTCATTTCGTCACCCTTTCGCGTCCGGAACCCTGACGAACCGTCAGGGGTTGCCAGCGCTCCGGGCGGCAGCCTCTCGCGCACGATGCGGTACCGCTTGGTGGCGTGCCCGCGTGCCGGGGCGTGCATGCCGCACTCTTCGATGAGGCCCCGGTCGAGCAGGTCGCGGATGGCGCGGTGGACGCTGCGCTCCTGCACGTTGAGGAATCGGGCCAGGCCGCCCTTGCTCTCGAAGTAGTCGCACCCGGCGTCGCAGAAGCCGAAGATGCGCGCGTAGACGAGCAGGGGAAGGCCGGAGAGGCCCAGGTCCGCCATCATGAAGTGCCGTACCGTCGTGAACTCGCGCGGGGAGGGGCCGTCGCGCCCCTTCGGGGCCTGCGGCCGCCATCGGCGCTAGCCCCTTCTGGGCGAGCCGACGATGCTGTTCCGCTCGACCCATGCGACGAGCTCGTCGTGCAGCACGATGCCGTCGCGTGTCTTGCCGCCGATGTAGCGGATCGGGAACGGGTCGTCGGGGTCCTTGGCGAGCCGGTACATGGCGTCGCGGCTGATGCGCAGCATCGCGCACGCCTCGTCGGCGCCGAATATCGCGTTGGTCGATGCGATGAGCCTCACCTGGCTCCTGCTAATGCTCTTGGTCATGGTCGTCCTCGAGCTCCTTTCGTCTCGAGGCTCCCTCGCGTGCCCGGCCGCGGGCGGCTCCCGGGGCAGTCGCCGCCGTCATTTCCTGCCGCTCCTCGACTCGATGTAGGCGTCCACCGACGCCCTCGACACCAGGAGCTTCCTTCCGAGCCTGTACGAGTCGATCTCTCCCGACCAGATGAGGTCGTATGCCTTGTTTCGGCTTGCCCTCATGTACTCCTGCATCTCGATCACCGTCATCCATTCGCCGCGATCTTGGTTGCCCTCGGGCGCGACGCATTCGGCTGTGCGTGCCATGATTCCTCCAATCTTCCCGTGCGGCACCGCGCGAGCACACCGCACGGCACCGTGTCCCTTTTCGTCTGCGCGACGATTGAACCGCCTGATGTCGATTGGTGAGCACGGCAGGAGCTGAGACGGGTCGAGGTGGGTCAAGCTGGTCGTGTCTTCACGAAACGGCCATGAGCCGCGTGCCTTAGCGGGCAGCTAAGTCCCCGAAAAGTAAAAGGCGCCCATGCGGGCGCCTGCCTAGTAGCTGGAGTTGTTCGGTTGTGGTCGGAATGCTCGTCTTCCGCGGTGCTGTCGTCCGGGGTCCGGCATCTGTCGTTCGCCTCTTCTGTCGTGTTTGATGTTGCGTGTTCTGCGAGCGACCTTGCGCGGGCCTGCCGGCCCGTTGCCCCAGGTGCACCCGGATAAATGGTACCCATCCCTTGGAACATGGACATCGCGGGAAGGGCTGTTTGGGCAAGCTAGGATGGATGAGCGGCGGGGTTCTAAATGCAATAATTCGAGCTAAAGGGCCTTGTACTCTCTTTTGTAAAACGCGAGGGTGCAATAAACTCGACGATCCCCTGAACCTTTTCTGAACGAATCAGCTCTTAGGCGGTATGACGCGACACGCATCGGTAGTGCTCGGACTGGGTTAGTCATCGAGTGGGTATAGAACATACGTTCTGTATAACGTTATAGCACCAGGTGGCAGGCGTAGTTTCAATCGAAGCTACGCCTGCTGCTATATATGGGTTGATGGTGGTATCAATGACCGCGATGCTTCTGTTTGCGCT
>OKVR01000336.1_pt1 | contig 11762 bp, 11 predicted proteins | sample 1606891 | NCBI WGS metagenome assembly OKVR01 (sample SAMN03281011, study PRJEB24777) | human gut metagenome | isolation source: fecal sample PR176 from 1 month old male Indian infant, caesarean delivered... | place: Singapore | collected 2006-01-13 | reverse complement strand
AAGCAGTATTTCGGCGAGTAGCGCAGCTTGGTAGCGCAACTGGTTTGGGACCAGTGGGTCGGAGGTTCGAATCCTCTCTCGCCGACCAATTTTGAACCCCGCTTCGGCGGGGTTTTTTGTTTTCTGTTACTTCCTGCCAAGACTTATTCCCCTGATCTTGCTGATAAAAAATCTTCTCTTTGCTTAAGAATACGCGTCAGGAAAACTCTCAATTCATCACTGTGGTAGATGCAATTTCCCCGGATCCTGTGCGATAATAACCGGGTAGATGCTCATTCCATCTCTTATGTTCGCCTTCGTGCCTCATAAACTCCGGAATGATGCAGAGCCGTTCTTACGGTGCTTATCGTCCACTGACAGATGTCGCATTTATGCCTCATCAAACACCATGGACATTACGTTGAGTGAAGCACCCAATTTGTTGTCAAACAGACCTGTTTTAACGCCTGCCCTGATTTCAGCGCAGGCGTTTTTTTCTTTCAGGGGATCGTCAACGCGAAGGCGGGGGAGAAGCGCTATCGCCCCGCAGGAGGCGATAGCCAGACCAGGTTATTGCTGAGGGTTATTCTGCAGCGTCAGCAGCAGGCCATCGCGGCGCATGGTGGCCGCTTCCTCCGGCTGATGCAGGCGATCCAGGGCATCGGCCAGCCAGGCGTAATCAAAGGCATCCGGACGCTGCTTAAGCGCGGCGCGGAAGGCGATGCTGGCCTCCTGCCATTCACCGTGCCGCATCAGCGACTGGCCCAGGGTGCTCCACAGCAGCGGACGGTCGCCAACGGCTTTGATCTGTTGGCGCAGTACTTTCTCCAGCTGTTCCGGGTTATTGGTCTTCAGGCGCGGGATCGGCATCACCAGACGGTCGTCATACTGTTTCTTCAGACCATCAATGATAATTTGCTGCGCGGTATCGTGATCGTCGCTCTCGATGAGGCGCTCGGCCATCGCCACCTGCAGCGGCACCAGCGCCCGCGTTTTACGGCTCTGGTTGCGCCACCATTCACGCAGCCCCTCGCTGCCGCCATCGGCCAGCGCTTTGTCCATCAGGCCAACCCACGCCAGCTGTTCCAGCGCGGCGCGGTGCTCTTCATCGCCGACGTTAGCTTTCGCCATCGACGGAATGATATCCAGCAGCGACTGCCAGGCGCCGGTGCGGGTATAAGCCTGTTCGGCGAGGCGCAGCACTTCCGGATGACGCGGGGTGATCTCCAGCAGCTTATCGATGCCATGGCGCGCGGCGTGATTTTCATTGCGCGCCAGCTGCAGGCGAACGCGGGTGATTTCCACCGGGATCAGATCATCGCCCGCCAGTTCGGTGGCGCGCTCCAGATGCTGGTTAGCGCGCGCTTCATCGCCGCGCTGCTGGGCCGCTTCCGCCGCCAGCAGATAGTTCACCACCGGCTGTTCGGCGTGATCGGCGTTTTTCGCCATCAGCTTCTCAACCTGCTGGTAATCACCTTCCGCCAGCTTAAGCAGCGCCTGCTCGGTTTGCTTACGCGCGCGACGGCGTTTACGGCCGACAAACCAGCCGCGCGTATGCGCCCCGGTGCGGAAAATGCGGCGCAGCAGCCATTCAATGGCGAACAGCACCACCATGGCGAGGATCAGGATAATCACCAGCCCGGTCACGCTGGTCTCGATATTGTAGTTATCAGTCTGGATCAGGACGTAGCCCTGATGGCCGGCGATCATCGGGCCAAGCACGATCCCGGCGATCAACAGTGCGAAGAGTAAAAGAATTTTCAGCATGCGTTACTCTCCTTGCGGCGCAGCGGGGGCGGCCGGTGCAGCAGGTGCAGACGGTGCAGGTGCGGGCGCGCCGCCCGCGGAAACGGCAGGCTGCGCCATCAGATTACGCACCCGGGTCTGCATCAGTTTTTCCAGCAACGCCTGGCTCTGCAGCGTCTCCGGCACCGTCATGGTAATGCTTTGCTGACTGAGTTTATCCACCTCTTCAAGGAAGGCTTTAGTGGTGGCGTCATCGGTATCGTAATAGGCGCGTACCCAGGTCGAGACGTTATCCAGCGACTGTTTCCAGGTCTCTTCCTGATGACGCGGCACCGCCTGCGCGGCGACCAGCAGGCGAGAGCGAATATTTTCGCGCAGATAGATATCCTGATTCGGCGCCAGCAGCGGGACCGCCGTTTCATCGCGGCGGCGCACGGTGATAAAGCTGTCCATAAAATTCTGCCAGCTTTTCTGCAGATTGATGCGCCATTCGCTGATGGAGCTGGAGAGCTCATCGCTATCAGAATCCATCGGCGAATCGTCATCGTTATTATCCGCCAGCCGCAGGTTATCGATTTGGTTCGCCAGCTGATTAACCTTGAGGATCATGCCGTCGTAGTCCACCTGGTTCACCGCGGAGAGAGTGGCGATGTCGTCGGTAATCGCCCGGCGGGCGCCGATCAGGCTCGGGTCATTCATGTCGGCGAGACTGGCGTCGGCGCTTTTCAGCAGCGCGGCGGCGGTGGTGACATCCTGATCGCTCCACAGCTTACGTCCCGCCAGCTTGACGAGGAAGTCGGCCTGGGCCAGCAGCCAGGTTTTGGCGTCGCTACCGGAAATGACCGCCACTTTTTGCTGGACTTCGTCCAGCTGTTTGGCCAGCGTCTCCTGCTGGTGTTTGGCTTCGTTTAGCTGGTCGGCCTGCTGTTTGATAATGCCTTCCAGTTCGCATTTTTTGGCTCTCCTGCGCTTTTTGCAGCGCCGCGACCTGGCTTGATAATTCAGAGGTGGTTTCGTTTTGACGCGAGGCCTGCTGTTTGTTCAGGCCATACAGACCGATACCGGCGGCTATCGCAATGGCGATAGCGATCGCGCTGAGCGCCAGGCTGGTTTTGTTGCCAGCCTTCTTCTTATCAGTGTTCTCTGGCTGTGGTGTGGTCTCCACGGCCTCCCTGGTCTCTTCAACCACGGCGGATTGATTTTGTTGTTCCGTCATTATGGCTTCCAATGTTGAGAGTTATTGTAATGCGCGTAGCAGCGCATCGTTGTCGGCGCTATCGGCAACATGAATCTCCTGCCAGCCCAGCTCCCGGGCCTGAAGGGCCAGACGTTCGCTGACAACGACAACGCGGCAGTGCAGGAGCCACCGTTCGCGATACCATTGCGGTATTAACGACCATAGCTGCTGCAGCATCTCGCCGCTGGTGACCACCAGCGTGGTGACCCCGCGAGATTGCCAGCGCATCGCTTCTTCTGCGCCATCGTAATGCTTTGCACTACGTTGATAACATTCACAAAATGTGACCCTGGCGCCGCGCTCGGTCAGCGTCGTGCCTAAGAGTTCCCGCCCGCCATTGCCGCGTAAGATCAGCGCATTTTTCCCGGCAATGTTTTGTAATTCAGGTAATTGTAGCAAGACTTCGCTAATTTCCCGATCTAACGGGTAATGGATATGCTGCCCGCTGACCGTATGCAGGGCCAGCGCCGTCGTGCGGCCAATGGCAAAATAGCGTGGGGAAGTGGGCCAGGGCAGCCCCTGTTGCTGCAGGCGGGCATGGGCGAACTCCACCGCATGCTGGGACAGCGCAAACAGCAGATCGTCAGGCCCGAGGCGGGCAAGCGCGTCGCCCAGCGCGGGAAGCTCCCGGCCAGGCGTAAATTCTATCAGCGGAAAGCCCCAGGCCACGCGTCCCATGGCCCGCAGACGGCTGACCAGCGCTTCTCCTTGCGGTAATGGACGAGTGACCAGGATGCTCATCGTGGGGCTTCTCCATCATAAACTGCCGCGAGAATGTCGCGCGCGCCGTTATCCAGGAGCTCTTCCGCCAGCGAGATGCCGAGCGCTTCGGCCTGCTCTGCTGGCCCGCGCCGTTCGCCGCGTACCATCTGCGAACCATCCGGGGCGCCAACCAGCGCCCGCAGCCACAGTTCGCCGTTGACGAGTTCCGCATAGCTGCCAATCGGCACCTGGCAGCCGCCTTCGAGACGAGTGTTCATCGCCCGCTCGGCGCGCACGCGCACTGCCGTTTCCGTATGGTTGAGAGGCGCTAGCAGCCCCTGGGTCCATGCATCGTCGAGACGGCATTCGATGCCGACCGCACCCTGGCCGACCGCCGGCAGGGATTGCTCCGGCGACAGCGGCTGGCGAATTCTCGCCTCGAGCTGCAGGCGCTTCAGGCCGGCGGCGGCGAGGATGATAGCGTCATACTCGCCGTTATCCAGCTTACTCAGTCGGGTACCGACGTTACCGCGCAGAGAGCGGATCACCAGGTCCGGACGAGTGGCGGCCAGCTGGCACTGACGGCGTAAACTTGATGTGCCAACGACGCTGCCGGCCGGGAGTTCATCAATCGAGGCATAGTGATTGGAGACAAACGCGTCGCGCGGATCGTCGCGCTCGCAGATAGTCACCAGCCCCAGACCCTCCGGGAATTCCACCGGCACATCTTTCATCGAATGAACGGCGATATCGGCGCGCCCTTCGAGCATGGCAAGCTCTAACTCTTTCACAAATAAGCCCTTGCCACCCACCTTTGCCAGCGGAGTATCAAGGATGACATCCCCGCGAGTGACCATCGGCACCAGCTCGACCTTCAGTCCGGGATGCGCGTGTTCCAGGCGCGCTTTAACATATTGCGCCTGCCATAGCGCAAGCGGGCTTTGCCGTGTGGCAATTTTCAAAACTTTGTCTAACATGCTTGTTACCGTCATTGTCGACCACTAACCATCCTAACATTGTTGTCTTACGGATGTTAGTTTTCACGGTTTATGTGGGAGATAGCTCCGGCCCACTCGTTTTTTTAACCTTTCATGCGCGTGGCGGTTGCCGGAGGCGTAGTGAGGAATTTACAGGTAATAAACGGTGCTACACTTGTATGTAGCGCATCTTTCTTTACGGTCAATGAGCAAGGTGTTAAATTGATCACGTTTTAAACCATTTGTCCGTCCGCTGCTCATCACAACCACACCGACGACGAATGGTGACGGTTTTTGTTGAAATACTGAAATCCTCCGTACTATTGTACCTCGGGTTTTTGAACATCAGGCGATATGTCTTGTACCTCTATATTGAGACACTGAAACAGAGACTGGATGCCATCAACCAATTGCGCGTGGATCGCGCGCTTGCTGCCATGGGACCCGCTTTCCAGCAGGTTTACAGTCTACTGCCAACGTTATTACATTATCATCACCCGCTGATGCCGGGTTACCTTGACGGTAACGTTCCCCGTGGCATTTGCCTCTACACGCCTGATGAAACCCAACGCCACTATCTTGAAGAACTGGAACTGCATCGCGGCATGCAGACCCAGGAGCCGCCAAAAGGCGAGCTGCCGATCACCGGCGTCTACTCGATGGGTAGTACCTCCTCCGTCGGCCAGAGCTGTTCTTCCGATCTTGATATCTGGGTATGTCACCAGGCCTGGCTGGATAGCGAAGAGCGCCAGCTGCTGCAGCGAAAATGCAGCCTGCTTGAGAGCTGGGCGGCCTCGCTCGGCGTGGAAGTCAGCTTCTTCCTGATCGACGAAAACCGCTTCCGCCATAACGAAAGCGGCAGCCTCGGCGGCGAAGACTGCGGTTCGACCCAGCATATTTTACTGCTCGATGAGTTCTACCGCACCGCGGTGCGTCTCGCCGGCAAGCGTATTCTGTGGAATATGGTGCCGTGCGATGAAGAAGAGCATTACGACGATTACGTCATGGGGCTGTATGCCCAGGGCGTGCTGACGCCAAACGAGTGGCTCGATCTCGGCGGCCTTAGTTCACTGTCGGCGGAAGAGTACTTCGGCGCCAGCCTGTGGCAGCTGTATAAGAGTATCGACTCGCCCTATAAAGCGGTGCTGAAAACGCTGCTGCTGGAAGCCTACTCCTGGGAATACCCCAACAACCGCCTGCTGGCGAAAGATATCAAACAGCGCCTGCACGACGGCGAGATCGTCTCCTTCGGCCTCGACCCGTACTGTATGATGCTGGAGCGCGTCACCACCTACCTGCAGGCCATCGAAGATGAAACCCGTCTCGACCTGGTGCGCCGCTGCTTCTACCTGAAAGTGTGCGAAAAACTCAGCCGCGAGCGCGCCTGCGTCGGCTGGCGTCGCGAAGTCGTCAGCCAGCTGGTCAACGCGTGGGGTTGGGATGAAAAGCGTCTGATGATGCTCGACAACCGGGCGAACTGGAAAATTGATGAAGTGCGCAAGGCGCACAACGAACTGCTCGATGCGATGATGCAGAGCTATCGTAATCTGATCCGCTTCGCACGGCGTAATAACCTCAGCGTCTCCGCCAGTCCGCAGGATATCGGCGTGCTGACGCGTAAGCTGTATGCGGCCTTTGAAGCGCTGCCGGGCAAAGTGACGCTGGTGAACCCGCAAATTTCGCCGGATCTGTCGGAACCGAATCTGACCTTTATCCACGTGCCGCCGGGTCGTGCCAACCGTACCGGTTGGTATCTGTACAACCGCGCGCCGGATATGGAATCGATCATCAGCCATCAGCCGCTGGAATATAACCGTTATCTTAATAAGCTGGTGGCCTGGGCCTGGTTTAACGGCCTGCTGACCTCACGCACCCGCCTGTTTATTAAGGGCAACGGCATCGTCGATCTGGCGAAGCTGCAGGAGATGGTGGCCGATGTGTCGCACCACTTCCCACTGCGCCTGCCGGCGCCCACGCCAAAAGCGCTATACAGCCCGTGCGAAATTCGCCACCTGGCGATTATCGTCAACCTCGAATATGACCCGACGGCGGCCTTCCGCAATCAGGTGGTGCACTTCGATTTCCGCAAGCTCGATGTTTTCAGCTTCGGCGAAGAGCAAAAATGCCTGATCGGCAGCGTTGATCTGCTGTATCGCAACTCGTGGAATGAAGTGCGTACGCTGCATTTCAACGGCGAGCAGGCGATGATTGAAGCGCTGAAAACGATCCTTGGTAAAATGCATCAGGATGCCGCGCCGCCGGACAGCGTGGAGGTCTTCTGCTATAGCCAGCATCTGCGCGGCCTGATCCGCACCCGCGTACAGCAGATGATCTCCGAGTGCATCGAACTGCGTCTCTCCAGTACCCGTCAGGATACCGGGCGCTTTAAAGCGCTGCGCGTCTCCGGCCAGACCTGGGGACTGTTCTTCGAGCGTCTCAATGTTTCGGTGCAGAAGCTGGAAAACGCCATTGAGTTCTACGGCGCTATCTCGCACAACAAGCTCCATGGCCTGTCGGTGCAGGTGGAAACCAATCACGTTAAGCTGCCGGCGGTAGTGGACGGATTCGCCAGCGAAGGGATTATCCAGTTCTTCTTTGAAGACGCGGATAACAACGACAGCGGCTTTAACATCTATATTCTCGATGAGAGCAACCGCGCTGAGGTCTATCACCACTGCGAGGGCAGCAAAGAGGAGCTGGTGCGCGACGTCAGCCGCTTCTATTCGTCATCGCACGATCGTTTTACCTACGGCTCCAGTTTTATCAACTTCAACCTGCCGCAGTTCTATCAGATTGTCGAGGTGGACGGGCGCACCCAGGTGATCCCTTTCCGCACCCAGGCGATTGCCGCCGCGATACCCACCAGCCAGGACGTTACCGCCTCGCCGGTGCTGCAGCAGCGCTACTCGTAGATTTGGCCCGGAAAAGGCGCAATGCGCCGTCATCCGGGAAACATGTCATTAACGGAATCTCACCGTCTCACCGGCCTGCTGGCTCGCCGCCTGCTCCAGCAGATCCCAGAAGGTTTCACCGCTGCGATCGCAGATCCACTCGTCGCCTTTGAGATCGAAATGGTAGCCGCCCTGTTTGGTGGCCAGCCACACCTGGTGCAGCGGCTCCTGACGGTTAATAATGATTTTGCTGCCGTTTTCAAAGCTAATGGTCAGCACGCCGCCGTTGATTTCGCAGTCGATGTCGCTATCGCCGTCCCTGTCATCCAGGCGTTCTTCGATGGTCATCCACAGGCTATCGGCCAGGCGATGGAATTCACTGTCGTTCATAATTTTATTCTGCTTTTTTGATTTTTGAAGATGGGTCGCAGTATAGCGCGAAACAAAAGCGCGCGCAGTCGGATGCTAAAGGCTTGCTTTTACGTCTTCTCCTGCGATGATAGAAAGCAGAAAGAATGAATCACGGGCAACTATCAATGAAAACGTTTTTCCTACGCTTGCCGTTTTGTTTGCGATCTTCAGCCTGACCGGCTGCGGTCTGAAAGGGCCTCTCTATTTCCCGCCGGCTGATAAAACTGCGCCGCCGCCGACCAAACCGGTTAACCCGGGCATTCAGAGCTCAACGCCGGATCGTAACGATCGTGGCGATACTGGTGGTCCGAGCCAGGTCAATTACTAACGATAACGTTCTGTTCCGCGCAACTGGAGTAGATAATGCAGTTCTCTAAAATGCATGGCCTTGGCAACGATTTTATGGTCGTCGACGCGGTAACGCAGAATGTTTTTTTCTCGCCGGAGCTGATTCGCCGCCTGGCGGATCGCCACCTTGGCGTCGGGTTCGATCAGCTGTTGGTGGTGGAGCCGCCCTACGATCCGGATCTGGATTTCCATTACCGGATCTTTAATGCCGACGGTAGCGAAGTGTCGCAGTGCGGCAACGGCGCGCGCTGTTTCGCGCGTTTCGTCCGGCTGAAAGGCCTGACCAATAAACGTGATATCCGCGTGAGTACGGCCAACGGCCGTATGGTATTAAGCGTAACGGAAGACGATCTGGTGCGGGTGAATATGGGCGAGCCCAACTTCGAGCCCTCCCAGGTGCCGTTCCGCGCCAACAAAGCGGAAAAGACCTATATCATGCGTGCCGCCGAGCAGACAGTATTGTGCGGCGTGGTGTCCATGGGGAACCCGCACTGCGTTATCCAGGTGGATGATGTGGATACGGCGGCGGTGGAAACCCTCGGCCCGGTGATGGAAAGCCATGAGCGTTTTCCGGAGCGCGCCAATATCGGTTTTATGCAGGTGGTCGGCCGGTCCCATATTCGTCTGCGCGTCTACGAACGCGGCGCGGGGGAAACCCAGGCCTGTGGCAGCGGCGCTTGCGCCGCGGTGGCGGTGGGGATCCAGCAGGGGTTGCTCGCTGAAACGGTACGTGTGGAATTACCCGGCGGTCGTCTTGATATCGCCTGGAAAGGCCCGGGCCAGCCGCTGTTTATGACCGGCCCGGCGGCCCATGTCTATGATGGATTTATTCATTTATGAAACCAATCGGGGAAGAACAGCAGGAGGTCGCCAGCGCATTGAACGATCGTGCAGTGGTGGACTATCTGTTGCAAAATCCTGAATTTTTTATTCGTAATGCCGCCCAGGTCGAACATCTCCGCGTCCCGCATCCGGTGCGCGGTACGATTTCGCTGGTGGAGTGGCACATGATGCGGGCGCGTAACCATATCCATGTGCTGGAAGAGAATATGTCGCTGCTGATGGAGCAGGCGGTAGCCAATGAAAGCCTGTTCCAGCGCCTGCTGCAGCTGCAAACGCGGCTGGCGGCGGCGGAGAGCCTCGACGATATGCTTAACCGCCTTCACCGCTGGGCGCGCGAGCTGGGGCTGGCGGGCGCCACGGTGCGCCTGTTCCCTGACAGCTGGCGCCTGGGCGCGCCTTCGAAGTTTACCCACCTGGCGTTAAGCCGGCAGGCGTTTGAGCCGATCCGTATTCAGCGTCTGGGCCAGGCGCGCCACTACCTTGGGCCGCTGAACGGTCCGGAGCTGCTGGTGGTATTGCCGGAGGCGAAAGCCATTGGGTCAGTGGCGATGTCGCTGCTGGGCGGCGATAATGCCCCTGGCGTGATGCTCTTTAGCAGCCGCGATGCGCAGCATTATCAGCCAGGACAGGGGACGCAGCTGCTGCAGGAGATCGCCCAGATGCTGCCCGGCCTGCTGGAGCGCTGGATTGAACGCGCATGACCGATTCTCCTCTCTTCTCCGCCGTCGCCCGCTTTCTGCGCCACCTTGGCGTTGAACGCCAGCTCAGCCCGATCACGTTACTGAATTACCAGCGACAGCTGGACGCGCTGATTGCCCTGGCGGATGAGGCGGGTCTGAAAAGCTGGTCGCAGTGCGATGCCGCTCAGGTGCGAAGTTTTGCGGTGCGCAGTCGCCGCGCGGGATTAGGCCCGGCAAGCCTGGCGCTTCGCCTGTCGGCGCTGCGCAGTTTCTTCGACTGGCTGGTCGGCCAGGGCGAGCTCAGCGCCAATCCGGCGAAAGGGATTGCCGCGCCGAAAATTCCCCGTCACCTGCCAAAAAATATCGATGTCGATGACGTCAATCGGCTGCTGGATATTGATCTCAACGATCCGCTGGCGGTGCGCGACCGGGCGATGCTGGAGGTGATGTACGGCGCGGGGCTGCGTTTGTCCGAGCTGGTCAACCTTGATATCAAACATCTCGATCTCGAAAGCGGCGAGGTCTGGGTGATGGGCAAAGGTAGCAAAGAGCGCCGCTTGCCGATCGGTCGCAACGCCGTGATGTGGATTGAGCACTGGCTGGATTTACGCGGCCTGTTCGGTACTGACGACGACGCGCTGTTTTTGTCGAAACTGGGCAAGCGCATTTCGGCGCGCAACGTACAGAAGCGGTTCGCCGAGTGGGGCATTAAGCAGGGGCTGAACAGCCATGTGCATCCGCACAAGCTTCGCCACTCCTTTGCCACCCATATGCTGGAGTCCAGCGGCGATCTGCGCGGTGTGCAGGAGCTGTTGGGTCATGCTAACCTCTCCACCACCCAAATCTATACCCATCTCGACTTTCAACACCTTGCCTCGGTGTACGATGCCGCGCATCCGCGCGCAAACGGGGGAAATAATGCGTTTTTACCGACCTCTGGGCCAGATTTCCGCGCTGACGTTTGACCTGGACGATACCCTTTATGATAACCGCCCGGTCATTGACCGGACGATGCACGAGTCGCTGGCCTTTGTACGCAGCTACCATCCGTCGCTCAGCCAGTTCGACGCCCATGAGCTTAATCAGCTGCGCCAGACGCTGTTGGCATCCGAGCCTGAGATCTATCACGACGTGACCGTCTGGCGCCACCGTGCGCTGGAGTTAGGCATGCGTAACGCCGGACTCTCCGCCGACGCGGCGAAAGCGGGGGCCGATGCGGCGATGGAACACTTCGCCCAGTGGCGCAGCCGCGTCGATGTCCCGCAGGAGACCCACGATACGCTGGCGAAGCTGGCGGAGAAGTGGCCGCTGGTGGCGATTACCAACGGCAACGCCCGACCAGAGTTGTTCGGCCTGAGCGACTATTTCCGCTTTGTGCTGCGCGCCGGGCCGGATGGCCGCTCCAAGCCGTTTGCCGACATGTACCATCTGGCGGCGGAGCGCCTGAACTTACCGCTCGGGCATATTCTGCACGTCGGCGATGACCTGACCACTGACGTCGCCGGATCGCTGCGCTGTGGCATGCAGGCCTGCTGGATCAAACCGCAAGGCGCGGACCTGATGCACACCGCGGACAGCCGCCTGCTGCCGCATATTGAAATTTCACAGTTGGCATCTCTGACCTCGCTGATATAATCACCAGTTACTCTGTATATATTAACAGGGGTTCGTGTAACCCCTTCTCTTCCGGCGGTGCCAATGGACGTTTCTTACCTGCTCGACAGCCTTAATGACAAACAGCGTGAAGCCGTAGCGGCCTCGCGCACCAACATGCTGGTTCTGGCAGGGGCGGGCAGTGGTAAGACGCGCGTACTGGTGCACCGTATCGCCTGGCTGCTGAGCGTGGAGAACTGCTCGCCGTATTCTATTATGGCTGTGACCTTTACCAACAAAGGCGGCGGCAGAGATGCGCCACCGTATCGGCCAGCTGATGGGCACCACCCAGGGC
>OKVR01000335.1_pt1 | contig 11785 bp, 13 predicted proteins | sample 1606891 | NCBI WGS metagenome assembly OKVR01 (sample SAMN03281011, study PRJEB24777) | human gut metagenome | isolation source: fecal sample PR176 from 1 month old male Indian infant, caesarean delivered... | place: Singapore | collected 2006-01-13 | reverse complement strand
CGCCAGATGGCGAGTGCCGCTATCCGGAGTCAGGTACCCGGTAAGCAGCCGCAGCAGCGTGGATTTGCCAGCACCGTTCGGCCCGATAAGCGCCGTCATCTCGCCGCCGCGCAGCGCGACGGAGACGTTGTCGATAATCTGCCGCTGGCCGAGGCGAAGCGCCAGTCCCTGCGCGCAGTATTCATTAGCCATGTTTGAGATTCTCCCGACGAAAGACCAGCCACAGAAACCAGGGGGCGCCCAGCAGGCTGGTGAGCAGACCGACCGGCATCTCCGCTGGCGCCGCCACGGTGCGGGCCAGGGTGTCGGCCAGCAGAAGCAGGATCGCGCCGGCCAGCAGCGAGCCGGGGATCAGCCCGCGATGGTCCGGTCCCAGCCACAGGCGCATCAGATGCGGCACCACCAGGCCAATAAAGCCGATGACGCCGCTGATGGCCACCGCCGCGGCCACCAGCACCGCGCTGCACAGCAGCAGCCAGCGCTGCAGCGCCCGCACGTTGACCCCGAGATAGTGCGCCTCTTCATCGCCGAGCTGCAGCAGATTCAGGTGGGAGGCCATCCACCACACCGCCAGCGCCGCCGGGATGATCAGGGTCGTAGCCACCAGCAGGGTCGGCCACTCGGCCTGGCCCAGGCTGCCCATGCCCCACAGCGACAGCTGGCGCAGCTGGGCGTCGTTGCTCAGCCAGGCCAGCACGCCGACCAGCGCCCCGCACAGCGCGTTGATGGCGATCCCTACCAGCAGCAGGCGCGACAGCGAACCCTCCTCCGCCCGGCTGAGGATAAAAATCACCACCATCACTGCCAGGCTACCAATAAACGCCGCCAGCATCGGCATATACAGGGCGATCAGCCCCGATGCGGAAAGCGGGAGCACCAGCCAGCAGGCCACCGCCAGCGCGGCGCCGCTGCTGATGCCCAGCAGGCCCGGGTCGGCTAGCGGGTTGCGAAACAGCCCCTGCATCACGCAGCCGGAGAGGGCCAGCGCCGCGCCCACCAGCAGGGCCAGCAGCACCCGCGGCAGACGGATGGTCAGCCAGATGTGGCGCAGCATCTCATCCCCGGCGGGCAGCAGGCTGGCCAGCGGCAAACGCATCGCGCCAAGGGTGGTGGCGAACAGCGTCAGCGAAACCAGCAGCAGCGTCATCATCAGCAAACGGCGAGCGAGGGCAGGGCGCATCAGGGCAACTGCTCCGCTTTGTTTCTCAGCGCGATTATCGCCTGCGGTGTGCGCGGCCCGAAGCCGAGCAGGGCCATGTCGTCGATCGTCAGCAGCTGTTTATGACGCCCCGCCGGGGTCTGTGCCAGGCCGGGCAGGCTCCACAGCCCGGCTTCGCCGCCCATCCCTTTGAGACCATCGGCGGAGATCACCACCAGATCCGCCTGGCTGGCGGCCACTCCCTCCTGCGACATCGCCCGATAGTGGTCGAAGCCCTGCATCGCGTTCTGCAGACCGGCGGCGCGAATGGCGCCATCGGCCGCGGTGTGTTGCCCGGCCACCAGGGTATTCATTCCGCCGTGGCTGAGAATAAACAGCACCCGCCTGGCAATCAGCTGCGTTGGAATGGCGGCGATCTGCTGCTGAAGCTGCTGGCGCAGCGCGTCGCCTGCCGGGGTTTTGCCTAATGCTTCGGCAATGACGGCCACTTTTTTATCGATCGCGGCCAGGTTTTCGCCGCCAGGCACGTTAACCACCTTCACGCCGCTCGCCTGCACCTTGTGTAAGACCAGCGAGGGCTGCGCTTGGGCGCTCGCTAACACCAGCTGCGGACGTAATGCGAGGATCCCCTCAGCGTTCAGCTGCCGCAGGTAGCCGACATCCGGCAGTTTTTGCGCCGCCGGGGGCCAGCTGCTGGTGCTGTCCCGGGCGACCAGCTCTGTTGCGCGCCAAGGGCATAGACTGATCTCAGTGACATCTCCGCCGAGGTGACGAGCCGCTCCACAGCGGCGTGGCTCAGCAGCGGAAGGCGATGAGAAGCAGTAACCAGCGCATCATGCGGGCAGTCCTTCGCGGGTCAGACGATCCACCTGCTGGCGCCATTGCGCCTGCTCGGGGTGGCCCTCGCTGCGCTGGCCATAGAGCTGGGCAATCTGGGTGCCGTCTTTGGCGAACAGCTCGACGCTGGTGACGTGTCCGTCTGAGGTCGGCTTACGGGTCACCCACACTTCATCGATGCTCTCTTCGCGCAGATGGAGGGTAAAGGTGGGATTGAAGATATTCAGCCAGCCGCGCATCGGCGCCAGCTTTTCCAGGGCGCCGGTGAAAATCTGCACGCAGCCGCGATTGCCGACGAAAATCATGATTTCATTGCCCTCCTGGCGCACCGTCTCCAGTAACGCTGGCAGCGCATGGCGATCAACGCGGCAGGCGAGGTCGTCGCTCACCAGACGGAAGGCCTGCTGGCGGGAAAGCTGATATTTACGCAGCAGACCGAAGAACTGGTGTACGTCGGTCATCTCGCGCCAGTCGTTCTCCAGCGCGGCTCCATCGGCGCTCTCGGCATATTTCACCGGCTCCAGCGGGCGCAGGGTCAGCGGTGCCGGGGCCGCCATCCGATACTCCGCGATCAGGGTGTCCCAGGCCGCCATGTCGGTCTGCGTGGTCGCATAGACTTTCAGCAGGGCGTCACCGTGGTGGTCGAAAAACTGAATGCTCTGGCGACCGTTATCGTTCAGATGGAAGGCGCTGGCCCACTGGCTGAGGAACAGACGCAGGTCGAGCGCGCGCGGGTTGAGTACCAGCCCGGCGTGGCCGCTGAGGTGCTGGTGCGTGAACTGGCCGACCTGCTCATGCACGGCATACTCGTTGCGGCAGATGCATTTGGTTTCACCGACGCGCTCCAGGGCGGCAATCAGCGCCCGGGCGTCATCGCTCAGGCGCACGGCATCATGGCCGAGGCGGGCGGCGGTCAGTTCGGCTTCGCTGATCCCCATTTCCGCGGCGATATCGCGGGCATATTTCGCGGCGCTGGCCGCTTTGGTGGCCTGGTAGCGCTGCCACAAATCGGAGTGGGCATTGGGCATAATTATATCCTTCTCGATGATCAATATCCCCGGCCGGTGGGCCGGGGCAGGTGAGTGGTTATTCGGGCAATCAGAAGTCGACGTTGACTCCGAGCTGCCAGGTGCGGCCCGGCATCACCGCCAGCGCTTTATCGTTGGCGTCCTGGTTGGTGCCGGTCTCGATATTGCGGCTGCTCAGGTAATCCCAGTATTTACGATCGGTGAGGTTGTAGACCCCGCCATTGAGGCGCACGTTTTTCGCTACCTGCCAGTACGCGGTCCAGTCCAGCATGCCGTAGCCCGGCACGCGCATATAGTCGCTGCTGGCATCGGTGATGGCGGATCCGCTGTTGCTGTAGCTTTCGCGATTGGTGGCGGTCGCCTGTTTCCCTTTGACGAAGGTCGCCGTCAGGGCGGTGCCGTAGCGTTTCGCCGGATCGTCCCACGCCACGCCGACGATGGCTTTCATCGGCGCTACGCTGTCGAGGTCGACGTATTTATCGCCGCTGTAGCTGGATTTCGATTTCCCTTCGCTATAGCCGAGGGCGAGGGTGGCGCTCAGGCCGTCCACCTGCTCATACCAGGTGCCAAAGTTAAATTTAGTGCTGATTTCACCGCCGTAGATATAGGCTTTATCGCGGTTTTCCGCCTGATAAATGGTGTAGATATTCGACGGCACGTTGGTGAACTGGCCCGGATTATTCGCCCGGGTATAGCGGGTATAGGCGATAAAGTTCTTATAGCTGTTGTAGAACAGCGCCGTGCGCAGAGTGATGCCTTCGGTAACTTCCCCCTTCAGTCCCCACTCAAGATTATCGCTGGTTTCCGTCTTCAGATCGGTATTGCCGATCAGGGCATACTGCTGGCTGCCGGCGTAGCTGGAGCCAAGGTTCCAGGAGCCATACAGCTGGCTGGCGTTGGGGAACTGCGCCCCGCGCTGGTACTGCAGGTAGGTCATTAGACGCGGGGTGAGGTCGTACTGGAAGGTCAACGACGGCAGAACCTGGGTATCGCTGTTTTTACCATACAGCCTGGCCACTGACGATTCGGTCAGCGCGCTGCTGTTGGCGGCGAGGTCGGACAGATTTTCCGGCTTCGTCGATTGATGCACCACACGCACGCCGGGAATAATGGCGAAATTGTGGCTATCGAGATCGAAGTTGATCTTATCCTGAACAAAACCGCCGAGGGTGTAGCTGCGGCTATCCGCCTCCGGCTGCATGATCTCGCTGTAAACGCTGGGGATTGGCGACTGGCTGAACGGCCGCTGGGTTTTGCTGGTGCTGGCGTTAAAGCCGGCGCTCAGATCGTGGCGGCCCAGGGTTTTCGCCAGTGCGGTCTGCAGGCCCCAGGTGTCGGTGTCGTAGTTGGAGTTCACCGTCTGCATTCTGCGGGTGACGCTGTCCGGCATATACGTCCAGTCATGGGCTTCGGTATGCTGGTAATAGATTTTACTGGAGACGCTGTCGAGGTAGTCATTCATCGGCGTCCAGTCATCCTTCAGGCTCAGGCCCCAGCGCCGGGTCTGGCTGGTCTGGTTGGCGGTGCCGATGGTGCTATTGCCGCTGGAGTCCCAGGTATCGTAGTGGGTGTGGTTGGTTTTATGGTAATAGTCGAAGGTGCTGGTTAGCTTGTGCTCGTCGTTGGGCTGCCAGATCCCGGAGGCCAGAAAGGCATCGGAGTGCCAGTTCGCCGGGTAGGCATCGACGGTGCCGCTGTTATTTTCGGTTTCCTGACCATCGCGGCGGCTGTAGACCAAAATGCCGCGCAGGAACTCATCGCCGCCGGCGACGGTCACCCCGTTGTGCCAGCTGCGATCCGCGGAGTCGTAGCCGCTGCGATAGCCGAAGGCGCTGGTTTTGCCCGGGCGCAGGTAATCATCCGCCGATTTCGGGCGGAAGGAGACATTCCCCCCGATGGCGCTGTTGGCCGTTTCCGTCGAGGTGGCGCCGGACTGGATATCCACGCTGCCGTACATATAGGGGTCGATATAATCGCGGCCGATGCCGAAGGTGTTGAGCCCGGCGCGACCGACGTAGCCGCGGCCGGTGGCGTTGGGCTGGGCGATACCGTCCACGTCGATGCCGACGCGGTTGCTCTCCATACCGCGAATGTTGTAGCCGGTGTAGCCCCCGCGGTCGAAGCCGCTTTTGCCGTTGCCGGAGCCGCCGCTGGCCCCGGTGGCGCTGATGAGCGGCTCATAGCGCATGATTGAGCCGAAATCGTTAGCGCCTTTATCCTCCAGCTCCCGGGCGCTGATGCTGTGCTCGTTACCGGCTTTTTGCGCCGGCGCGGGAGCGGTGACGGTCATTTGTTCCGAGGTGTCATCCACCGCCTCGCCGCCGATGGCGGAAGTGCCTGCTGCGACGGCAGAAGTTTGATAAATTGCTGCAAGCAAAGAGGTCACCAGCAGGCGTTTTTTACACCCTGCTGCTGACGGAGTCGATTTGTACATAGTCGCCACGCCTTGATCGTTATTAGTATCGGCTCACGCGTTACTTCCAGAGTTGCAGGTTGCTCCGTCTTTTCCGTTGCGGATAGGGTCTAACTCCATTTGTTGATTGCGAATGGTAATGATAGGTATTATCGTTTGCAACAAAATATTGATGTATTCCTCATTTAAACTGCACTTTGTTTACACTGTGCCCTTTCAGCCTGAGCGAGATGACGATGAATTCAAAAGCGGCTATCACCATCACCTATTGTTCCCAGTGCAACTGGATGCTGCGCGCCAGCTGGATGGCGCAGGAGTTGTTACACACCTTCAGCACCGATATCGCCCCGGTGACGCTGGTGCCGGGCACCGGCGGGATCTTCACTATCGATATCGACGGCCAGCAGATCTGGGAGCGCAAGCAGGATGGCGGCTTTCCGGATGCGGCAGAGCTGAAACGCCGGGTGCGCGATCTCTGCTTCCCGGAAAAAGCATTGGGGCATGTTGATAAACCCGCTAACCCGACCTGATCGTTAGGAAAGCGGCTGCGTGGCCGGCTTAAAAGGTGTATTATTGATGCATCTTTTTGTGGGGAGGGAAATTGACGGTGGGCAAACGCATCGAACGTGAAAAGCAGACGATCGGTCGGATGATTGGGCTTTATCAGCGCCGCTGTCCGGAGGCCCGCGACGACGCCGAACACTATCAGGCGCTGAACGCCTACGCCGATAAGCGCCTTGATAAGTGCGTGTTTGGCGACAATAAACCGGCCTGCAAGCAGTGTCCGGTGCATTGCTACCAGCCGGCGAAGCGCGAAGAGATGAAGCAGATTATGCGCTGGGCCGGGCCGCGAATGCTCTGGCGTCACCCGATCCTGACCCTTCGCCATCTGCTGGATGACAGGCGGCCGGTGCCGCCGCTGCCGGAAAAATACCGACCGAAAAAATAGCGGCCTTTCCCGGCCTGCGCGGCGCGCAGCCGGCGGACCAACTCGCGTTTTTTGTAGCCCCGGTAAGGCGTTAGCCGCCGCCGGGGATGGTTGCTGAAGTTTTCTGTTTCCGGCTATCCCGGATCGTGCTTGCCACAAAGGCGCACCACAAACAGCGCGGTGAACAGCACCACGATAGTCGGCGCCGGCGCGCTCATCGACGGATAAAAGCGCCAGACCCACCACCCCTCCCCGCCGAGCAGCAGACCGCCACTGCCACCGCCAGCAGCAGGGCGTGGATAAAGCGCCGTACCAGCAGGAGCGCGATCGGCCCCAGGGGGCAATCAGCAGCGAAATCGACAGAATAATTCCTACCGACGGCAGCGTCGCGACGATGGTCAGGGCGATCATGCACAGCAGGCCGTAGTGCAGCAGCCCCCCGCGCAGGCCGCTGGCTTTGGCCTGCGTCGGATCGAAGGCGTGCAGCCAAAAAAATCCCGCCATTTCAGCCCGATAATCAGCGCAATCACCAGCGCGATCGCCGCCGTTTGTCCAATATCGCTGAGGGAGATCCCCAGCATGTCGCCGAACAGAATATGGTCGAGATGGACGTCGGACTGGATCGCTACGTACAGCACCAGCCCGGCGCCAAACATGCCGGAGAAGACAATTCCCATAATGGTATCGCGTTTGAGGCGGCTGTTATCGTCAAGAAAACCGGTCGTTACGGCACACAGCAGCCCGGCGATAAACGCGCCGATGGCGAAGGGGATGCCGATAATGTAGGCCAGCACCACGCCGGGAAATACCGCGTGGCTCATGGCGTCGCCCATCAGCGCCCAGCCTTTAAGCACCAGAAAGACCGACAGCAGCGCGCAGGGCACGGCGACGACCATCGATACCGTTATCGCGTTGACCATAAATGGAAACTGAAACGGAGCCAGGAACAGATTCAGCATGCAGCCTCCCTGGCGCGGCGGCGGTTGGCCAGCAGGCCATGCTTCGGCGCAAAGATAAAGGTGATGAGGAACAGCAGCGTTTGCGCCACCACGATAATGCCGCCGGTGGCGCCGTCGAGATAGTAGCTGAGCCAGGCGCCGAAGAAGCTGGTCAGGCTGCCGATGGCGACGGCGATGGCCAGCAGGCGCGGGAAGCGGTCGGTTAACAGCCAGGCGGTGGCCCCGGGAGTGACCACCAGGCAGATGACCAGAAAGGCGCCGACGGTCTGCAGCGCCGCTACGGTGCAGGCCGCCAGCAGGGTAAAGAACAGCAGCTTCAGGCCGCGGGTGTTCAGACCAATCGAGCGGGCGTGGTTTTCATCGAAGAAGGTCACCATCAGATCGTTTCCACTTCAGCAGCAGGATCGCCATCGAGATAAAGCCGATCGCCGCCAGCTGGATAATATCCTCCGGGGCGATGGCCAGAATATTGCCGAGGATAATGGTCTGGATATTCACCGACGTCGGGTTCAGCGACACCATAAACAGCCCGATACCGAAGAAGGAGGAGAAGATCAGGCCGATAATCGCATCCTCTTTTAGCCGCGATCGCTGCTGCAAAAACAGCATACTGCCCGCCGCCAGGCCGCCCGAGAGAAACGCGCCGAGGGCAAACGGCAGGCCGAGCATATAGGCCCCGGCGACGCCGGGCACAATCGAGTGGGAAAGGGCGTCGCCAATCAGCGACCAGCCTTTGAGCATCAGGTAGCAGGAGAGAAAGGCGCAGACGCCGCCCACCAGCGCCGATACCCACATCGCATTGAGCATATAGTGATAGCCAAACGGCTCCAGCAGCCAGCTCATCGTGGTCCTCCCGCCGCGCGCCGGCTGATAAACGGCCGCTCGTCATCGGTGATAATCTGCGCTTCCGCGCCGGTGAGGGCGACGTGGCGCAGCACGCCGCTGAAAGCCCGCTCCAGATTCTCGGCGGTGAAGGTGGTTTCTGTCGGGCCGCTGGCCAGCACGGTGCCTTTTACCATCACCGTATAATCGCAAAACTCACTTACGGACCCGAGGTTATGGGTAGAGACCAGCATGGTGCAGCCCTCATCGCGTAGCTCGCGCAGCAGGCTGATGATCCGCGCTTCGGTCTGCACATCGACGCCGGTAAAAGGCTCATCCAGCAGGATCACCTGACCCTGCTGAGCGATGGCGCGGGCAAGGAATACGCGCTTTTTCTGCCCACCGGAGAGCTCGCCAATTTGCCGATGGCGGTACTCGCTCATGCCCACGCGGGCCAGCGCGGCATCGACGATTTCGCGATCGCGCGGCTTTGCCCGCCGCAGCCAGCCCATATGGCCGTAGCGGCCCATCATCACCACATCCTCCACCAGCACCGGGAAGGACCAGTCCACCTCTTCCGACTGCGGGACATAGGCGACCAGATTCTGGCGCAGCGCGCGATTGACCGGCTGGCCGAGTATGGCGATCTCGCCGTGACCGATGCGCACAAAGCCCATCAGCGCTTTAAACAGCGTGGATTTACCCGAGCCGTTAACCCCACCAGCGCGGCAATGGCGCCGCGTGGTACGCTGAACGAGGCGTCGCGCAGGGCGGTGTGGCCGTTGCGCCAGGTAACGGTGAGCTGGTCGACATACAGACCCGCTTGCGCTGTATTCATGGCTGTTTCCTCATCCCGTCCTGGATACCGTTGACGATGGTTTCGGTTGTGACGCGCAGCAGGTCGAGCCAGGTCGGCACCGGGCCGTCGGCGGCGCTCAGCGAATCGACATACAGCACGCCGCCGTAGTGGGCGCCGGCTTCGCGCGCCACCTGACGCGCCGGTTTATCGGAGATGGTGCTTTCGCTGAAGATGGTCGGGATCTGTTCTCTCTTCATGGTGTCGATAACCTTGCGCACCTGTTGCGGGGTACCCTGCTGGTCGGCGTTAAGTCGGCCCACAGATACAGTTCGTGCAGGCCCATAGTCGCGGGCCAGATAGGAGAAGGCTCCCTCGCTGGTGACCAGCCAGCGCTTATCCGTCCGGCAGCTGCGCCAGTCTGGCCTGCAGTGGCGCCATCGTCTGGCGGATCTTCTCTTTGTAGGCCTCGGCGTTGCGGCGATAGGTGTCGGCGTGAGGCGGATCGTATTTCACCAGCGCGTCGCGAATATTATCGACATAGATCAGGGCGTTATCTGCCGACATCCAGGCATGGGGATTGGGCTTCCCGCTATAGGGGCCCGCGCTGATGCCCATCGGCTGGATCCCCTCGCTGACCACCACCTCCGGGACGCCCTGCAAGTGCTGATAAAAGCGGGCAAACCACCGTTCGAGATTGAGACCATTGCTGAGGATCAGCTGCGCCCCCTGCGCGCGTTTGATATCGCCGGGGGTGGGCTGGTAGTCGTGGATCTCCGCGCCCGGTTTGGTGATGGAGCTGACGACGGCGGCATCGCCGGCCACGTTCTGCGCCATATCGGCGATAACCGTGAAGGTGGTGATAACCCTGAATTTCTCCTGCGCCGAGGCCGGCGCCGCGGCCAGCAGGGCCAGCGCGCTGGCCAGCAGCAATGATTTCAGCGGTGTCAGATGCAGCATAGGATCCCTCGCAATGGTGTGGTTAATTTCTCAGCGTTTATAGCCATTGCTATGTTATATAGCACAAGCTATTTATAATGAAATAATTCTTATTTGCGTGCGGGGATAATAATGAGCCGGGAAACGAAAGCGCGAGAAAGGGGAGGCAAGGTTGGCCCGGCGCGAACCGGGCGGAGATCAAGATATATCGGCGACCGACTGGCGCGGGATCAGGCGGCCGGCCAGCGAGCGGCCCTCGGCGGTGAACGTTGGCCCGGTCGTCTATCAGGCTGCGAATACGCTGAATACAGTTATCCAGCAGCGCCTCCAGTGGCCATGAGATGCAGGTCAGCGGCGGATAGAGCAGCGAGGCGAGGGGGGAATCCTCAAGGCTCAGCAGGGAGACCTCCTGCGGGACGGCGATGGTGAATTCGCGCAGCAGGCGCATTGCTTCAGCCGCGTAGCGGTCGCGTTTAACGATAATGACTGAGTATTTACTGAAGCTGTTAATTAAGGTCAGCAGCGCCTGCTCGACATCATCGTTGGCCGTCAGCACCAGCTGGCGGTTAAAAGGAATGGAGTAGTTCTGCAGGACGTTGCGGTAGCCTTCCAGCATCTGTCGGCTGGCATCGTCGCTATCGCTGTCCACCAGCAGGGCGATGTTGCGGTGTCCCTTGCCAATCACATAGCGGCAGGCGCTTTCGGTGGCGAAGGCGAAGTCATAGCCCTGGCTGTTGCTTCCAGCGACGCCGAAGCGGTCAAAGGCGATAACGTTGCGCGGCGCGTCGGCGGCAACGGCGCCCAGCACCACCACCGCCACGCACTGGCGCTGCAGATCGTCGATCGCCGCCGCCTGCTCTACCGGGTCGCTGACGTACTGGACCAGCAGGCTTTTATTCAGCCCTTTCAGCGCCTGCGAGAGGAGCGGCAACAGACGCGCGCCGTGGCTCTCGTCCTGCGCGGAAATCACCAGGCCAACGTGGCTGGATGTCTGACTGGCGAGGTTTTGCGCGGCAAAGCTCGGGCGATAGTTGAGTTCTTCAACGGCCCGCAGCACAGCTTCCCGGCTCTCTTCGCGCACGCCCCGGGTGCCGGTCAGCACGCGGGAAACCGTCGCTCTTGAGACATTCGCTAATCTTGAAACATCATCAATCGTTGGCATGGCTTTTTCTGTCTGGACATTTTCGCCTAGCTTAACATACCTGCTGAAAAAAGTGTCTACCGAGGCCCGTCCGCGGCGCCGGGCAACCGGGGCAGCCAGGCCGCGCCGCGCACGCCGCTGGCGTCGCCGAAGCGGGCCGGTTTGATCTGCGTGCGGCAGCTGTCGGAGAAGATCCACGGCACGATGGCGGCAGGCAGATCGCGATAGATCTGGCTGACGTTGGACAAACCGCCGCCCAGCACAATCACCTGCGGGTCGAGAATGTTGATCACTGACGCCAGGCTGCGGGCAAAGGCGTCGATAAAATGACGCCAGTGGGCCAGCGCGCGCGGATCGCCGTTTTGCGCTGCGGCGACAATGGCTTCCGCACGCGCTTGTTCCCCGTAGCGGCGGGCGAAGCCGGTGCCGGAAACAAAGCTTTCGATGCAGTTCGTTTTGCCGCAGTAGCAGGGCTGCGGCGGGCCATCGCGCTCAGGAGTATAGCCCGGCAGCGGATTATGTCCCCACTCTCCGGCGATAGCGTTGGGGCCGCTGAGCAGCTGTTGATGAACGGCGATCCCGCCGCCGCAGCCGGTACCGATAATCACCCCGAAGACGGTGGTGGCGCCGGCGCCGGCGCCATCGACCGCCTCGGAAAGGGTGAAGCAGTCGGCATCGTTTGCCATCCACACGGGTTGGCCAAGCTGCTGCATGATATCCCGGCGCAGATCGTGGCCGTTGAGCACCAGGCAGTTGCAGTTTT
>OKVR01000334.1_pt1 | contig 11846 bp, 12 predicted proteins | sample 1606891 | NCBI WGS metagenome assembly OKVR01 (sample SAMN03281011, study PRJEB24777) | human gut metagenome | isolation source: fecal sample PR176 from 1 month old male Indian infant, caesarean delivered... | place: Singapore | collected 2006-01-13 | reverse complement strand
TCGTTCTCTAATCACCGCGTCCAGCGCTTGTAGTGTCCTGTAGTCCGGTCGTTTTCATTATTTACTGGCGTGCCCCCCGATAAATCTCAATCGTTTATTCTCGCACTATGACATGAAAATTTTTATTTGATACAGACGAAATTGGTCTGCTCTGTTGTGTGATCTGCATCGCAGGGACATTTCCACTGTCGATGTTCTATAATGCGCCACAGGCATTCACATCTCGGACCATAATTAATGACGCAGGATGAACTGAAAAAAGCGGTGGTTGGGCGGCGCTGCAATACGTACAGCCAGGGACCATTGTGGGCGTAGGCACCGGCTCGACGGCGGCCCATTTTATTGACGCGCTGGGCACCATGAAGGGGCAAATCGAAGGGGCGGTTTCCAGCTCCGATGCCTCCACCGAGAAGCTGAAAAGCCTCGGGATCACCGTCTTCGATCTCAACAGCGTCGATCGCCTGGGGATCTACGTTGACGGCGCGGATGAGATCAACGGCCACATGCAGATGATCAAAGGCGGCGGCGCGGCGCTGACCCGTGAGAAGATCATCGCCTCGGTAGCGGATAAATTTATCTGCATCGCCGATGCCTCCAAGCAGGTCGATATTCTGGGTAAATTCCCGCTGCCGGTTGAGGTCATTCCGATGGCGCGCAGCGCCGTGGCGCGCCAGCTGGTCAAGTTGGGCGGCCGTCCGGAATACCGTCAGGGCGTGGTGACCGATAACGGCAACGTGATCCTTGACGTGCACGGCCTGGAAATTCTCGATGCTATCGCGCTGGAAAACGCGATTAACGGCATTCCTGGCGTCGTGACCGTGGGGCTGTTCGCCAACCGCGGCGCCGACGTGGCGCTGATCGGCACCGCTGACGGTGTGAAAACCATCGTAAAATAGTCTGTCCGCAGGGAGCCAACCGGCTCCCTCGCAAATATTTTTTCACCTGGCGCAATTTAGTGACTTCTGTCACATTTGTGCAACCATTCTGATTAACGCGCTACCGTTCATTATCTTTCTGGTGTTTTGTCCTGCCATTTCCTTCTGAATGACATTTCTTCAGGACGGCGACGCAAACGTTCATATTGCCGCGATAGTTTTTTTTGATATGTTGCTGAGACGAACTTTCGTTCAGCACGACATCAGTTAAGACAAAACAGGACGGGGAAATGGCTAAGGTATCACTGGAAAAAGACAAGATTAAATTTCTGCTGGTTGAAGGTGTGCATCAAAAGGCAATCGATAGCCTTCGCGCGGCAGGTTACACCAACATTGAATTTCATAAAGGCGCGCTGGATTCCGAACAGCTGAAAGCGTCGATCCGTGATGCCCATTTCATCGGCCTGCGTTCCCGTACCCACCTGACTGAAGAGATTTTCGCCGCGGCGGAAAAACTGGTTGCCGTCGGCTGTTTCTGCATCGGTACCAACCAGGTCGATCTGGACGCCGCCGCGAAACGCGGTATTCCGGTGTTTAACGCGCCATTCTCCAATACCCGTTCGGTGGCCGAGCTGGTGATCGGTGAGCTGCTGCTGCTGCTGCGCGGCGTGCCGGAAGCCAACGCCAAGGCGCATCGCGGCGTATGGAATAAGCTGGCGGTGGGGAGCTTTGAAGCGCGCGGCAAGAAACTGGGGATTATCGGTTACGGCCACATCGGCACCCAGCTCGGCATTCTGGCGGAATCGCTGGGGATGCATGTCTTCTTCTATGATATTGAAAACAAACTGCCGCTGGGCAACGCCACTCAGGTACAGCATCTCTCCGACCTGCTGAACATGAGTGATGTGGTTAGCCTGCACGTGCCGGAAAACGCCTCCACCGAAAAATATGATTGGGCGCGGAAGAGCTGGCGCTGATGAAGCCGGGCGCGCTGCTGATCAACGCCTCCCGTGGTACCGTGGTGGATATTCCGGCGCTATGCGATGCGCTGGCGAGTAAGCATCTGGCCGGGGCGGCGATCGACGTCTTCCCGACCGAACCCGCGACCAACAGCGACCCCTTCACTTCGCCGCTGTGCGAGTTTGATAACGTGATCCTGACGCCGCATATCGGTGGCTCCACTCAGGAAGCGCAGGAGAACATCGGTCTGGAAGTGGCCGGCAAGCTGGCGAAGTACTCTGACAACGGGTCTACCCTGTCGGCGGTCAACTTCCCGGAAGTTTCTCTGCCGCTGCACGGTGGACGCCGTCTGCTGCACATCCATGAGAACCGGCCGGGCGTCCTGACCGCCATCAACCAGATCTTCGCCGCGCAGAGCATCAATATTGCCGCCCAGTATCTGCAAACGTCGCCGCAGATGGGTTACGTGGTTATTGATATCGAAGCGGAAGAAGATGTTGCCCAGCAGGCGCTGCAGGCGATGAAAGCGATCCCCGGGGACTATCCGCGCCCGTCTGCTGTTCTAACCATTTTTGCCTCTCGGGCAGGTCGCGTGCCTGCCCGTTTTTTTGTTAACACCTTCCAGGCAGAAATTCTTCTCCCCACGTACCTACCAACACCAGGTTTTGCCCGGGGTGATCACCGCCGGCAGCGGAATATCCCACTTTTCGCTCGGCAGGGTGTCCACCTGCTGGCAGTCGTGCGCGTAGCCCACCGGCTGCAGGCGATACTGCTGCCAGTTTTGCAGCGTCCGGTCGTAAAAACCGCCACCCATCCCCAGCCGTTGTCCGCCGGCATCGAAGGCCACCAGCGGGGTGACCAGCACATCGAGATCAGCGAGCGGCAGCACGTCGCGCACGTCGAGCTTCGGTTCGCGGATCTTCAGGCGATTCACTATCAGTTCGCTCTGCGGATGGTAATGTAAAAACAACAGGTTACCGGGGCTAAACGGATGCAGCACCGGGAGATACACCCGCTTGCCGGCCCGCCAGAGCTGGTCAATCAGCGGTTGGGTGTCCAGCTCGCCGTCAAAGGAGAGAAACAGCGCCACGGTTTGGGCGAGAACCACCGGCGGCCAGGCCATCATTCGCTCTGCGGCCTGCAGGGCAAACTGCCGCTGTTGCTCAGGGCTGAGCGCGCGTCGACGCTCGCGGATCTGCTGGCGAATATGCTGGCGGGAAAGCAGGGTATCGGGCTGTAGGGTCATGCAGGTCTCATGGCGAGCAGGCGAAACAATAGAAAGCAGTGTAATACAGTGCGGCGTCAGCCGAAAACAGGTGTGGGGAAATAATGCGAAGTGAGGAAGGGAATCTCCGAGATGCCGCCGCAGGCTGTAACCCTTGAACCCTTGGTTCAAGGTGAATGTGTCGTCACGGTTTTAAGGCTTCTCGGACGGACCGAGCATGCTCACCAACCGCGGAGCGCCACATTCTTGTGGTATGAAATATCGGCTCAGGGGACTGGCCCGCTTGCGAACATCTCAGAGAAATTTTGTTCCTGGAGTTACTCTAACACAGTTAACTGCAAAGTGTTATTCAAACTTCGACCCTAGTCTTTCGCTTATGCGACCTTGCTCAAGCAATGCTTGCTCGATGGTCTGCTGAAGCATGCGAATGCGCTGCTCCATGCTGGAAGCGTAGTCGCGGGTCTTCGCTTTTTCCTGAGTCAACTCATAGCTGATGTTCAACGCGGCGATGAAGACCAGCTGCTCAGTATTTGTGACTCTAGTGCGTTCTTTTAAATCTTGCAACCGCTGATTAAGGTCTTCAGCTGCCTGATTCAGGGCATCCCTTTGTTCAGGCGGGCAATTCACTCGCAGTGAACGGCCGAAAATTTGGAGATCTACGGGTTGTGCAGACATGCCACCTTCCTGCTGATTGACTGCGCTGCCTTCACACCCTGACCCGGGTCTGCGAAGGGGCGACACTATAGCTACCCTGGTGCGAAGATACAAGCCCTATTCTGGTTCACCAGGGTCCAAAGTGGTAGCATACCATGAATATTCCTCCCAACGATGACGAATGCGCATGTCTATACAGAACGAAATGCCTGGTTACAACGATGTAGACCAGTTACTGAACCAACAAGGGGTAGGGCTTACCCCGGCCGAGATGCACGGTTTGATCAGCGGATTGCTGTGCGGCGGCAACACGGACAGCAGCTGGCAGCCGCTGGTGCACGACCTGACCAACGAAGGTCTCGCCTTCGGCCATGAGCTGGCCCAGGCGCTGCGTAACATGCATTCCGCCATCAGCGACTCACTGGATGACGACGGCTTCCTCTTTCAACTGTATCTGCCGGAAGGCGATGCGGTGAGCGTCTTTGATCGCGCCGACGCTCTCGCCGGCTGGGTCAACCACTTCCTTCTTGGCCTTGGCGTGAGCCAGCCGAAGCTGGATAAAGTGAAAGACGAAACCGGGGAAGCGATTGACGATCTGCGTAATATTGCCCAGCTGGGCTACGATGAAGACGAAGATCAGGAAGAGCTGGAGATGTCTCTGGAGGAGATTATCGAGTATGTCCGCGTTGCCGCACTGCTGTGCCACGACACCTTTGCGCGTCAGCAGCCAACCGCACCGGAAGTCCGCAAACCGACATTACACTAACTAAAATTCGTTCAGGGGGCGTCATGACTCAGCAGGAATTTCTCTCGCGTCGCCAGGCGCTGTTGGCGCAGATGCAGCCAGGCAGCGCGGCGCTGATTTTTGCCGCACCGGAAGCGGTGCGCAGTGCAGATTCGGAATATCCCTACCGGCAGAACAGCGATTTTTGGTACTTCACCGGCTTCAACGAACCGGAAGCGCTGCTGGTGTTGATTAAAAGCGATGAAACCCACAACCATAGCGTGCTGTTCAACCGGGTTCGCGATCTGACCGCTGAGATCTGGTTCGGTCGCCGTCTGGGCCAGGAGGCCGCGCCGGCGAAGCTTGGCGTTGACCGGGCGCTGGCGTTCAGCGAAATCAACCAGCAGCTGTATCAGCTGCTCAACGGTCTGGACGCTATCTATTTCGCCCAGGGCGAATATGCCTATGCCGATCAGATTGTGTTCAACGCCCTCGAAAAACTACGCAAAGGCTCGCGCCAGAACCTGCAGGCGCCGAACTCGGTCATCGACTGGCGGCCCATTGTGCATGAGATGCGCCTGTTCAAATCGGCGGAAGAGCTGGCCGTGATGCGCCGCGCCGGTGAAATTAGCGCTCTGGCCCATACCCGGGCGATGGAAAAATGCCGCCCAGGCATGTTCGAGTATCAGCTGGAAGGCGAAATTCTTCATGAATTCAATCGCCACGGCGCGCGTTTCCCTTCCTATAACACCATCGTTGGCGGCGGCGAAAACGGCTGCATTCTGCACTACACCGAAAATGAATCTGAACTGCGCGACGGTGATCTGGTGTTGATTGACGCCGGCTGCGAGTATCGCGGCTACGCCGGCGACATTACCCGCACCTTCCCGGTCAACGGCAAATTTCAGCCAGCCGCAGCGCGAAATCTACGATATCGTGCTGGAATCGCTGGAGACCGCGCTGGAACTCTACCGCCCGGGCACCTCAATCTGCCAGGTGAATCAGGAAGTGGTGCGCATCATGATCACCGGCCTGGTGCGGCTCGGGATCCTCAAAGGCGAGGTTGACGAGCTTATCGCCAACAACGCCCATCGCCCGTACTTTATGCATGGCCTGAGCCACTGGCTGGGTCTGGATGTGCACGATGTCGGAAATTACGACACCGACCGTTCGCGCGTCCTGGAGCCGGGAATGGTGCTGACCGTCGAGCCGGGGCTGTATATCGCCGCCGACGCCGACGTACCGGCGCAGTATCGCGGCATCGGCATCCGTATTGAAGATGACATCGTGATTACTGAAGACGGCAACGAAAATCTCACCGCCGGCGTGGTGAAGAAGGCGGATGAGATCGAGGCGCTGATGGCGGCGGCGCGCCAGTCATGAGCGTGCTGATCGTCGGCGGCGGGATGACCGGGGCGACGCTTGCCCTGGCCATCTCCCGTTTGACCGGCGGCGCGCTGCCGGTCCATCTGATTGAGGCGCAGGATCCCCAGTCGGCTCGCCATCCCGGCTTCGACGACCGGGCGATCGCCCTGGCCGCCGGCACCTGCCAGCAACTGGCGCGCATCGGCGTCTGGCAACGTCTCGCCGAGCGGGCGACGCCTATCCAGCGGGTACACGTCAGCGACCGCGGCCATGCTGGTTTTGTGAATCTGGCGGCGGCGGATTATAGCCTGTCGGCGCTGGGTCAGGTGGTTGAACTCCACGATGTCGGCCAGCGACTGTTTAGCCTGCTGCGCGAGGCGCCGGGCGTGACGCTACATTGCCCGGCGAAAGTGGCAGCGGTCAGTCGCAGCCAGGAGAGCGTCAGCCTTACCCTTGAGGGGGGCGAAACGATCAGCGGTAAGCTGCTGGTGGCGGCGGACGGTTCGCGTTCGTCGCTGGGCGCCCGCTGCGGCATCAGCTGGCAACAGCAGCCCTATGAGCAACTGGCGATTATCGCCAACGTGAGCACCGCGCTGCCCCACGAAGGCCGCGCGTTCGAACGTTTTACCGAGCATGGCCCGCTGGCGATGCTGCCGATGTCGCAAGGGCGCTGCTCGCTGGTGTGGTGTCATCCGCAGTCGCGCCGCGATGAGGTGCTGAGCTGGTCTGACGAACGTTTTTGTCAGGAGCTGCAGCAGGCGTTCGGCTGGCGGCTGGGGCGCATTACTCACGCCGGGAAGCGCAGCGTCTATCCGCTGGCTCTCACCACCGCTATCCGTTCGGTGTCGCACCGTCTGGCGCTGGTCGGCAACGCGGCGCAGACATTGCACCCGATCGCCGGGCAGGGCTTTAATCTCGGCCTGCGCGATGTGATGAGCCTGGCGGAGCAGCTCGCTGACGCCCATCTCAGCGGCGAAGATGTCGGCAATTATTCTCTGCTGTGTCGCTATCAGGCGCGCAGGGCAGGGGATAAAGCCACCACCATCGGCGTGACCGATGGGCTGGTGCATCTGTTTGCCAACCGTTGGGCGCCGCTGGTGGTGGGGCGCAATGTCGGTCTGATGGCCATGGAATTATTTACCCCGGCGCGCGATGCGCTGGCGCAGCGTACCCTCGGTTGGGTTCCCCGTTAAGGAGTAGAACGTGCAAAGTGTTGATGTTGCCATTGTTGGCGGTGGAATGGTGGGGCTGGCGGTAGCCTGCGGTTTACAGGGCAGCGGCCTGCGCGTCGCGGTGCTGGAGAAAGCGGAGCCGCAGCCGCTGGCCGCCGATGCGCCGCCGGCGCTGCGCGTGTCAGCAATTAACGCCGCCAGCGAAAAGCTACTGACCCGCATCGGCGTCTGGTCAGAGATCGTCGCCCAGCGCGCCAGCTGCTATCACGGCATGGAAGTGTGGGACAAAGACAGCTTCGGCCGCATTAGCTTTGATGACCAGAGCATGGGCTTCAGCCATCTGGGCCACATTATTGAAAACGCTGTGGTGCATTATGCGCTGTGGCAGAAGGCGCAGCGCTGCGCCGACGTCACCCTGCTGGCGCCTGCGCAACTGCAGCAGGTGGCGTGGGGCGAGAATGAAGCCTTTCTCAGCCTGCAGGACGGCAGCATGCTCACCGCGCGGCTGGTGATCGGCGCCGATGGTGCCAATTCATGGCTGCGCAATAAAGCCGATATTCCGCTGACCTTCTGGGATTACCATCATCATGCGCTGGTGGCGACCATCCGTACCGCTGAGCCGCATCAGGCGGTGGCCCGCCAGGCGTTCCATGGCGATGGGATCCTCGCCTTCCTGCCGCTCTGCGATCCGCATCTGTGCTCGATCGTCTGGTCGCTGTCGCCGGCGGAGGCGCAGCGGATGCAGGAGGCTGATGAAGCCACCTTTAATCAGGCGTTGAATATCGCCTTCGATAATGGCCTTGGTCTCTGCCAGCTGGAAAGCGCACGTGAAGTCTTCCCGCTGACCGGCCGCTATGCCCGCCAGTTCGCCGCCCACCGCCTGGCGCTGGTCGGCGATGCCGCGCATACCATCCACCCGCTGGCCGGGCAGGGCGTCAATCTCGGCTTTATGGATGCCGCCGAGCTTATTGACGAACTGAAGCGCCTGCACGTCCAGGGCAAGGATATCGGCCAGCATCTTTATCTGCGCCGCTACGAGCGTAGCCGCAAGCACAGCGCCGCGCTGATGCTGGCGGGCATGCAGGGCTTCCGCGACATGTTTTCCGGTAGCCATCCGGCGAAGAAATTCCTCCGCGACATGGGGCTGAAACTGGCCGATACGCTGCCGGGCGTGAAACCGCAGCTGATTCGCCAGGCGATGGGCCTTAACGATCTGCCTGCCTTGGTTACGTTAACCGCGTCACACTTTCTTTCACCCGGCCTGCGCGCCGGGTTTTCCCCCTCATTTGAAATATTCTAATTTCACCTCTTTTTTCGCATTAGATTTATTAATGCGTCCATTTTTTTTGTTAAAGAAATTAGGACGATAAAATCGCACAAAACACCATCATTCCCTAATCAGTGCCGCCTTAATGTTAATTTTATGTGGCATAAATCGCTTTTTTCCAGTCAATAACTCTGTAGGCTTTTCGGCGGATTTTAGTCATAAGCTAATGTGATGCCCTGAATGAGCTTATGGTTTAGTGCCGGGTTCGGTGGTAAGTTCAGGCAAAAGAGAACGTTTGCGTCGGCGTTCGTCAGCGATGCCGACACCCGATTTCGTGGCGAAAAATCGCCGACAATCTTGTGGCTGGTTCCGTTTTTATTCGATGAGGAAAAGATGGCTCAACAGACTCCGTTGTATGAACAACACACGCTGTGCGGCGCGCGCATGGTGGATTTCCATGGCTGGATGATGCCGCTGCATTACGGATCCCAGATTGATGAGCACCATGCGGTGCGCGGCGACGCAGGCATGTTCGATGTGTCGCATATGACCATCGTTGATTTCCATGGCAGCCGGACCAGAGAGTTCTTGCGCTATTTGCTGGCCAACGACGTGGCGAAGCTCACCACCCCAGGCAAAGCGCTCTACACCGGCATGCTGACCGCCTCCGCCGGCGTCATCGACGACCTGATTGTCTATTTCCTCTCTGAAGATTATTTCCGCCTCGTTGTTAACTCCGCCACCCGCGAAAAAGACCTCGCCTGGATTTCCGAACAAGCTGAACCTTACGGCCTCGAAATCATCGTCTGCGACGATCTGTCGCTGATCGCGGTCCAGGGTCCGCAGGCGAAAGCGAAGGCGGCGACGCTGTTTACCGACGCGCAGCGTCAGGCCGTGGAAGGTATGAAGCCGTTCTTCGGCGTGCAGGCCGGCGAGCTGTTTATCGCCACCACAGGCTATACCGGCGAAGCGGGCTATGAAATCGCCATGCCGAACGAGCAGGCGGCGGATTTCTGGCGCGGTCTGCTGGACGCTGGCGTTAAGCCATGCGGTCTCGGCGCGCGCGATACCCTGCGCCTGGAGGCCGGAATGAACCTGTATGGCCAGGAGATGGACGAAGGCGTCTCTCCGCTGGCGGCGAATATGGGCTGGACTATTGCCTGGGAACCGGCGGATCGTAACTTTATCGGTCGCGAAGCGCTGGAGATGCAGCGTGAAAAGGGCACCGAACAGCTGGTTGGCCTGGTGATGACTGAGAAAGGCGTCCTGCGCGGCGGCCTGCCGGTGCGTTTTACCGATAGCGACGGTAACCAAAAAGAAGGCATTATCACCAGCGGCACCTTCTCGCCGACGCTGGGCTACAGCATCGCGCTGGCTCGCGTGCCGGCCGGGATTGGCGACACTGCGGTGGTGCAAATTCGTAACCGTGAAATGCCGGTAAAAGTGACTAAACCTGGTTTTGTACGCAATGGCAAAGCCATTGTGTGATTTCCCTTTTTTGGAGATGAATTGATGAGCAACGTACCAGCAGAACTGAAATACAGCAAAGAACACGAATGGCTGCGAAAAGAAGCGGACGGCACCTATACCGTCGGGATCACCGAGCATGCGCAGGAGCTGCTGGGCGATATGGTATTCGTTGATCTGCCGGAAGTGGGCGCCACCGTCGAAGCGGGCGCCGATTGCGCGGTTGCCGAATCCGTGAAAGCGGCTTCTGATATTTATGCCCCGATTAGCGGTGAAATCGTTGCCGTTAACGAAGAGCTGAACGACTCGCCGGAACTGGTCAACAGCGACCCGTACACCGACGGCTGGATCTTCAAGATCAAAGCCAGCGACGAAGCGCAGGTTGCCGCGCTGCTGGATGCCGCCGCCTATGAAGCTCTGTTAGAAGACGAATAAATACGCGTCATCCTTCACGCTGCAGGGGCGTTGGCTTCCTGGCTCCCCCCGGTCACTTACTTTTGTAAGCTCCCGGGGAGTCGCTGTGTCGCCGCCTTCCTGCAGCGCGAATGATTTTGCGTATTCCGGCCCGGTAAGCATCAGCGCTTGCCGGGCAAACCAGTCAGACAATCACGATTCACCGCACGTTTCAGGAACCATCGCTCATGACTCAGACTTTAAGTCAGCTTGAAAACCGCGACGCCTTTATTGAACGTCACATTGGCCCGGACGCTCAGCAGCAGCAAGAGATGCTGAAGACCGTCGGCGCGGATTCGCTTAACGCCCTGATCGGCCAGATTGTGCCGCAGGATATCCAGCTGGCGACCCCACCGCAGGTGGGCGACGCGACAACCGAATTCGCCGCGCTGGCAGAGCTGAAGGCGATCGCCGGTCGCAACAAGCGCTTCAAGTCTTACATCGGCATGGGCTACACCGCCGTGCAGCTGCCGCCGGTTATTCAGCGCAACATGCTGGAAAATCCGGGCTGGTATACCGCCTATACCCCTTACCAGCCGGAAGTCTCCCAGGGCCGCCTGGAATCGCTGCTCAACTTCCAGCAGGTCACTCTCGATCTCACCGGGCTGGATATCGCTTCCGCTTCGCTGCTCGATGAAGCGACCGCCGCCGCCGAAGCGATGGCGATGGCCAAACGCGTCAGCAAACTGAAAAACGCCAACCGCTTCTTCGTTGCCGCCGATGTCCATCCGCAAACCCTGGACGTGGTGCGCACCCGTGCGGAAACCTTCGGCTTCGACGTGATCGTCGATGACGCCGACAAAGTGCTCGATCACCAGGATGTCTTCGGTGTGCTGCTGCAGCAGGTGGGCACCACCGGGGAAATCCACGATTACAGCAAACTGATCGCCGAGCTGAAAGCGCGCAAAGTGATAGTCAGCGTCGCCGCCGACTTTATGGCGCTGGTGCTGCTGACGGCGCCGGGCAAGCAGGGCGCGGATATCGTCTTCGGCTCCGCCCAACGCTTCGGCGTGCCGATGGGCTACGGCGGCCCGCACGCGGCCTTCTTCGCGGCGAAAGATGAATTCAAACGCTCCATGCCGGGCCGGATTATCGGCGTATCGAAAGATGCGGCGGGTAACACCGCGCTGCGCATGGCGATGCAGACTCGCGAACAGCACATCCGCCGCGAGAAAGCGAACTCCAACATTTGTACCTCGCAGGTGCTGCTGGCCAACATCGCCAGCTTGTACGCGGTTTTCCAGGCCCGGCGGGTCTGAAACGTATCGCAGGCCGCATTCATCGCCTGACCGACATTCTGGCCGACGGCCTGCAGAAGAAAGGGCTGAAGCTGCGCCATGCGCACTACTTCGACACCCTGTGCGTGGAAGTGGCGGATAAAGCCGCGGTGCTGGCCCGTGCCGAAGCCCTGCAGATTAACCTGCGCAGCGATATTCACGGCGCGGTGGGCATTACGCTCGACGAAGCGACCACCCGCGAAGACGTGCTCAACCTGTTCCGCGCCATCGTCGGCGACGATCATGGTCTGGACATCGATACCCTGGATAAAGACGTGGCGCTGGACAGCCGTTCCATCCCGGCGGCGATGCTGCGCGACGATGCGATCCTCACCCATCCGGTGTTCAACCGCTACCACAGCGAGACCGAGATGATGCGCTACATGCACGCCCTGGAGCGTAAAGAT
>OKVR01000333.1_pt1 | contig 11907 bp, 14 predicted proteins | sample 1606891 | NCBI WGS metagenome assembly OKVR01 (sample SAMN03281011, study PRJEB24777) | human gut metagenome | isolation source: fecal sample PR176 from 1 month old male Indian infant, caesarean delivered... | place: Singapore | collected 2006-01-13 | reverse complement strand
GGTTCCGGCAGGCCTTGTAATTCCTCTCTCCGTCCCTATATCTACAGCAATGCTTGCGCCATTTTTCCTGTGACGTAAATAATTTCCTGATTAGCCGGCCACGCGCCGCGTCCGGCCACCTGCGTAAAGAGGAACAGTTTGAACATAGACACTCGTGAAATTACCTTGGAGCCAGCGGATAACGCACGCCTGTTAGCCCTGTGCGGCCCGTTTGACGACAACATCAAACAGCTGGAGCGTCGGTTAGGCATTGAGATCAACCGCCGTGACAATCACTTTAAGCTGACCGGACGCGCCCTTTGCGTACACGCCGCCGCCGATATTCTGCGCAGCCTGTATGTCGACACGGCGCCGATGCGCGGTCAGATTCAGGATATTGAACCAGAGCAGATTCATCTGGCGATCAAAGAGGCGCGCGTGCTTGAGCAAAGCGCCGAGAGCGTGCCGGAGTACGGAAAAGCCGTCAATATCAAGACCAAGCGCGGGGTGATCAAACCGCGTACGCCGAACCAGGCGCAGTACATCGCCAATATCCTCGATCACGACATCACCTTCGGCGTGGGTCCGGCGGGTACCGGGAAAACCTATCTGGCGGTGGCGGCGGCGGTCGATGCGCTGGAGCGCCAGGAGATCCGCCGCATTCTGCTGACCCGTCCGGCCGTCGAGGCGGGTGAAAAGCTCGGCTTCCTGCCCGGCGATCTGAGTCAGAAGGTCGACCCGTATCTGCGCCCGCTGTACGACGCGCTGTTCGAGATGCTCGGCTTCGAGAAGGTGGAAAAGCTGATTGAGCGTAACGTCATCGAAGTGGCCCCGCTGGCCTATATGCGCGGACGGACGCTGAATGACGCCTTTATCATTCTTGATGAAAGCCAGAACACCACCATCGAGCAGATGAAAATGTTCCTGACCCGCATCGGCTTTAACTCCAAGGCGGTGATCACCGGCGATATCACGCAGATTGACCTGCCGCGCAGCACCAAATCCGGTCTGCGCCACGCCATCGAAGTGCTGGCGGAAGTCGATGAGATCAGCTTTAACTTCTTCCATAGCGAAGACGTGGTCCGCCATCCGGTGGTCGCCCGCATCGTGAACGCCTATGAGGCATGGGAAGCCGCAGACCAAAAACGTAAAGCAGAACTGGCCGCCGAGCGCAAACGCGAAGCCCAGGAACAGGAGCAAAAATGAGTCAGGTGATACCTCGATTTACCAACTGGCCTGCGAAGAGACCAGCGGCCTGCCGGACGAAGCCCTTTTTCAACGCTGGGTCGACGCCGTCATTCCGCCGTTTCAGGAGGAGTCAGAGTTAACGATTCGTCTGGTCGACGTTGCAGAAAGCCATGAGCTGAACCTGACCTATCGCGGCAAGGATAAGCCGACCAACGTCCTCTCTTTCCCGTTTGAAGCGCCGCCGGGGATTGAAATGCCGCTGCTCGGCGATCTGATCATTTGCCGTCAGGTGGTGGAGCAGGAAGCCAGCGAGCAAGGGAAACCGCTGGAGGCGCACTGGGCGCATATGGTGGTGCACGGCAGCCTGCATCTGCTGGGCTACGATCACATCGAAGATGACGAAGCGGAAGAGATGGAAGGCCTCGAAACAGAGATAATGCTTGCTCTGGGCTATGAGGACCCGTACATTTCCGAGAAGATTGCTGAATAGCCCCCTGCCGGATCGTGGTGCTTGCGCCTCATCCGGCTGCTGTTCATGCATTTTACCCGCCTGAACGTCAGGCAACCCATGCCGTCCGGCGCTGAGTTTACGCGCGACGAGCGACATTAAATCAACATGAGAACCCAAACGACGCCATGAGCGACGACAATTCACACAGTAGTGACACAGTAAACAGCAAAAAGGGATTTTTCTCCCTGTTACTCAGCCAGCTCTTTCACGGGGAACCGAAAAACCGCGATGAACTGCTGGCGCTGATCCGTGATTCCGGGCAGAACGACCTTATCGATGAAGATACTCGTGACATGCTCGAAGGGGTAATGGATATCGCCGACCAGCGGGTCCGCGACATTATGATCCCCCGTTCACAAATGATTACCCTGAAACGCAATCAGACGCTGGACGAGTGCCTCGATGTCATCATCGAATCCGCTCACTCGCGCTTCCCGGTCATCAGTGAAGATAAAGATCACATCGAAGGGATTCTGATGGCCAAGGATCTGCTGCCGTTTATGCGCAGCGACGCCGAAAGCCCTTCGCATGGGAAAAAAGGTTGTTTACGGCCGGCGGTTGTCGTTCCGGAAAGCAAGCGGGTCGACCGCATGCTGAAAGAGTTTCGCTCACAGCGCTACCATATGGCGATCGTTATTGACGAATTCGGCGGCGTCTCCGGTCTGGTGACCATCGAGGATATCCTTGAGCTCATCGTCGGGGAAATTGAAGACGAGTACGACGAAGAAGAAGATATCGATTTCCGCCAGCTGAGCCGCCATACCTGGACGGTACGCGCCTGGCCTCCATCGAAGACTTCAACGACGCCTTCGACACGCACTTCAGCGATGAAGAAGTGGATACCATTGGCGGGCTGGTAATGCAGGCCTTTGGCCACCTGCCGGCTCGCGGCGAATCTATCGACATTGATGGTTACCAATTCAAGGTAGCAATGGCAGATAGTCGTCGTATCATTCAGGTGCATGTTAAGCTGCCGGATGATGCTCCCCAGCCGAAGCTGGAAGAGTAAGCGGCGGCGCTGAAGGTCACGGCCAGCCGGGAGACAGACCGTGGCGATACTCGGTTGTCCCCTCCCCCGGGCTGGCAAACAGCATAGCCTGTGGCAACAGGCGTTAATTTACGGGACGATTAGCCTAAATGGTATTTGCCTCTCTTCTTGAACGCCAGCGCGTACGTCTGCTGCTGGCGCTGCTATTCGGAGCCAGCGGAACGCTGGCTTTTTTCACCTTACGACTTCTGGCCCACAGCGATTATTTCACTGGTCGGTCTGCAGGCGTTAACCCTCAACCGCCGCCCGCTGCAAAGCGCCGGCATCGGCTATTTCTGGGGACTTGGCCTGTTCGGCACGGGAATCAACTGGGTTTATGTCAGTATCGCGCAGTTTGGCGGTATGCCGGGTCCGGTTAACGTCTTCCTCGTCGTTTTGCTGGCGGCCTATCTGTCGCTCTACACCGGCCTGTTTGCCGGCCTGCTCGCCCGGCTTTGGCCCAAAACCAGCTGGCTACGGATGGCGATCGCCGCCCCCGTCGTCTGGCAGATCACCGAGTTCCTGCGCGGTTGGGTGCTGACCGGCTTTCCGTGGCTGCAGTTCGGCTATAGCCAGATCGACGGCCCGCTGAAAGGCCTGGCGCCGGTGATGGGTGTTGAGGCGATCAACTTCCTGCTGATGATGGTTAGCGGCCTGCTGGCTCTGGCCCTCGTGCAGCGCAACGGGAAGGCGCTGGTGATCGCCGCGGTGCTGTTTGCCCTGCCGTTCCCGCTGCGCTATATCCAGTGGTATCAGCTGCTGCCGGAGCGCGCGACGCAGGTCTCGCTGGTGCAAGGCGATATCCCACAGGCCATGAAGTGGGACGAGAAACAACTGGTTAATACCCTGAAAAACCTACCTGGCGCTGACCCAGCCGCATATCGGCCACTCGCAGCTGATTATCTGGCCTGAATCGGCGATCCCGGATCTGGAGATCAACCAGCAGCAGTTCCTCAGCATGATGGACGATCTGCTGCGCGCAAAAGACAGCTCGCTGATCACCGGCATCGTCGACGCGCGTCTTAATAAGCAGAATCGCTACGACACCTACAACACCATCATTACCCTCGGCAAAGATAACCCGTACCGCTACGACTCGACCAACCGCTACAACAAGAACCATCTGGTGCCGTTCGGCGAGTTTGTACCGCTGGAGTCGATTCTGCGTCCGCTGGCGCCATTCTTCGACCTGCCGATGTCCTCCTTCAGCCGCGGTCCCTACGTGCAGCCGCAGCTGATGGCGCATAACCTGAAGCTGACCGCGGCCATCTGCTACGAGATCATCCTCGGGGAACAGGTGCGGGATAACTTCCGTCCGGATACCGACTTCCTGCTGACCATCTCTAACGACGCCTGGTTCGGCAAGTCCATCGGCCCGTGGCAACACTTCCAGATGGCGCGGATGCGCGCCCTGGAGCTGGCCCGCCCCCTGCTGCGCAGTACCAACAACGGCATTACCGCCGTGATCGGCCCGCGCGGCGAGATCCAGAAGATGATCCCGCAGTTTACCCGTGAGGTGTTGACCACCACCGTGACGCCCACCAGCGGCATGACCCCTTACGCTCGCACTGGCAACTGGCCGCTGTGGGCGCTGACGGCGCTGCTCGGCTTCGGTGCGCTGCTGATGAGCCTGCGTCAGCGTCGCCGATAAGTTCTCTACCGGCGACGCCCGTCGCCGGCTTTTTTCTTCCCGTCATTTGCCACCCTGGCACAGTCATTGCTTTATTTAATCGGGTAGCGCCGTCCTCCGGCCCAGTGCAACCGGGTTGCACCATAAACGATCGGTGGTCGCGCTATTTTGGTGCAATGGAAGATATTTGCCTCCCATTGGTGCGGAGCGCTTCGCAAAAATAAACAATAAAGCAGCAAAATATTTACATTAAGCCAAACTAAATGCTAACAAACACATACAAATGCGGCACGTGGATGCGTGCCCCTAATAACAACACACACAATCACAATGGGTATCAATAGCGTCGGTGACGCTGCGGATAAGGAGTTGGATATGCAATTACGTAAACTGGCCACGGCAATGCTGGTAATGGGAATGACCGCTGGTCTGGCGCAGGCGGAAGATGCTGCCCCGGCGGCTGGCCAGAGCACTCTGGATAAGATCGCGAAAAATGGCGTTATCGTTGTCGGCCATCGCGAATCTTCCGTCCCTTTCTCTTACTACGATAACCAACAGAAGGTTGTGGGTTACTCTCAGGACTACTCCAACGCCATCGTCGATGCCATCAAGAAAAAACTGAACAAACCCGATCTGCAGGTCAAACTGATCCCGGTCACCTCGCAGAATCGTATTCCGCTGCTGCAGAATGGCACCTTTGATTTCGAGTGCGGCTCTACCACCAACAACCTCGAGCGCCAGAAACAGGCGGCCTTCTCCGATACTATCTTCGTCGTCGGCACCCGTCTGCTGGTGAAGAAAGGCGGCCCGATCAAAGATTTCCCTGACCTGAAGGATAAAGCGGTCGTCGTCACCTCCGGGACCACCTCTGAGATCCTGCTGCATAAGCTGAACGATGAGAAAAAAAGTGAATATGCGCATCATCAGCGCCAAAGATCATGGCGACTCTTTCCGTACTCTGGAAAGCGGACGCGCGGTGGCCTTTATGATGGATGACGCTTTGCTGGCCGGCGAACGCGCCAAGGCGAAGAAACCGGATAACTGGGAAATCGTCGGCACCGCGCAGTCGAAAGAAGCCTATGGCTGCATGCTGCGTAAGGACGATCCGACCTTCAAGGCATTGGTCGATGAAACCGTTGCCCAGGCCCAGACCTCTGGCGAAGCGGCGAAGTGGTTCGACAAATGGTTCAAAAACCCGATTCCGCCAAAAAATCTTAACCTGAACTTCGAGCTGTCGGACGACATGAAAGCGCTGTTCAAATCACCTAATGACAAAGCACTGAACTAATTATAACAACCAGGGGCGGGATATCCTGCCCTCCCGATGATTGTCACAGCACGGACAGACTATACGGCGGCTGGTCGTTCCCCAGCCGCCGCGAATACCGAAACAAGCTGGACAACCGTCTTCGAGGGTAGCAATGGCTACCCTTTTTTTTCCAGGAGTCATGTATGTCAATAGACTGGAACTGGGGGATATTCCTGCAACAGGCCCCCTTCGGCAACACTACCTACCTGGGCTGGCTGTGGAGCGGTTTTCAGATCACCGTCGCCCTCTCCATCTCGGCCTGGATCATCGCTTTTCTCGTCGGCTCGCTGTTCGGCATTTTACGCACGGTCCCCAATCGCTTCCTCTCGGGCATTGGCACCTGCTATGTCGAACTGTTTCGCAACGTGCCGCTGATCGTGCAGTTCTTTACCTGGTACCTGGTGGTGCCGGAATTCCTGCCGGAAAATATCGGCATGTGGTTTAAATCGGAGCTGGACCCAAACATTCAGTTCTTTGTCTCCTCCATGCTGTGCCTGGGGCTGTTTACCGCCGCTCGCGTCTGCGAGCAGGTACGCGCCGCTATCCAGTCGCTGCCGCGCGGGCAAAAGAACGCCGGTCTGGCGATGGGGTTGACCCTGCCGCAAACCTACCGCTACGTGCTGCTGCCGAACGCCTATCGCGTTATCGTGCCGCCGATGACCTCGGAGATGATGAACCTGGTGAAAAACTCGGCCATCGCCTCCACCATCGGTCTGGCCGATATGGCCGCGCAGGCGGGCAAACTGCTGGACTACTCAGCTCATGCCTGGGAGTCTTTTACCGCCATCACCCTGGCCTATGTTTTCATCAACGCGGTGATTATGCTGATTATGTATGTGGTCGAGCGTAAGGTTCGCCTGCCTGGCAATATGGGAGGCAAATAATGTACGATTTTGACTGGAGTTCGATCGTTCCCTCCATGCCCTACCTGCTGGCAGGGCTGGTGATCACCCTGAAGATTACGGTGATCGCCATCGTGGTCGGCATCGTCTGGGGCACCCTGCTGGCGGTCATGCGCCTGTCCAGCTTTCTGCCGCTGGCCTGGTTTGCTAAATCCTACGTTAACGTGTTCCGTTCTATCCCGCTGGTGATGGTTCTGCTGTGGTTCTACCTGATTGTCCCGGGCTTCCTGCAGAACGTGCTGGGACTGTCGCCGAAAACGGATATTCGCCTGATCTCGGCGATGGTGGCCTTTTCGATGTTCGAGGCCGCCTACTATTCAGAGATTATCCGCGCCGGTATCCAGAGCATCTCCCGCGGCCAGTCAAGCGCCGCGCTGGCGCTGGGAATGACCCACTGGCAGTCGATGCGGCTGGTGATCCTGCCGCAGGCCTTCCGCGCCATGGTGCCGCTGCTGTTAACCCAGGGGATCGTCCTGTTCCAGGATACCTCGCTGGTGTATGTATTGAGCCTCGCCGACTTCTTCGTACCGCCTCCACGATTGGCGAGCGTGACGGGACCCAGGTCGAAATGATCCTGTTCGCGGGCGGCGTCTACTTTTGTGATTAGCCTCAGCAGCCTCGCTGTTGGTCAGCTGGTTGAAGAAAAGGACTGTGTAATGATTACCCTGGAAAAACGTTTCAAAATGGTATGGTCACTTTCAGGTGCTGACCGATTGCTCCACGGAAGTGCAAAAAAGGCGAAGTCGTGGTGGTCTGCGGGCCGTCAGGCTCCGGTAAATCCACGCTGATTAAAACCGTAAACGGCCTTGAGCCGGTGCAGCAGGGGCAGATTATCGTCGATGGCACCGTGGTTAACGATAAAAAGACCAATCTTGCCAAACTGCGCTCGCACGTCGGAATGGTGTTTCAGCATTTTGAACTGTTCCCGCACCTGTCGATTATCGACAACCTGACGCTGGCGCAGGTTAAGGTTCTCAATCGTGACAAAGCGTCGTCGCGCAAGAAGGGTCTCAAGCTGCTGGAGCGCGTTGGCCTGGCGGCGCACGCGGAAAAATATCCGGCGCAGCTCTCCGGTGGCCAGCAGCAGCGCGTGGCCATTGCCCGAGCCCTGTGTATGGACCCGATCGCTATGCTGTTTGATGAGCCCACCTCAGCGCTCGACCCGGAGATGATCAACGAGGTACTGGACGTCATGGTGGAACTGGCCAACGAAGGGATGACGATGATGGTGGTTACCCACGAAATGGGCTTCGCCCGTAAGGTGGCCAACCGGGTGATCTTTATGGATGAAGGAAAGATAGTCGAAGATGCCGATAAAGAGGCCTTCTTCGCCAATCCACAATCCGATCGCGCTAAAGATTTCCTCGCCAAAATTCTGCATTAACTTCTGCGGCGCGCACGATATCACCGTGCGCGCCTGTCAGCCCCTCCCCTTTTCAATTGCTTCATCTCAAAGCGACAGCTTCACAACGTGAAGTAAAAATTTCACAAAGAATTCAGGGGCCGTAGAATAGATTAACCGCCACGTCATCGTTAGCATACGGCATCTTGTAATAATCCCCGTGAGTTTAAATTTCTTGAAAATAATATTTCAATTGACTTGCTATACGCCGCGCAGGCTATTTCATGCCGTGCACAACCATTAATTATAATCTTACTCAATGAAACAAACGGATATTGCTTCATGCGGACTAACACTAACGGACTGGCCATTATTTTGTGTTTAAATTTGCTCACCTGCTTTACCGCGCGGGCGGGTATTAACTCCGCCACGGTAAACCAGGTAGAACAGGATAAAGCCCGTGAAAGCGCATTAATGCCCCATCAGCAGCAATACCAATCTTCTCGCACCTATGCGAAAACGCAAACCTTGATATTTCCCGAGGAAGCGACCTGTCGGTACATCACGAAAGTTGATATTGCCTCCGAGGACAACGCAAAAACCACCGCCCTCCTCGGGAAGATCGCTGCCCAGGCGCCCGGCCATTGCCTCGGAATAGAAGGGATTCGCCTGCTGACAAACGCCCTGCAAAATGAACTGATAACACAAGGGTATATTACTTCCCTGATCGATATCCCTTCTCAGTCACTAGAAGGGGGCATTCTCAAAATAACGCTGACTTATGGCAAAACGGGGCATATTGATTTTGCGCCAAATAGTGCCGTGACGAACCTGTGGACCTCCATGCCCACCCATACCGGTAAAATCCTGCGCCTCAGCGATCTTGAACAAGGGATGGCTAACCTGCAGCGCCTGCCTGGCGCCAGCGCCCATATGAAGCTGCGGCCCGGGGAACACATTGGCGAAAGTGATATTGAAATCGCCCGGGTAATGGATAAACAGTGGCAGGTTGGCGCCTGGCTTGATGACGCAGGCAGCCGCGCCAGCGGTCGCTATCAGGGTGGCGGCGCGCTATACCTTTACGATTTATCTTCATTGAACGATATTCTTTCCATCTCGGCAGGCGGCGACGTTGAATTCAACCAGCACAACGACGGCAACCATAACGGCAACCTTTACTACTCCGTGCCTTTTGGTTACTGGTCATTGAGCCTGTACGGCTCCTACAGCCAGTACCGCCAGCTGTTTAAAGGAAGATGGTCAAGCATCGACTATAAAAGGTAAAACCGTTCATTACAGCGCGACCCGTTAGCCGCCTGCTTTCGCATACCCGACAACAAAAATCGACCGCCGATCTGCGCATAGCGAAGAGCAGTTCGCACTATTTCTTTGGCGGCGATGAGTTGTATGTGATGCGTAAACAAAATCCTGTCTGGGAATTTACCGTGCGCCATCAGCACTATTTCAACAGGAAAACTTATTCGACGCAAGCCTGGGCGTTCAGCGCAGCCTACCGTGGCTGAGCTCCGTCCCCACCCCGGAGGAAAAGGGCGGTTTCATATAGCCATCAATCGCGCATTGTTCACGCCGATATACAGGCCTTGATGCAGTTTGCCGCAACCGGCGATAAGTTTAGCTGGATGCCGCGTTTCCATGCCCAGTTCAGCCCGGATAGATTATCTTCGGACAACCAGTTTAATATCGGCAATCGCTGGACGGTTCGCGGCTTTGACGGTGAAAATACGCTTTCGGCCAATCAAGGCTGGTACTGGCGCAATGATTTTAGCTGGAATATTCCCACCCCCGACCAGCAGGTATATCTTGGCCTTGACTTCGGCAGGATCATTGGTACCGAGCGCGCCAGGCAGGGAAAAAGCCTTTCAGGCGCAGTCGGCGGCGTCCGCGGAGAAATAGCGTCTACGCAATATGATTTTTTTATCGGCACGCCCATCAGTAAACCTGATGACTTTCATAGCGATGCCATGAACCTGGGCTTTTCATTACAGTGGAGGTATTAGTTTTCATCGGCGCATTACTGCAATTTACTGATTCATTTTTTACTATTTAAAGGAATAAATTACATGTTTAAATTCAAGGTTTCATATGTTGCGCTGGCTGCAGCGCTAAGTTCATCCGTTGTTTATGCCGATCCGTCAAGCTATACGCATAGATCAGGGGCAAATGTTATTGATATCGAAGCTCCTAATGCCGCTGGCGTCTCGCATAACTTATATCGCGAATTCAACGTCGGCCCTAACGGCACTATTTTAAACAACAGCGCCAGCGACGTGAACCACAGCACTCACGGTAATATCGCTAAGAATAATAATCTGACCAACGGCAGCGCTTCCGTTATTTTAAATGAAGTCACCTCCAATAAAATGAGTAATCTGCAGGGCTTTATCGAAGTTAACGGACAAAAAGCCGATGTCGTTATCGCCAACCCTAACGGCATCACCTGCTCCGGGTGCAGTTTTATTAATACTAACAAAGCAGTGCTGACGACAGGCCAGGTCAATCTGAGCGATACCGGCGCGATTGATAGCTATACGGTCACGCAGGGTAAAATCACCATTGACGATAAAGGTATGAACGCGTCTAACAGCTATGCAGCCTTGCTGGCCGACGCCATCGCGATTAACGGCACAATGACGGCAGCCAACGCTATGGTGGGCGCGGGCAACTTAACGTTTGATAACAAAACCGGAAAGATGACCAGCCTTGGAAAAGCAGCCACAGCCAAACAAATATTATATCCGGAATACAGCATTGATATTAGCCAACTAGGCGGAATCAAGGCCAACAGTATCACCATGACTGGTAATAATCTGGGTTTCGGCGTCCGGAATAAAGGCACGATGGCTGCAAACACCCTTCTCACCATGACCAGCAACGGTTCACTGATTAATGAAGGCGCTATCACTGGGAAAGGCATCGCGACGCAAATCGTCTCAGCAGGTGAGATGAAAAATAAGGGCAGCATTAACAGCAGCGCCCTCGCCACTCAGGTCACCACTCTGAACACATTGACCAATGAAGGCACGATTACCAGTGACAAAACGCTTAACGTGAGCGCCGCCGGCAACCTCGTCAATACCGGCAGAATTAATGGCACCAAGGCATTAACCTTAACCACCCTCGGCGATATCAATACCACCTATGGTTCAACGATTAACGCCGATGGCCAGTTAAATATTTCTGCCCACAATATCAACAACGGCGGTACAATGTGGGGCGAAATAACCAACGTCAAGTTTAGCGGGGATAATCTCACCGTCACCGGTAACCTTTGGGGCTACACTAATCTGGCTATCGTGTCGGCAAAGGATAGCAACGTCAGTTCAGGCAACATCCATAATACAGGGCGAATTTCTGGTATCGATATATCGCTTATCACTAATGGCGATATCATCCAGGACGGTAACCTTGTTAGCGGAAACTCTATGACGGTTAAAAGCGTCCAGTTCAAAAATAACAACTACGTTTACGGAAAAATCCGTACAGATTGAGAGTAATAACGTTCACAATAAGGCAACTATTGATAGTGTCGATGCGAATATCATCGCTTATTATGGTATGAAAAATGAAGGCCAAATCATCGCAGCCAAAGATCTCACCTTGGATACGAAAAATTTTGCCGATATCACCAACTACGGCACTCTTCAGGCAGGAGATAATCTGACGATTATCGCTAATAAAGTCTATAATGGCGGCTATCGCTGTGGTTTCCTGAAGCTTTCAACTTGTAATGTTGGTTCTATCTCCACTAACAAACTGGTGCTGAACTCCGCGCACAACTATGTTTCCGAGATGGGCGGTCATCAGCAGTTTAAACAAGCTGAAATCACGACCAAGCGGTAAGAGCAGGCGATGCGCTGATGTCAGCGCATCGCCGGTAGTCATTTTATTATGGCGCACCATGCTGGCACACGCTTTCCATTCGCGCGGAAAGATCTATCACGAGATAGTAATCATCAAGCCGCATTCATGCTGAGGACGAGTGCTCTGCTCGCTCATAA
>OKVR01000332.1_pt1 | contig 11911 bp, 12 predicted proteins | sample 1606891 | NCBI WGS metagenome assembly OKVR01 (sample SAMN03281011, study PRJEB24777) | human gut metagenome | isolation source: fecal sample PR176 from 1 month old male Indian infant, caesarean delivered... | place: Singapore | collected 2006-01-13 | reverse complement strand
AGCTGGCCTCGTCCGAGTCGGCTGGCTGTCGACGCGGGTGCTGCCCTGCGCCGGAGGGCGTATTGAAAGCGTTCTGGACCCTCTCGCCAGCGGTGAGCTGTGGCAGCATCTGGCCATTAGCTCGTGGCGGGCGCTGGTCGGCTTCGCCATCGGCGGCGTCCATAGGGCTGGTGCTAGGCCTGATCAGCGGTCTGTCACGCTGGGGCGAGCGCCTGCTGGACACGTCGATCCAGATGCTGCGCAATGTGCCGCATCTGGCGCTGATCCCGCTGGTGATCTTGTGGTTCGGCATCGATGAGACCGCCAAGATCTTCCTCGTATCGCTGGGCACCCCTGTTCCCCGATCTATATCAACACCTGGCACGGGATCCGCAATATCGACCGTGGACTGGTGGAGATGGCGCGCAGCTATGGTTTATCCGGCTTTGCTCTTTTCCGTCACGTGATTTGCCCGGCGCCCTACCCTCGATTATGGTCGGCGTGCGTTTCGCCCTCGGTCTGATGTGGCTGACGCTTATTGTCGCCGAAACCATCTCGGCGAACGCCGGTATCGGCTACCTGGCGATGAATGCGCGTGAATTTCTGCAAACCGACGTGGTGGTGGTCGCCATCATTCTCTACGCCATTCTTGGCAAACTGGCCGACGTCAGCGCCCAGCTGCTGGAGCGGCTCTGGCTGCGCTGGAACCCGGCGTATCATCTTCAGGAGGCGAACGCATGAACACTGCCCGTCTAAACCCAGGTATCCCGCTGCTGCTGAACGGGGTGACTAAACGCTATGGCGACAACACCATTCTTAACGAGCTGGATCTGCATATCCCCAGCGGCCAGTTTGTGGCGGTGGTGGGCCGCAGCGGCGGCGGCAAAAGTACCCTGCTGCGCCTGCTGGCGGGCCTGGAAACCCCGAACGCTGGCGAGCTGCTGGCGGGCGCAACGCCGCTGGCGGCGATCCAGGACGACACCCGGATGATGTTTCAGGATGCACGCCTGCTGCCGTGGAAAACGGTGATTGATAACGTGGGGCTGGGGTTAAAAGGCGCCTGGCGCGAAGCCGCCCTGCAGGCACTGGCCAGCGTCGGACTCGAGAGTCGCGCGCAGGAGTGGCCGGCGGCGCTGTCGGGCGGGCAAAAGCAGCGCGTTGCGCTGGCCCGCGCCCTGATCCATCGCCCGCGCCTGCTATTGCTGGACGAGCCGCTGGGGGCGCTGGACGCCCTCACCCGTCTGGAGATGCAGGAGCTGATCGTCTCCCTGTGGCAGGAGCATGGCTTTACGGTCCTGCTGGTGACCCACGACGTCAGCGAAGCGGTGGCGATGGCCGACCGGGTGCTGTTAATTGAAGAGAAGAAGATCGGTCTCGATTTGAACGTGGATATTCCGCGACCGCGGCGCACCGGTTCGGCGAAGCTGGCCGAGCTGGAGGCGGAGGTACTGGATCGGGTGATGAAGCGCGGCAAGAGCGAGAGCGTGCCGCGTTTATTTAGTCATGGCTGACCGGAGTAACGGTCTGCTGTCAGAACGGGGGCATATCGTCATCCGACATGTCCCCGGCTCGCGCTTTGCTCAGCCGGGCGACCAACGACAAATCTGCCGCGTATTCCAGACCGGGTAAGCATCGCGCCACCCGACAACATCACCGCGGCACCAGGTAACCCGGACAGGGCGCAATGTGCGCCGCAATCCGGGTTTACGCCACGGTTACGCCAGCGCCTTACTGATTTTCTCGTACAGATCGCCTGAGAGATCCTTCAGACCCTTCAGCTGCTCCAGCGCGGCGCGCATCAGCGCCTGGCGTTTCTCATCGTAACGCTTCAGGCGAATCAACGGCTCAATCAGTCGCGATGCGACCTGCGGGTTGCGCTGGTTAAGCTCGGTCAGCATCTCCACCAGGAACTGGTAGCCGCTGCCGTCTTCCGCATGGAACGCCGCCGGGTTGCTGCTGGCGAAAGCGCCGATGAGCGACCGCACGCGGTTCGGGTTGCTCATGCTGAACGAACGATGGTTCAGCAGACCGCGTACCGTTTCGACCACATTGGCCGCCGGGCTGGTGGACTGCAGGATAAACCACTTGTCCATCACCAGGCCGTCCTGATGCCATTTGTCGTCATACTCCTGCATCAGCGCATCGCGGCACGGCAGCTCAGCGGCAACCGCCGCCGACAGCGCGGCCAGCGCGTCGGTCATGTTATCCGCCTGGTGATACTGCGCCGCCACCAGCTTATCGCCCAGCGTCGGTTCTGCGAATGCCAGATAGCGCAGGCAGGTATTGCGCAGGGCGCGCTTACCGATATCGGCATGCTCCACCCGGTAGCTGTCGAGCTTATTGGCGTTATATACCGCGAGGAATTCGTCCGCCAGCTCGTTCGCCAGGGTGCGGGTGAGCGCCTCGCGCACAGTGGCGATGGCGATAGGATCGATAATGGCGAACATCTCGGCGATTCGTTGGCCGACGGCAGGGTTAAGATCTCGGCGGCCAGCGCCGGGTCAATCTTCTCGTCGAGCAGAATCGCGCGGAAGGCGTCCGCCACGTGCACCGGCAGCGACAGCGGCTGTCCCTGCTGATGACGGTTAACGTTCAGCTTGATGTAGGTCGCCAGCAGACTCTGCGCCGCATCCCAGCGCGAGAAATCATTCCGCGCATGGCGCATCAGGAAGGTGAGCTGCTGATCGCTCCACTTGTATTCCAGTTTCACCGGTGCTGAAAACTCGCACAGCAGGGCCGGTACCGGCTGGAAATAGACATTATCAAAGACGAAGGTCTGCTCAGCCTGAGTCACATTAAGCACCGGGTGCAGCGGATGGCCGCCCTTCTGCAGGGGGATAACCTTACCTTCGTTATCGTACAGCTCGATGGCAAACGGAATATGCAGCGGTTGTTTCTCAGCCTGCTCGGCGGTCGGCGGCGTGCGCTGGCTGATGGTGAGCGTATACTGCTCGGTTTCCGGGTTATAGTCGTCATGGACGGTGACGATCGGCGTACCGGACTGGCTGTACCAGCGGCGGAAGTGCGACAGATCGACGTTCGAGGCATCTTCCATCGCCTGGACGAAATCGTCGCAGGTGGCGGCGCTGCCGTCATGACGTTCAAAATAGAGCTGCATCCCTTTCTGGAAGTTTTCTTCACCCAGCAGAGTGTGCAGCATGCGGATCACTTCGGCGCCCTTTTCGTAGACCGTCAGGGTGTAGAAGTTGTTCATCTCGATAACCATATCCGGGCGGATCGGGTGCGCCATCGGGCTGGCGTCTTCGGCAAACTGCAGCCCGCGCATAGTGCGCACGTTGTTGATGCGGTTCACCGCCCGCGAGCCGAGGTCGGAGCTGAACTCCTGATCGCGGAACACGGTCAGCCCCTCTTTCAGGCTTAGCTGGAACCAGTCGCGGCAGGTAACGCGGTTGCCGGTCCAGTTATGGAAATACTCATGACCAATTACCCGCTCAATATCAAGGTAGTCTTTATCGGTGGCGGTATCGGTACGCGCCAGGACATATTTGGAGTTAAAGACGTTGAGTCCTTTGTTCTCCATGGCACCCATATTAAAGAAGTCGACGGCGACAATCATATACGATGTCGAGGTCATACTCGAGGCCAAAGCGCTCCTCATCCCATTTCATGGAGTTTTTTCAGCGAGGTCATCGCCCACGGCGCGCGGTCGAGATTGCCGCGATCGACGTACAGCTCCAGCGCCACTTCACGCCCGGAGCGGGTGGTAAAAGTGTCGCGCAGGACGTCGAAATCACCGGCCACCAGCGCAAACAGGTAGCACGGTTTCGGGAAGGGATCCTGCCACTGTACCCAGTGACGACCGTTCTCCAGTTCCCCTTCCGCCATACGGTTGCCGTTGGAGAGCAGGAACGGATATTTGGCTTTACGGCGATAATTTTGGTGGTAAAGCGCGCCAGCACGTCCGGACGGTCCAGATACCAGGTGATGTGGCGGAAACCTTCCGCTTCACACTGGGTGCACAGCGCTTCGCCTGACTGATACAGGCCTTCCAGCGCGGTGTTCGCCGCCGGGCTGATCTCATTGACGATGGTCAGGGTGAAATGCTCCGGCAGGCCGCCGATCACCAGCTGATTGTTTTCTTCTTTATAGTCGCTCCACGGCTGTCCGTTCACCTGCAGCGAAATCAGGGTCAGATCTTCGCCGTCCAGGCGCAATGGCACATCAGACGCTGCCGCGTGGCGGGAGACCTTGCTCTCGGCCGTAACAACGGTTTTTGCGGCATCCAGGTCAAAGGTCAAATCGATATCGCTAATCAGATACTCCGGCGCACGATAGTCGTGGCGGTATTTGGCTTGGGGCTGTTGTGTCATAAAAAACCTTTCGCATCTTCGGTAAAGTGTCGTCCCAGTCTATTCCCGTTGTGTCAATCGCGCTATGCAGAATCTTCATCTTTTCAACGTGAAACACGGAAATCGCTACATTTTGTTAACACTCGCGGCACGAAATGCCCTCGACCCAACGCAAAGCTTGTGGTGTGATCCATGTTCAATATATTAAACTAGGCCTCGCAAATGACCGTCAGCGTCGCCATTGCTCGCCATCGCGGGACAGAGCCGGGTAATAAAGGTATACTCCGCCTCCTTTTTCCGCGTTGGTTCGATGGAACGCTCCAGTGAGAGGATGCTACTGCGCACCATGACACAATTCACTTCTCCTGTACTGCACTCGCTGCTTGATACGGATGCCTACAAGCTGCACATGCAGCAGGCTGTCTTCCACCGCTACGGCGATGTACATGTGGCGGCGGAGTTTCGCTGCCGCGGAGACGACCTGCTCGGCATCTATGCCGACGCGATCCGCGAGCAGGTGGAGTCCATGCGCGACCTGAGGCTGCGGGATGATGAATATCGCTGGCTGTCCACCCTTCCTTTTTTTCGCCAGGATTACCTCGACTGGCTGCGCGATTTTCGCTATGACCCACGCCAGGTCACGGTCACCAATGACAATGGCAAGCTGAACATTCGCCTTACCGGCCCATGGCGGGAAGCCATCATGTGGGAAGTCCCGCTGCTGGCGGTGATAAGCGAGCTGGTACATCGCTACCGTTCACCCGAGACGGGCGTGGAACAAGCGCTAAACGCGCTGGAACATAAGCTAGGCGACTTCGCCACCATGACCGCTGGCCTCGACATGAGCGCCTTCCGTCTGATGGATTTCGGCACCCGCCGTCGTTTTTCACGCGAGGTGCAGGAAGCCATTGTGCAACGCCTGCAGCAGGAGCCATGGTTTGTTGGCACCAGCAACTACGATCTGGCGCGCCGTCTCAACTTAACCCCGATGGGCACCCAGGCCCATGAGTGGTTCCAGGCTCATCAGCAGATCAGCCCGAACCTGGCCAGCAGCCAGCGGGCGGCCCTCGCCGCCTGGCTGGAAGAGTATCCTGACCAACTGGGCATCGCACTGACCGACTGCATCACCATGGATGCGTTCCTGCGCGATTTCGGTCCGGAGTTCGCCACCCGCTATCAGGGTTTGCGCCACGACTCCGGCGACCCGGTGGAATGGGGTGAAAAAGCCATCGCCCATTATCAGAAGCTGGGCATCGATCCGCTGAGCAAAGTGCTGGTCTTCTCCGATAATCTCGATCTGGCGAAAGCCGTCGACCTGTATCGCCACTTCGCCTCGCGGGTGAAGCTGAGCTTTGGGATCGGCACCCGTTTAACCTGCGATCTGCCGCAGGTTAAACCGCTCAATATCGTGATTAAGCTGGTGGAATGTAACGGCAAGCCGGTGGCGAAACTCTCCGACAGCCCGGGGGAAAACCATCTGCCACGATAAGGCCTTCGTCCGCGCCCTGCGCGAGGCGTTCGACCTGCCGCCGATTAAAAAAGCGAGCTAATTTTCTTAAGGAGCCTTTCAGGCTCCTTTTTCTTTATTATTTATTGCCGAATTATCCGCTTATGATGCGAAATCTACTTGTCTGATGGAAGATGACAGGTAACATAGATATCCCCCCGCTGTAGGGGGAAGAGACTTTTTTATTGGACTATATAGAGAGATTATTATGAGCGTTGTGCCTGTAGCCGACGTACTCCAGGGCCGCGTTGCCGTTGACAGCGAAGTCACGGTCCGCGGATGGGTGCGTACCCGCCGAGATTCAAAAGCTGGCTTTTCATTCCTCGCCGTCTATGACGGTTCCTGCTTTGATCCTGTACAGGCCGTTATTAATAATTCTCTGCCCAATTACAATCAGGAAGTGCTGCGTCTGACCACCGGTTGCTCGGTGATTGTCACCGGTAAAGTCGTGGCTTCCCAGGGCCAGGGTCAGAGCTTTGAGATCCAGGCGACCAACGTGGAAGTGACCGGCTGGGTGGAAGACCCGGACACTTATCCGATGGCGGCCAAGCGCCACAGCATCGAGTATCTGCGTGAAGTGGCCCACCTGCGTCCGCGCACCAACCTGATCGGCGCGGTTGCCCGCGTGCGTCACACCCTGGCGCAGGCGCTGCATCGCTTCTTTGATGAGCAGGGCTTCTTCTGGGTCTCCACCCCGCTGATCACCGCCTCCGATACCGAAGGCGCTGGCGAAATGTTCCGCGTGTCGACGCTGGATCTGGAAAACCTGCCGCGTAACGATCAGGGCAAAGTGGATTTCGACAAAGACTTCTTCGGTAAAGAGTCGTTCCTGACCGTTTCCGGCCAGCTGAATGGCGAGACCTATGCCTGCGCGCTGTCGAAGATTTACACCTTCGGCCCGACCTTCCGCGCGGAAAACTCCAACACCAGCCGTCACCTGGCGGAATTCTGGATGCTGGAGCCGGAAGTGGCCTTCGCCAATCTGAACGATGTTGCCGGCCTGGCGGAAGCGATGCTCAAGTACGTCTTTAAAGCGGTACTGGAAGAGCGCGCGGACGACATGCAGTTCTTCGCCGAGCGCGTTGATAAAGACGCTATCGACCGTCTGCAGCGCTTTATCACCGCTGATTTTGCGCAGGTGGATTATACCGACGCCGTCACCATTCTGGAAAACTGCGGCAAGCAATTCGAGAACCCGGTGTACTGGGGCGTGGATCTCTCCTCCGAGCACGAACGTTACCTGGCTGAAGAACACTTCAAAGCGCCGGTGGTGGTGAAAAACTACCCGAAAGATATTAAGGCGTTCTACATGCGCCTTAACGAAGACGGTAAAACCGTCGCGGCAATGGACGTCCTGGCGCCGGGTATTGGCGAGATCATCGGTGGTTCCCAACGTGAAGAGCGCCTCGACGTGCTTGACGCGCGTATGGCCGAGATGGGCCTGAATAAAGAAGACTACTGGTGGTATCGCGATCTGCGCCGCTATGGCACCGTTCCACACTCCGGCTTTGGCCTGGGCTTCGAGCGTCTGATCGCCTACGTGACCGGCGTGCAGAACGTCCGCGATGTCATTCCGTTCCCGCGGACCCCGCGCAACGCGACATTCTAAATTTTCTGACATAAACCTGAAAGGCCAGCGCAAGCTGGCCTTTTTTTATGTCAATTACTGTTATCAAAATTCAACAAACTTAAACATCAAGGCCTCGAATTCACATTTATGTTACGCACTGTTTCGGTGCATCCTGGTGATACAGATCGCACTTTTTGTTCATAAGAGAGCAAAACCCCTGATAAATTTGCTCATTTTTTAACCATGCGCCGCACGTCTTGCCAAGACAAAGGCTGAGTAAAAAGAAGGCTAATTCAACACATAAAATGAGCAAATTTACCTTTATCCAAATTAATCATAAATATTTCATATAGATAGATATGGAAGGGGGATTTACCTCACCATGTGGAACGGAATTTTGATTAAGTTCACAAAGTTCCCAGAAATACATATTTAGTTACATGTTTTTTCGTTTTGTTACTCATATGAGATATTAGTAGCATTTTCCGGCTAGCGAAACGTTGTCGCGGATGGAAAGATGCCTTCAGACACCAAACTCTCATCAATGGTTCTGTAAGTTTTTATTGACAGAACTTATTGACGGCAGTGGCACGTGTTCATATAAAAAATATTAATGAGGGTAATAAATAATGATGAAGCGCAATATTCTGGCAGTGGTGATCCCTGCCCTGCTGGTAGCCGGTGCAGCTAACGCTGCAGAAATCTATAACAAAAACGGCAACAAACTGGACTTCTACGGAAAAATGGTCGGCGAGCACGTCTGGACCACCAATGGCAAGACCAGCAGCGACGATACCACCTACGCCCGTATCGGCCTGAAAGGCGAAACTCAGATCAACGATCAGCTGACCGGCTACGGTCAGTGGGAATACAACATGGACGCCTCCAATGTTGAAGGTTCCCAGCCGACCAAAACCCGTCTGGCGTTCGCAGGTCTGAAAGCGGGCGAGTATGGTTCATTCGACTACGGCCGTAACTACGGCGCAATCTACGACGTCGAAGCAGCAACCGATATGCTGGTTGAATGGGGCGGCGACGGCTGGAACTACACCGACAACTACATGACCGGCCGTACCAACGGCGTGGCAACCTACCGTAACTCTGACTTCTTCGGTCTGGTTGACGGCCTGAGCTTCGCGCTGCAGTACCAGGGTAAAAACGACCACGACCGTTCGATTCACAAGCAGAATGGCGACGGCTTCAGCACCGCGGCGACCTACGCGTTCGACAACGGTATTGCGCTGTCTGCTGGCTACTCCGGTTCCAACCGTAGCGTAGATCAGAAAGCTGACGGCAATGGCGACAAAGCCGAAGCCTGGGCAACCTCTGCAAAATATGACGCCAACAACGTTTACGCGGCCGTCATGTACTCCCAGACTTACAACATGACCCCGGAAAACCAGGGTAACTACTTCGCGGGCAAAACCCAGAACTTCGAAGCCGTTGTACAGTATCAGTTCGACTTCGGCCTGCGTCCGTCCATCGGCTACGTACAGACCAAAGGCAAAGACCTGCAGGCGCGCGGCGGCTTCTCCGGCGGCGATGCGGATCTGGTTAAATACGTCGAAGTGGGTACCTGGTACTACTTCAACAAGAACATGAACGTCTATGCGGCGTACAAGTTCAACCAACTGGACGACAACGCTTATACGCGTGAAGCTGGCGTAGCGACCGACGACCAGGCGGCCGTGGGTATCGTTTACCAGTTCTAATTTGCAGTACACCCCTTCGTGATATGCCTTCAGAGCAGGACTTCGGTCCTGCTTTTCTCTATTCGTGAGGCAAAGATCGTATCTTTCGAAAACCTTCGCGCTTTTTGTCGCAAACGGTTGGCAATTCGTTGTTCTCCCGTTAACCTGATAGCGGATTTCCCTTCAGTAATCACAATGGAACCTCGTCATGTTTGAGAACATTACCGCCGCCCCAGCCGACCCGATTTTAGGTCTGGCCGATCTGTTTCGTGCCGATGACCGCCCTGAAAAGATTAACCTCGGAATTGGTGTTTACAAGGATGAAACTGGTAAAACCCCCGTTCTGACCAGCGTCAAAAAAGCAGAGCAGTACCTGCTGGAAAATGAAACGACTAAAAACTATCTGGGCATCGATGGTATTCCTGAAATTTCGGTCGCTGCAACCCAGGAGCTGCTGTTCGGTAAAAGGCAATGCGATTATCGCCGATAAACGCGCCCGCACCGCGCAGACCCCGGGCGGTACCGGTGCACTGCGCGTCGCCGCAGACTTCCTCGCCAAAAACACCGACGTGAAACGCGTGTGGGTAGCAACCCGAGCTGGCCAAACCATAAGAGTGTGTTTACCTCCGCCGGGCTGGAAGTGCGTGAATATGCCTACTACGACGCGGCTAACCACGCGCTGGACTTTGATGGTCTGCTTGCCAGCCTGAACGAAGCCCAGGCGGGCGACGTGGTACTGTTCCACGGCTGCTGCCACAACCCGACCGGTATCGATCCCACGCTCGATCAGTGGCAGACGCTGGCGCAGCTGTCGGTCGAGAAAGGCTGGCTGCCGCTGTTCGATTTCGCCTATCAGGGCTTCGCCCGCGGCCTGGAAGAAGATGCTGAAGGGTTGCGCGCCTTTGCTGCTCTGCATAAAGAGCTGCTGGTCGCCAGCTCCTACTCGAAAAACTTTGGCCTGTACAACGAGCGCGTCGGCGCCTGCACTCTGGTCGCCGCCGATCAGGAGACTGTAGACCGCGCATTCAGCCAGATGAAGTCGGTGATCCGCGCTAACTACTCCAACCCGCCTGCGCACGGCGCGTCCGTGGTCGCGACCATTCTGAGCAACGATGCGCTGCGGGCGATCTGGGAGCAGGAGCTGACCGATATGCGCCAGCGCATTCAGCGCATGCGACTGCTGTTCGTCAATACCCTGCAGGAAAAAGGCGCGAGCCGCGACTTCAGCTTTATCAGCAAACAGAACGGTATGTTCTCGTTCAGCGGCCTGACGAAAGAGCAGGTGCTGCGTCTGCGTGAAGAGTTCGCCATCTATGCGGTCGCGTCCGGCCGTATCAACGTGGCCGGCATGACGCCTGACAACATGGCGCCGCTGTGCGAAGCCATCGTCGCCGTGCTGTAAGCGATATTATTCGCTATAAAGAAAAAGGCCGCGAATGCGGCCTTTTTATGTTCGCGTCAGGTGGGTTACCAGACCGGCATCTCATCCTGCAGGAACGGGTTGTTGCGGCGTTCCTCACCCAGCGTCGACCGCGGACCATGGCCGGGAATAAAGGTCACGTCATCGCCCAACGGCAACAGCTTATCCTTAATGGCAGCGATCAGCTGCCCATGGTCGCCGCGTGGAAAATCACTGCGCCCCACCCCGCCTTTGAAAATCACATCCCCGGAAATGAGCAGTCGGGAAGCGTCATCAAAGAAGACCACATGACCCGGCGTATGGCCTGGGCAGTGCAGCACCCGCAGCGCCACATTCCCCACATTAACCACGTCGCCTTCATTAAGCCAGCGATCCGGACGCAGCGGCTGGCAATCCTCCAGGCCGAACATCCGGCTTTGCGCCGGTAAGCCTTCCAGCCAGAACTCATCTTCTTTTTCCGGACCAATAACCGGCACGCCATAATGCTCCGCCAGTTCCGCAGCGGCGCCGACGTGATCGAGGTGGCCATGCGTCAGCAGAATCTGCATCAGCGTGACGCCAGCCTCCGTCACCACCGCTTTGATACGTTCAGCATCGCCGCCAGGATCGACCAGCGCCGCCAGCCGGGTTTGTTCGCACCAGATAAGAGAACAGTTCTGCGCGAACGCGGTAACCGGAATAATACGATAGTTCATGACGCTCCTTTCGTTACCAGTGCCTTACGGGACCGGTATCAATATGCACAAAGTTACTACGTGGATAATATCCTACACCACCTGCGCGCATAGATAACGCGGCTTTGCGAATATTGCTTAACGAAATACCTTCAATATGGAAATCCATTGCCTGCCCCTTGGTGTGATAGCTGTGTTTTGCTACACCACGGCTTCGTGCGCGAAGCTCATCATTGGTATCGAGGGAACGATAGCCAGAGATAAGCTGGACAGGTTTGTTGGTGCCAAGTAGTCCCTGCAACCGATAAAGATGATCGAACAGATTTGGATCGATGGACTTAATTTTATTCGCGCGGTAATCACGGAAAAAATGGTTAAGTCTTGCTAATTCATCCTGAATATAGCCTCTGCCATCGAAAAACTCCGCCTTGAGTGATTCACCAGTATGCAGGTTATTCAGCGTCAAAATACGCGGACGGGGGGTCGAGAGGGTGGCAAATGCCGGCGCAGGGAGAATGGCGGCAGCACCCAGCGCAGCACCACCCAACGCCAGCAATCTGCGGCGATTAGCGTCAAATTTGTCCATGATAATCAGGTCTACAGTCAATGAATCGTTATATACTTTTTCCGCCTTGCGCGATGCAGAACCTCAGCACGCCATCGCTCGCCACAGCCTTGATGCAGCCCGGCAAAAGAGAGCGTTCGCGCTGACCGCGCCACGCATTGAGCGGAATGATATGTATATGCACTTCTGGCGCAC
>OKVR01000331.1_pt1 | contig 11943 bp, 15 predicted proteins | sample 1606891 | NCBI WGS metagenome assembly OKVR01 (sample SAMN03281011, study PRJEB24777) | human gut metagenome | isolation source: fecal sample PR176 from 1 month old male Indian infant, caesarean delivered... | place: Singapore | collected 2006-01-13 | reverse complement strand
TGTGAATCACATGCGACGTCACGTCGATGATCTGTTCACGGCGTTCCGCACATTCTGATTCTGCTCAAGACAGATCCAGCTCGTTGTTGTCCTTGGCTTTGCTCACCGTATCAGTCAAATCGGGGTCAGACGATTTCTTTGGCCGCCAGCTGGCGTTCAACATGCTGCCGCTGCTGCCGGATCGTGAAGGTAGCGTGCGCGAAGAGCGCCGTATCGTCGATGAAGCGCGCAAAATTCTGCAGGATGACGGGCTGATGATCTCCGCCAGCGTCGTCCAGTCGCCGGTCTTCTACGGCCATGCGCAGATGGTGAACTTTGAAGCGATGCGTCCGCTGGCGGCGGAAGAGGCGCGTGACGCCTTTACCCGCGGCGAGGAGATCGAACTGGCTGAAGAGGGCGAATTCCCCACTCAGGTTGGCGACGCCTCCGGTAACGCCCGTCTCTCCATCGGCTGCGTGCATAATGACTACGGCATGCCGGAGCAGGTCCAGTTCTGGTCGGTGGCGGATAACGTCCGCTTCGGCGGCGCGCTGATGGCGGTGAAGATCGCCGAGAAGCTGATTGAGGAGTACCTGTACTGATGTCTGAGATGGAGCAACAGCCGGTCTGATAAAATCGCGCTGGGCATCGAGTACGACGGTAGCAAATATTACGGCATGGCAGCGGCAAAACGAAGTGCGCAGCGTGCAGGAGAAGCTGGAAAAGGCGCTCTCGCAGGTGGCGAACGAACCGATTACCGTCTTTTGCGCCGGCCGCACCGACGCCGGTGTCCATGGCACCGGCCAGGTGGTGCATTTCGAAACCCGGGCGCAGCGTAAAGATGCCGCCTGGACGCTGGGGGTAAATGCGAATTTACCTGGTGACATCGCGGTGCGTTGGGTCAAACATGTACCGGCGGATTTTCATGCCCGGTTCAGCGCCACGGCGCGCCGCTATCGTTACGTCATCTATAATCATCGCCTGCGTCCGGCGGTATTGAGTCATGGCGTCACGCATTTTCACCAGCCGCTCGACGCCGCGCGCATGCAGCGCGCCGCGCAGTGTCTGCTGGGGGAGAATGACTTCACCTCGTTTCGCGCAGTGCAGTGCCAGTCGCGAACCCCGTGGCGCAACGTGATGCACATTAACGTTAACCGCTACGGCGCTTATGTGGTGGTGGATATCAAAGCGAATGCCTTTGTACATCATATGGTCAGGAATATTGTGGGCAGCCTGATGGAAATCGGGGCCGGTAACCAGCCGGAGAGCTGGATGGCAGAACTGCTGGCAGCAAAAGACAGGACGCTCGCTGCGGCAACGGCAAAAGCGGAAGGGTTGTATCTGGTGTCGGTGGATTACCCGGCCCATTATGATTTACCGGTGCTGCCAATGGGCCCGCTGTTTCTGGCGGACTAATAGGGTCATTAAGGGTAAAGACAAACATGGACTTGATTCACTTTTTAATTGATTTCATCCTGCATATTGATGTGCACCTGGCCGAGCTGGTCGCCCAGTACGGCGTCTGGGTTTATGCCATTCTGTTTTTGATTCTGTTCTGCGAAACCGGGCTGGTGGTGACGCCGTTTCTGCCGGGAGATTCCCTGCTGTTCGTCGCGGGCGCGCTCTCGGCCCTGCCCACCAACGATCTTAATGTCCATCTGATGGTATTGCTGATGGTCATCGCGGCTATCGTCGGCGATGCGGTCAACTACACCATTGGCCGGCTGTTCGGCGAAAAGCTGTTCAGCAATCCGAACTCGAAGATTTTCCGTCGCAGCTATCTGGATAAAACCCATAGCTTCTATGAACGTCACGGTGGAAAAACCATTATCCTCGCGCGCTTTGTGCCGATAGTCCGAACCTTCGCGCCGTTTGTGGCGGGAATGGGGCATATGTCCTATCGTCATTTTGCGGCCTATAACGTCGTCGGGGCGCTGCTGTGGGTGCTGCTGTTCACCTACGCCGGCTATCTGTTTGGCGATCTGCCGGTGGTGCAGGAGAACCTGAAGCTGCTGATCGTGGCGATCATCGTGCTTTCCGTCCTGCCGGGCGTGATTGAGATTATTCGCCATAAGCGGGCGGCGGCGAAGCAGGCGAAGTAGTTTAGCCTGTGTTGCGCGTGACGGTGCAGAGCGTCACGCGCAGCGGTTTGACCACTTTTTTATCCCATGTTCCGGGATGATATGATTTAATGTGCAACATTCATGGTCTGTAAGAGGCAAAAATGGCATTATGCGCCCCTTACGACAAAACTGGCATCGACCAGGTTCAGGCAGAAAGGTTATCAATGAGCTGGATTGAACGAATTAAAAGCAACATTACTCCCACCCGCAAGGCGAGCATTCCTGAGGGTGTATGGACCAAGTGCGACAGCTGCGGTCAGGTACTCTACCGCGCCGAGCTGGAGCGCAACCTGGAGGTTTGCCCTAAGTGCGATCACCATATGCGCATGTCGGCGCGTAATCGCCTGCATAGCCTGTTGGATGAAGGTTCTCTGGTGGAACTGGGTAGCGAACTTGAGCCAAAAGATGTGCTGAAGTTCCGCGATTCAAAAAAATACAAAGACCGCCTGGCGTCCGCTCAAAAAGAGACGGGCGAGAAAGACGCGCTGGTGGTAATGAAAGGTACGCTCTACGCGATGCCGGTTGTGGCCGCCGCCTTTGAGTTCTCCTTTATGGGGGGATCGATGGGTTCCGTCGTTGGCGCACGCTTTGTGCGCGCGGTGGAGCAGGCGCTGGAAGATAACTGCCCGCTGATCTGCTTCTCCGCCTCCGGTGGCGCCCGTATGCAGGAAGCGCTGATGTCGCTGATGCAGATGGCGAAAACCTCCGCGGCGCTGGCGAAAATGCAGGAGCGCGGATTACCGTACATCTCTGTGCTGACCGACCCGACCATGGGCGGCGTATCGGCGAGCTTTGCGATGCTGGGTGACCTGAACATTGCCGAGCCGAAAGCGCTGATCGGCTTTGCCGGTCCTCGCGTCATTGAGCAGACCGTACGTGAGAAGCTGCCGCCGGGATTCCAGCGCAGTGAGTTCCTGATTGAAAAAGGGGCGATCGATATGATCGTTCGCCGTCCGGAAATGCGTCTCAAGCTGGCCAGCATTCTGGCGAAGCTGATGAATCTGCCGGCGCCGGTTGCCGCTTCGGAAACGCCTCATGAAGGCGTGGTGGTGCCGCCGGCACCGGATCAGGAACCCGAGGCCTGATAAAGCAGAGGGCAGGGCCTGGCGGCGCTGCCCTTTTTTATTCATACGCGTTAACCGTCAATTCTTGCGGGCATCATGGAAAAAGATCCTATTCCTCAGGCCACGTCGCCCCTGGCTACGTGGCTTTCTTATCTGGAACATCTGCACAGTAAAACCATCGACCTGGGGCTGGCGCGCGTCAGCGAGGTCGCGCGGCAGATGGATATCGTCAAACCGGCGCCGTTCGTCTTTACGGTCGCGGGTACCAATGGCAAAGGCACCACCTGCCGCACGCTGGAAACCGTCCTGATGGCGGCCGGCTATAAAGTGGGGGTCTACAGCTCTCCGCATCTGGTGCGTTACACCGAACGCGTGCGCATTCAGGGAGCGGAACTGCCGGAGGCGGCGCATACGGCCTCGTTTGCGGAGATTGAAGCGGCGCGGGGCGACATCTCGCTGACCTACTTTGAGTACGGCACGCTCTCTGCGCTATGGTTGTTTAAGCAGGCGCAGCTGGATGTGGTGATCCTGGAGGTGGGGCTCGGCGGCCGTCTCGACGCCACTAATATCGTGGATGCCGATGTCGCAGTGGTTACCAGCATCGCTCTCGATCATACCGACTGGCTGGGACCGGATCGCGAAAGTATCGGCCGGGAGAAAGCCGGTATCTTCCGTGCCGGAAAACCGGCGGTAGTAGGGGAGCCGGATATGCCGCACACCATTGCTGAAGTGGCGAGCGAGAAGGGCGCCCTGCTCCAGCGCCGCGGCGTCGACTGGGGCTATGAGGTGGAAGGCGAGACATGGTCTTTCCGCGACGCGGGCGGGGCGTTAAGCCGCCTGCCTCTGCCTCAGGTGCCGTTGCCGAACGCCGCCACGGCCGTGGCGGCGCTGCGCGCCAGCGGACTTGCCGTGGATGACGCAATCCTGCGCGCGGGGATCCGCGACGCGATGCTGCCGGGACGCTTTCAGATAATCAGCGACGCCCCGCGGGTGATCCTCGATGTGGCGCATAACCCGCACGCGGCGGCTTATCTCGCCGGGCGTCTCAAAACGTTAGCGAAAACGGGACGCGTGCTGGCGGTTATTGGTATGCTGCATGATAAGGACATTGCCGGCACGTTGGCCAATCTGGCCCCGGAAGTCGACGCCTGGTACTGCGCGCCGCTGGAAGGGCCGCGCGGGGCGACGGCGGAGCAGCTGGTGGAACATTTGCGTGGCGGCACAGTCTATAGCAGCGTGGCGCAGGCGTGGCATGCGGCCATGGCTGACGCTAAAGTGGAAGATACCGTGCTGGTGTGTGGTTCGTTTCACACGGTCGCACAGGTTATGGAAGAGATAGACGCGGGGAGAATCGGTGGCGAGTAAGTTTCAGAACCGTTTAGTCGGGACAATCGTGCTGGTAGCGCTGGGGGTGATTATCCTGCCAGGGCTGCTGGACGGGCAGAAAAAGCATTACCAGGATGAGTTTGCCGCGATCCCGCTGGTGCCGAAACCGGGCGATCGTGATGAACCGGATATGCTGCCGGCGGCGACTCAGGCGCTGCCTTCGCAGCCGCCGGAAGGGGCGGCGGAAGAGGTGCGGGCGGGCGATGCCGCCGCGCCATCGTTAGATCCGTCGCGTATCCCGGTGAACAGCAACAGCTTCGATGACGTTCAGGAGCCGGTAGTGGCCGCGAAACCCCAGCCTAAACCTCAGCCGAAGCCGCAGCCGCAACAGCAGGCCGCGACGCCAACGCCACCGCCTGCTAAGCCACAGCAGCAACAACCGCAGCAGCAGGCGGCCCTGCCGGCGCCGACCGGCAAAGCCTATGTGGTTCAGCTGGGCGCGTTGAAGAACGCCGATAAGGTGAACGAGATCGTTGGTAAACTGCGGGCGTCGGGCTTCAAAGTCTATACGTCGCCTTCGACGCCGGTACAGGGTAAAATTACCCGTATCCTCGTCGGGCCGGATGCGTCAAAAGACAAGCTCAAGGGCCAGCTGGGCGATCTGCAACAGATCTCCGGGCTCAGCGGGGTAGTGATGGGCTTCACCCCGAACTGATTGTTTTTTCCGCGATGCGGAAAGAACACGGCGGGGCTAAACGCCCCGTAAACCCTGTCTCAGCCGCCCTGAAGAGGCGAAAGACAGTCTGGCGTTGAATGTTTTTTCAGCGCCATTTTTATTTCTGTAGGGCAAGGAAATCCCTACGCAAACGTTTTCTTTTTCTGTTAGAATGCGCCCCGAACTGGACGACAGGGCGTAAAAATCGTGGGACGTATATGGTCTGGATTGATTACGCCATTATGGCGGTGCTGGGTCTTTCTTGCCTGGTCAGCCTGATCCGCGGCTTCGTTCGCGAAGCTTTATCGTTAGTCACGTGGGGTTGCGCGTTTTATGTCGCCAGCCACTACTACGCTGATCTGTCTGTCTGGTTTACGGGCTTTGAGGATGAACGGGTTCGAAATGGGATTGCTATTGCGGCGCTGTTTATCGTGACGCTCATCGTTGGCGCTATCGTGAACTATGTGATAGGCCAGCTGGTGGAGAAGACCGGTTTGTCAGGTACCGACAGGGTATTGGGGATCTGCTTCGGCGCGCTACGTGGGGTGCTGATCATCGCCGCTATTCTGTTCTTCCTTGACACCTTTACCGGGATGGCGAAGAGCGATGACTGGCATCAGTCGCAGTTTATTCCCTATTTTACCCCCGTCATCAGATGGTTTTTTGAATACCTGCAAAGCTCGTCAAGTTTCTTGCCTAAAGTATAGACTTTAGGTCGTTGCTGAACGAGGAAAAGACGTATGTGCGGTATTGTCGGTATCGCCGGTGTTATGCCGGTTAACCAGTCGATTTATGATGCGCTAACGGTGCTCCAGCACCGTGGACAGGATGCCGCTGGCATCATCACCATTGATGCCAACAACTGCTTCCGGTTGCGTAAGGCTAACGGGCTGGTAAGCGACGTATTCGAAGCCCGCCATATGCAGCGTATGCAGGGCAATATGGGGATTGGCCACGTGCGTTACCCCACGGCGGGCAGCTCCAGCGCCTCCGAAGCGCAGCCGTTTTACGTCAACTCGCCGTATGGCATCACGTTGGCGCATAACGGCAACCTGACCAACGCCCATGAGCTGCGTAAAAAGCTGTTTGAAGAAAAACGCCGCCACATCAATACCACCTCAGATTCCGAAATCCTCCTCAATATTTTCGCCAGTGAGCTGGATAACTTCCGTCACTACCCACTGGAAGCGGATAACATCTTTGCCGCGATTGCGGCGACCAACCGCTTGATCCGCGGCGCGTATGCTTGCGTGGCGATGATCATCGGTCATGGCATGGTGGCCTTCCGCGACCCGAACGGCATTCGTCCGCTGGTGTTGGGCAAACGTGACGTAGGCGATGGCCGCACCGAGTATATGGTGGCCTCGGAAAGCGTGGCGCTTGACACCCTTGGCTTTGAATTCCTGCGCGATGTGGCGCCGGGCGAAGCGGTTTATATTACCGAGAAGGGCCAGCTGTTTACCCGTCAGTGCGCCGATAACCCGGTCAGCAACCCGTGCCTGTTCGAGTACGTCTATTTTGCCCGTCCGGACTCGTTTATCGACAAAATTTCCGTCTACAGCGCCCGCGTTAATATGGGAACCAAGCTGGGCGAGAAGATTGCCCGCGAGTGGGAAGATCTGGATATTGACGTCGTTATCCCGATCCCGGAGACCTCCTGCGATATCGCGCTGGAGATCGCCCGCATCCTCGACAAGCCTTATCGACAGGGCTTCGTGAAGAACCGCTACGTCGGCCGCACATTTATCATGCCGGGCCAGCAGCTGCGTCGTAAGTCTGTGCGCCGCAAGCTCAACGCCAACCGTGCGGAGTTCCGCGATAAGAACGTGCTGCTGGTGGACGATTCCATCGTTCGCGGCACCACCTCGGAGCAGATCATCGAGATGGCGCGCGAAGCAGGGGCGAAAAAAGTGTATCTGGCCTCAGCCGCGCCGGAAATTCGTTTCCCGAACGTGTACGGTATCGATATGCCGACCGCCAACGAACTTATCGCTCATGGCCGCGAAGTGGATGAGATCCGCCAGATCATCGGCGCCGATGGCCTGATTTTCCAGGATCTCAACGATCTGATCGAGGCGGTGCGTGCGGAAAATTCCGGATATTCAGCAGTTTGAATGTTCTGTGTTCAACGGCGTGTACGTCACCCGGGATGTCGACCAGCAGTACCTCGACTACCTCGATTCCCTGCGTAACGATGATGCCAAAGCGGTTCAGCTGCAGAACGAAGTCGAAAACCTCGAGATGCACAACGAGGGTTAAGCCGTTCACGCGTCGCGGGCCTGCCGTTCCTGATGGACGGCGGGCCTTTTTTCGCCCGGCAACGGTGCGTCAATGGTTGCGCCAACGGCTATAATCCGGCAAAGTCTGCGGCATGACGCGCAAGGGGTAACAGAACGTGAAACGACTGATTATTGGCATTTCCGGCGCCAGCGGCGCCATCTATGGCGTGCGGATGCTGCAGGTGCTGCGGGATGTGCCGGATATTGAAACCCATCTGATCCTCAGTCAGGCGGCGCGCCAGACGCTGGCGATGGAGACCGACTTTACCGTGCGTGAAGTGCAGGCGCTGGCTGATGTGGTGCATGATGCCCGCGACATCGCCGCCAGTATCTCCTCCGGCTCGTTTAAAACCGCCGGGATGGTGATTTTACCCTGCTCAATGAAAACGCTCTCGGGTATTGTCCATAGCTACACGGATGGTCTGCTGACGCGGGCGGCGGATGTGGTGCTGAAGGAGCGTCGTCCGCTGGTGCTCTGCGTGCGGGAGACTCCGTTCCATCTTGGCCATCTGCGACTGCTGGTGCAGGCTGCGGAGCTGGGGGCGGTGATTATGCCGCCGGTGCCGGCCTTCTACCATCGGCCGCAAAGCCTGGATGATGTTATCAACCAGACCGTCAACCGGGTACTCGATCAGTTCGACATTAGCCTGGAACAAGACTTATTTACGCGCTGGCAAGGGTCACAGGATTGCACCAAATAGGTGCGTGAAATGTACGCTTGCGCTGCGCTGGTGCAAATTTTGTCGTCCCGATCAAATCCTCGACATTTATTTCGTCTTTTTGCGCTCAGGCGCTGCGGTTTCGCCAGTAATGCTGGTATCTTCCCTTTTAAGACAATCCTGCAACTTTATTTTAACAAATTTAACCCTGTTCCCGGCACGCACCGGGAAGATGGCACAAAAATCTGCAGGATTGATCGGCAATCACCATAACAAGCAACGCACCACATCACGACACTTAAGGGTACTGTATGAAGAAGACGATTCTGGCTCTCTCTTTACTCGTGGGAATGAGCAGCACGGCCAGTGTGTTTGCTGCTCTGCCGCAGAGCATTCGCATTGGCACTGACGCGACCTATGCGCCCTTTTCGTCGAAAGACGCGAAAGGGGACTTTGTTGGCTTTGATATCGATTTAGGCAATGAACTGTGCTCCCGTATTAAGGTGAAATGTACCTGGGTCGGCAGTGATTTTGACTCCCTGATCCCCTCCCTCAAGGCGAAGAAAATTTGACGCCATCATCTCCTGCGCTCTCCATCACCGAGAAGCGCCAGCAAGAGATCGCCTTCTCTGACAAGCTTTATGCCGCCGACTCCCGGCTGATCGCGGCCAAAGGCTCGCCGATCCAGCCGACGCTGGAGGCGCTGAAAGGTAAGCACGTCGGCGTGCTGCAGGGCTCCACGCAGGAAGCCTATGCTAACGATCGCTGGCGCAGCCAGGGCGTTGACGTGGTGGCATATCAGAACCAGGACCTGATCTATTCCGACCTCTCCGCTGGTCGCCTGGATGCGGCGCTGCAGGATGAAGTCGCCGCCAGCGAAGGCTTCCTGAAGCAGCCTGCCGGGAAAGATTTCGCCTTTGCCGGCCCGTCCGTTAAAGACAAAAAGTACTTTGGCGACGGCACCGGTATCGGCCTGCGTAAGGACGACGCCGAGCTGAAAGCCGCGTTTGATAAAGCGCTGGGCGAGATGCGCAAAGACGGCACTTACGACAAAATGGCGAAGAAATACTTCGATTTTCAACGTCTACGGCGACTAAGACTGCCGCAGGCCCGCGCTATCGGGTGGGCCTGCCGCCATGCTCGTGTAAAAGCCCTGAAAAGGTGCATCGTCAGACGCTGTGGATCATTTTAGTGCAAAGGCAGGCGCTTTTGTGGCTAAAAAATGCATAGTTAAGCGTTTGTGATGCAAAAAAATGGCCTTTCTGGTGCATAAATCTTTGCCCTCAAGGGGCGAATAATGGCACGATAACTGGTGTTAATAGTTCTAATAAACCCGTTAGAATGACAGTCTGTCGAGGATAGTTATGAAAAAACTGGCGTTGTCTCTCTCTTTAGCGCTGGCCCTTTCCAGCGTTTCCACGGTCTTTGCCGCTATTCCGCAAAAAATTCGTATCGGTACCGATCCGACTTATGCTCCCTTCGAATCGAAGAATGCGCAGGGGGAATTGGTGGGTTTTGATATCGATCTGGACAAAAGAGCTGTGTAAGCGTAATTAATACCCAATGTACCTTTGTGGAAAACCCGCTGGATGCGCTGATCCCCTCTTTAAAAGCGAAGAAAATCGACGCGATTATGTCTTCGCTGTCGATTACCGAAAAGCGTCAGCAGGAAATCGCTTTCACCGACAAACTGTATGCGGCTGATTCGCGTCTGGTGGTGAAAAAGGGCAGCCCGGTAACGCCGGATCTTGCCACCCTGAAGGGTAAGCGCGTGGGCGTGCTGCAGGGTACGACGCAGGAAACTTATGGTAATGAGCACTGGGCGCCGAAAGGTATCGAAATTGTCTCCTATCAGGGGCAGGACAATATCTATTCCGACCTGACCGCCGGCCGTATTGACGCCGCTTTCCAGGATGAGGTCGCGGCCAAGCGAAGGGTTCCTGAAAACAGCCTATCGGTAAAGATTATCAGTTTGGCGGTCCGTCGATTAAGGACGAAAAGCTGTTCGGCGTCGGCACCGGTATGGGGCTGCGTAAGGAAGACAACGAACTGCGCGAAGCGCTGAATAAAGCGTTTGCAGAGATGCGTAAGGACGGCACCTACGACAAGCTGGCGAAAAAATATTTCGATTTTAACGTATACGGCGAATAATTCTCACGCCTCACCATTGCGCGTCCGATTCACGCGCAATGGTGGATGACAGACAGGGTAGGCAGCATGCTGTATGGGTTTTCACAGGTTATTTTGCAGGGTGCGCTTGTCACCCTGGAGCTTGCGCTCAGCTCGGTCGTTCTCGCCGTCCTGATTGGGCTGGCGGGCGCTGGCGCAAAGCTATCGAGCAATCGTCCTCTGGCGCTGGTATTTGAAGGCTATACCACACTGATCCGCGGCGTCCCCGACCTGGTGCTGATGCTGTTGATTTTCTACGGCCTGCAGATTGCGCTTAACAGCGTTACCGACGCGCTGGGCATGGCGCAGTTTGATATTGACCCGATGATCGCCGGGATTATTACCCTTGGCTTTATCTATGGCGCCTATTTTACGGAAACCTTCCGCGGCGCCTACCTGGCGGTGCCGAAGGGGCATATCGAAGCGGCCACCGCCTTTGGCTTCAGCGGCGGGCAGACGTTCCGGCGCATCCTGTTCCCCGGCGATGATGCGCTACGCGCTGCCGGGGATCGGCAACAACTGGCAGGTTATCCTCAAGGCGACGGCGCTGGTCTCGCTGCTGGGGCTGGAGGATGTGGTCAAAGCCACGCAGCTGGCGGGCAAAAGCACCTGGCAGCCGTTCTACTTCGCCATCGTCTGCGGCCTGATTTATCTGGTATTTACCACCCTTTCTAATGGCGTACTGCTGCTGCTCGAACGCCGCTATACCGTTGGCGTCAAGAGGGCTGACCTGTGATTGAAATTATTCAGGAATACTGGAAATCCCTACTGTGGACCGACGGCTATCGCTTTACCGGCGTGGCGATTACCTTATGGTTGCTGATCTCTTCGGTGGTCATGGGGGCATCCTGGCGGTCTTTCTGGCAATCGGCCGCGTTTCGAGCAATAAGTTCATCCAGTTTCCCATCTGGCTGTTTACTTACATATTTCGCGGCACGCCGCTGTATGTGCAGCTGTTGGTCTTTTACTCCGGTATGTACACCCTGGAAATCGTCAAAGGCACTGAACTGCTGAACGCCTTTTTCCGCAGCGGGCTAAACTGTACGGTGCTGGCGCTGACCCTGAACACCTGCGCTTATACCACCGAAATTTTCGCCGGCGCGATCCGCTCGGTACCGGCGGGCGAAATTGAAGCGGCGCGGGCCTACGGCTTCTCTTCGGTCAAACTGTACCGCTGCATCATCCTGCCTTCCGCGCTGCGGATTGCGCTGCCGGCCTACAGTAACGAAGTGATCCTGATGCTGCACTCGACGGCGCTGGCGTTTACCGCTACGGTGCCGGATCTGCTGAAAATCGCCCGCGATATCAACTCGGCCACCTATCAGCCGTTCACCGCCTTTTGGCATCGCCGCGGTGCTCTATTTTAATTATCTCGTATGTGCTGATTAGCTTGTTCCGCAAAGCGGAAAAAGCGTTGGTTGCAGCATATCAAACCTTCTTCGACGCATTGAGAACGCCATGTCCGACAATAAATTAAACGTTATCGATCTGCATAAACGCTATGGGGGAACACGAGGTGCTGAAGGGCGTCTCGCTGCAGGCGAAAGCCGGGGACGTTATCAGTATCATCGGTTCATCGGGGTTCCGGGAAAAAGTACCTTTTTTACGCTGTATTAACTTCCTTGAAAA
>OKVR01000326.1_pt1 | contig 12486 bp, 13 predicted proteins | sample 1606891 | NCBI WGS metagenome assembly OKVR01 (sample SAMN03281011, study PRJEB24777) | human gut metagenome | isolation source: fecal sample PR176 from 1 month old male Indian infant, caesarean delivered... | place: Singapore | collected 2006-01-13 | reverse complement strand
CAACGCGCTCCAGCATCTGGGTGTCCATCACCCTGACGCGGCACCACGCCCGCCAGGCCGCCAATGGTCATATCGTCGCCATCGAGCTTAAACCCGCGGATTCGATAGGTCTCGGCGAAGTTGCCGTAGCCCTGTACGGCCTGCACGCCAGCGTCGTTACTGACGACATCGGCGATGGTTTTCGCCTGCTGATCCTGAATCAGTTTCGAGGTATAGCCGATAACGTTAAAAGGAACGTCCATCGCCTTTTGTTCGCCAAGCATCCCCAGACGACCGCCGTGAGCGATCTGCCCGTCGAGGAATGCCGGAACCACCAGGTCGCCGCCGGATTTAAAATCGCTGGTTTCGTTAGCCTCGACGATCAGAGTCTCTTCGCCAGGCTGCTTCGCGGCCACCGCCGCCTGGCTGGCGGCGCCGATGGCTAAGACCAGCAGCGTTTTACGCAGCGGGAAGGATGAATAGAGCGTGGTGTGCATAATTTGCCCCGTGGATGAGGATAAATGAATCAAAGGGCCCGTCGTCGGACCCGTTATTTTTATTGCGCGTTCAGGTCAATGCGTACGACGCTGTCCGGGCCTTTTGTGGAGTGGTCTTTATTGAAGGGCTGTTTGACGGTGACAAACAGCGTCTGACCATCGGCGGAAAGCAGCATACTGTTAGGATTGGCCGGTAACGCCCAGCTTTTCTTCAGCGTGTAGCGGCTGGCGTCAAGGCTGATGACCTTGCCGGATTCTCGCTGTGAAATATAAATTTCCTGGCGTTTCTTATTGAACTGCACCGCCAGCGAATCGCCGACGTCGAGCTGTTTAAGCAGCTTGCCGCTGTGGATATCCAGCACCAGCGTGGTTTTCGCTTTCGAGTTATCGGTCACGAACAGGCGGCCGGTGTCGCTATCTTCAGCCATATTAAGGAGCAGCGCTGGCTTGTCGCCCAGTGGCTTCCAGCGCTGTTCAATGCGCTGGTTATCTGGGTTGATCACCAGAATTTCACCGCTGCCGTTAGCGGCATATACGCGCCCGGTTTGTGCGGAGTAGTGCAGGCCGGTCATCCATTTACCGGTATTTGCAATGCGTGTTTTCAGCTTCAGGGAGGTGGCATCAACCACCCAGATTTGCGCCGGGTCGGCGACCGCGCCAACGTAGAGAGTATTGTTGCAGCAACAGCAGCTGACGCGCCCCATAAGGGCGTCCTTTTTCATTGCGCTCGCTGAACAGCAGGCGGCTTTTTGACCTTTGCCGGTAGCGGTATCGATAGCGCTGATGCCGCCGTCCAGCGAATTGCTGACATAAAGCGTTTTACCATCCGCAGAGAGCTGCAAAGCGAAGTTTTTCAGATCGGTATGCGTCAGGCCGATGGTGTTGAGGGTTTGCGGATCCAGTGTGTAAACCGCCCCACCCTGCACATGTTTAAAGCCTTCGGCGCTGGCGACGTACAGCGCATCACCCTGCGGGCTTAGCGCCATCTCGTACAGTCCTTCCGCTAGCTGGCGCTGCAGCGGTTGCGCCACGTTAGGGGCTGGAGAGTCGATAACCGATTGGGAAACGGCAGAGGAATGATGCGTCGCGCAGCCGCTTAACGCCGCACTGATGGCCAGCATCAACGCCGGAAGTGTGTATTTCATTGGATCAACCCTATAAAAAATCAATGACCCGATGGACGCGCAGCGGCCGATATTGTGTGTTTCCAGCCTGCTGTCTTTACGTCACCCTACGCCTTCGCGACTCTTTGTGAACGACTCACTGGCGCAGCTCGAACCTTGCCTGACATGCAAATAAAAAAGAGAATGAGAACTATACGCATTATCTAATGTCAGGCAAGCCCTGGCGGGCAAAAAAAGGATAATCTGCTAATTTTTTTTGACGGCAATGGCGGATAACGGGGGGAAGAAAGGATCCGCGAAGGGAAAAAGAGTCCCGGAAGCGAGGCAGTGCCCCCTCCCGGTTTCAGGGCCAGAAGGCGCAGGATGTGTCGCCCATCTGGCGCAAACGACAAATGCCTGCGCTATTTCGCTGAGCGGCGGTTAATAGCGCACCATCACCGACTTCAGCTCCGTGTAGTCATCGATAAACGCGCTGCCGAATTCGCGCCCGATGCCCGAGCCCTTCATGCCGCCGAACGGTACCGCCGGGTCGAGGAAAGTATGCATATTGACCCACACGATGCCGGCCTCAATCGCCTCCGAGTAGCGTAGCGCCAGGCGAATATTATCCGACCAGACGCTGGCCGCCAGGCCATACGGCGAGGCATTGATCCGCGCCAGCGCCTCGTCTTCACTGTGATAACCGATAAAACTGCACACCGGGCCGAAGGTCTCCTCGCGCATCAGGGTGCTCTCTTCGCTGCGCACTTTGACCGCCGTCGGCTGCAGGAAATAGCCCTCCCCCGGCAGGGCTTCGCCGCCGCAGACGATGGTATCGCCCTCGTCGCGCGCGGTCTGAATGAGCCGCAACACTTTGTCATACTGCTGGCGGTTGGCCAGCGGCCCCATCAGCGTGCGCTCATCCAGCGGCGATCCCGGCGCGAAGGCGCTGAGCTTATCTTTCAGCAGCGCCAGCACCGCATCCAGTTTACCCTGCGGCAGATAAAAGCGCTCCGCGGCGGCGCAAATCTGCCCCTGGTTCAGGTAGCCGGCTTCCAGAATGCCGTTGACCATCGCCTCCGGCGTCAGATCATCCAGGAACAGCGCGGCGTTTTTGCCCCCCAGCTCAAGGGTCACCCGTTTACCTGACGCACTGGCCGACTGCTGGACTTTCTCGCCAGTGGCCACCGAGCCAGTGAAGCTCACCTTGGCGCAGGCCGGATGGGTAATCAGCCGCTGAGCAATCTCGCCGCCGGCGCCGTTGACCACGTTAATCACCCCGTCCGGAATACCCACCGCTTTCGCCAGCTCCGCCACGCGCAGCAGCGTCAGCGGCGTATACTCGCTCGGCTTGAGAACAATGGTGCAGCCGCAGACCAGGGCCGCCGCCAGCTTCCAGACGGCAATCATGATGGAGAAGTTCCACGGCACGATGCCCACCACTACCCCCAGCGGCTGACGGCGAGTGAAGGCGGTATATTTCTCCCCGGCCATCGACGGCAGCGACACATTCAGGGTTTCGCCGGTGACTTTCCCCGCCCAGCCGGCGAAGTAGCGCAGGAAAGCGACCGATTGATCCAGCTCGAGCATGCGCGCCAGCGTGATGGTCTTGCCGGAGCAGAGACTTTCCAGCTGCGCCAGCGCTTCGCGATGCTCAGCCAGGGCATCCGCCAGCTTCAGCAGCAAGGTTCCGCGCGCCAGCGTCGGCATTTCGCGCCACTGATTAAACGCCTGGCGGGCACTCTCTACCGCGCGATCCGCCTGGTCGCTATCCGCCGCGGTGACCTCGGCGATCGCCCGCCCGGTGGCAGGGTTGATCACCGCAAACGGCGCGCCGCGGCCCGCCTCTCGCTCACCGGCGATAAACTGCCCGTGCGGCTGGCGTAAAAAGGCGGTCACTTCCGCCAGTAAGGTTATCTCGCTCATCGTCAGTACCCGTTTTTTCAGCAACGTTGGCCCATCACAGCACGGCTTCCCGCCGCCGCCTATCGTTCTAAAGAACGTCATTCTTCCGGACGATATTCAACGCCCGCGCGGCGTGCTGTGATGAGGCACTTGAGCGAGGCAAGACCACAGGGTAACGCGATGAACATCAAAATCGATGCGCTGAACTACTACGGCGCGACGAAGAAATACCACCTCCATTTTCCGGCGCTGCGGGAAGATATTGAAGCCGACGTGGTGATTATCGGCGGCGGCTTCTCCGGTATTAATCACCGCCCTTGAGCTGGCGGAACAGGGCATCACCAACGTGGTGGTGCTGGAAGCGCGCCATCTCGGCTATGGCGGCACCGGGCGCAACGGCGGCCAGGTGATGGCCGGGTATCGGTCACGACATCGAAGCGGTGAAAAAGCACGTCGGCAAAGAGGGGCTGGAAACGCTGTTTAAAATCGCCAACCTTGGCGCGGGCATCATTCGCGAACGCATCCGCAAATATAATATCGACGCCGATTTCGTCCCCGGCTACGGCTATCTCGCTTATAACCAGCGGCAACTGAAAACGCTGCGCCAGTGGGAGAAGGAGTTTAAGGCTGCCACCCCGGATGAAGAGATCGAGCTGTATACCGGGAAAGAGGTGCAGCAGGTGGTGGGCTCCGAGGTCTACTGCGGCGCGCTGAAACATATGGGCGGCGGCCAGATCCATTCGCTCAATATGCTCCTCGGCTCGGCGCAGGCCGCCCATTCGCTGGGAGTGAAGATCTTCGAATCCTCGCCGGTGGTGGAGGTGAATTACGGCAAACAGGTGCGGGTACGTACCGCGATGGGCAGCGTCAAAGCCGCCAAACTGCTGTGGGCCTGCGACAGCTTCCTCAACAATATGGAGCCGGAGATCTACAACAAAACGCTGGTCACCTACTCCTATCAGGTATCGACCGAGCCGCTCTCCGATGAACTGATCGAGCGCATCAGCCCGCTGCGCGGCGCCTTCAGCGATATTCGCCCGGTGATTAACTACTACCGCGTCACCCGGGAAAACCGCCTGCTGTTCGGCAGCGCCACCCGCTTTGTGGAGTATACGCCGAACGATTTCGCCGCCTGGAACCGCACACTGCTGGCGGAGGTCTTCCCCTATTTGAAGGATGTGAAGATCGATTTCGCCTGGGGCGGGCCAATGGCCTGTAGCGCCAATCTGTTTCCACAGATCGGCACGCTACGCGATCACAACAACGTCTTTTACGTCCAGGGGTACTCCGGCTTCGGCGTCACCCCATCGCACATCGTGTGCAAAATCCTCGCCGAAGGGATCAACGGCGGTTCAGACCGCTATCGTCTGCTGAGCAGCATCCCCCACGCGACCATCCACGGCCGTGACAGCCTGCGCCTGCTGCTGGTCACCGCCGGAAAATTGATGCATCAAACCGCCGGTTTCTGGAAAGGCCGGAGTTAACCAGGAGAACGCTATGCACGCTTTTAAACTTAAACACCCGGTGCCCGACCTGCAGCCAATCGGCAGCGTCAGCCTGCTCGGCGCGACGCCGACCGCCGGCGACCCGCAGGTGGCCGGGGCGATGATCTACGGCGAGCCGCAGGATGCCTTTACCTGCGGACTGTTTTCGTCCACTGAGGGGAGCTTTACCATGACCTATCCGTTTACCGAACACGCCACCGTGCTGGAAGGCGAAGTGGAGTTGACCGTCGCCGGCGGTGAACCGCAGCGCTTTGCGCCAGGCGATAGCTGGTTTGTTAAACAGGGCACCGAAGTGGAGTGGAAAATCCTGACGCCGCGCTTTGTGAAGCACTACCTGGCGAACGTCGAGACGCGCTAACGCGCTGATACTGCCCGGCAGCGCAGGGGGGACCCGGAGGCGACGCATTGTGCCTTCTCCGGGCTACCAAATCGCACAGCGCTGTAGCCCCGGTAAGCGGCAGCGCCACCGGGGGTTTTGAGGCCGCCAACACCGGCAGTTTCAGTCAGCATGGTGAATAAATTACAGGCAGGCCGCGCGGACCGTAGGCCGGGTAAGGCGCTAGCCGCCACCCGGCAGAAACAGGCGCAACGTGGCAAGACGGATGGCCCCGGTTTTCGGGGTCATCTTGTTTATCCACCCTCACATTCATGGACTGCGTCACAGAATCATGCGCCACCCTCCACCTTCCGGACGATATTCGTTGAGCAGGATGCCCGCCTAAATTATGACTATCCGGGAGTGGCGCTGGCTATTCCCTGCCCTACCCCATTATTGTGCAGAGGTTGACTATGTTTAGTAACAGACTTGCCAGCCATCTTGAGCGCGGCGTCGTCGGCTTCCCGACCACCCTCGCCAGCTCCGTCGGGCTGATTATGGCCAGCCCGGTGATCCTGACGGTGACCAGCGGCTTCGGCATGGGTGGCGATACCTTCGCGCTGGCGGTGCTGCTGGCCTTTATTATGATGCAGGCGCAGGTCACCACCTTTGCCGAGGCGGCGACGCTCATTCCCACCACCGGTTCGGTGTACGACTATATCTCCTGCGGCATGGGCCGCTTTTTCGCTATCACCGGCGCGCTGTGCGCCTATCTGATCGTCCATATTTTCGCCGGGACGGCGGAGACGATCCTGGCGGGCATTATGGCGCTGGTGAACTTCGAATCGATCAACGCCCAGATGGCCGCTCACCAAAACACCTGGATGGTGGGCGTCGGCATGGTGGTGATTTTCGGCCTGCTGAACGCCATCGGCGTGGAAATCTTCGGCAAGGTCGAAGTGGTGCTGACCTTCGGCATGTGGACCACGCTGACCATTTTCGGCCTGTGCGGCATTTTATGGCGCCGGTGACTCATCTTTCCGGCTGGTTCGGCACGCCGCTGAACGTTAGCGATATCAACGGCCTGTTCGGCTATATCGGCATGGCGATGTTTATGTTCGTCGGTTGCGAACTGGTGACGCCGATGGCGCCGGAGATCAAACAGGCCCACCGCACCATACCGCGGGCGATGGCGCTGGGCCTGCTGGGGGTCGCCAGCTGCATGTTTATCTACGGTGCGGCGATCAACCGCCAGGTGGAGAATACCGTGCTCGACGCGGCCAACAACGTCCATCTGCTGGATACGCCGATGGCGATCCCGGCCTTCGCCGAGCGGGTGATGGGCCACGCCGGCCAGTACTGGCTGGGGGTCGGGCTGCTGCTGGCGGGCTGCGCCACCATCAATACGCTGATGGCCGCCGTGCCGCGCATTATCTACGGTATGGCGCTGGACGGCGCGCTGCCCCGCTTCCTGACCTGGCTGCATCCGCGCTTTAAAACGCCGGTAATCGCCATCGCCATCGGGGTGGCCGATCCCCTTGCCTGCACGCCTGGTATCTGAACGGCGATCTGGACCGCATCGTGCCGCTGATCCTCGCCGCGGTCTGCGCCTGGGGCGTCGCCTATCTGCTGGTGACGCTGTCGGTGGTGATGCTGCGCATTCGCCGCCCGGACCTGCCGCGCGCCTACCGCTCGCCGTGGTTCCCACTGCCGCAGATTATCTCCAGCGTCGGCATTATCATCGCTATCGTCGAATATCACCCCGCCGGGGATGGACAGTCGCCAGGTGCTGGTGCCGTTCGGCATTATGCTCGGCCTGACCGCCGCCTACGCCCTGTTCTGGACGGTGTGCGTGCAGCGCGTCAATCCGTTCAAGCCGCTGGTGGTGGAAGAGGTAGTGGAGCGCGCCATCAACAACTACGAAAAACAGACCCGCGGGGAGATGACGCCAGATGTCCTCCGTCCCCTGGTTTGAAACGCCGTTAATGAACGCGGTGCAGCGCGATCTGGCCGGCTGGCCCTGCGAAAAGCTGAGCGAGCGCAGCGCGCTGCTGCGCTTGAACAACGCCACCGCCGTGACCTTCAGCGTGCGTCAGAAGCGGCTGTTTATGGCCAGCATTCACAGCTGCGAGTTTGTCGTCGAGGGGCCGGTGACCCGGCCCGTGCGCGGTAACATTCGCGCCCATCAATCCGGCTGGTGGAAACGCCAGCCGATCCGCTTTATCGGCGGCAAAGGCAGCGAGGTACTCGCCGGCTATCTCAATGGTTTCCCTAATCTCCAGCAGACCTTAAGCGAGCTGGACTACCGCCGCTTTTCGCTGACCTTTGACGGTCGCGGCTGGCGCTGCAGCATTGAACCCTGGGCCGCCAGCGAAGTGGTCTGTAAAATGCCGCCGCTGCGCCGTTATCTGCGGCTGGAAGCGCAGCAGCGGATGCTGCTGCTCAGCGTGCTGGCGATGATCGATCAGGCAGTAAGTCAGTGGATGCGCGGTGAAATCGTAGAAGAGAAAGCATTGACTTCCCCGCCATCACCGCGGGGAAGCTGAGGCGTTTTATAGCAGGCCAAACTGCTGCGCCAGCCGATCGAGAGCCTGCCTCTGGAACTGCGCAAACTCCGCCCGCGGCTGTTGTTGTTGAATAAATTCCCGCAGCGGATCCTGGACCTCGGTGCGGATGCCGCTCAGAGCCTCCATCACCGCCAGGCCGCAGAACGGCACGTAGGATTCGGCGTAGCCGCCTTCGTGCACCATCACCAGTTTCCCGCCGCACAGGCGATCCGCCGCCTGCTGGACCTGTTCAGTCATCGCCCGGAAGCTGTCGCTGTGCAGCTGCATGCGCGCCAGCGGATCCATGGCGTTGGCATCATAGCCGCAGGCGATGATAATCAGCTCCGGCTCAAAGCGCGCCAGCGCCGGAATAACGATGGTTTCCAGCGCATAGCGCCCAGCTGTCATCCCCCGCGCCGGCCAGCAGCGGAATATTGATGTTGTAACCCTCCCCCGCCCCCACGCCGCGATCGTCCTCACCAGAGTAGCCCGGCGGGAAGCAGCCGTCCTGATGCAAGGAGATAGTCAGCACGTCGTCGCGCTGCAGGTAGATATGCTGGGTGCCGTTGCCGTGATGAACGTCCCAGTCAATGATCGCCACCTTGCCGAGCCCGAGCAGCGCTTTCGCTCGCTCCACGGCAATGGGGATATTGGCGAGAAAACAGAAGCCCATCGACTGGTCCGGCAGGCAGTGGTGTCCGGGCGGACGCGACAGCGAATAGGCGTTATCCAGTTCCCCCTTCAGCACCGCTTCCACCGCCGCGCAGGCCAGCCCGGCGGAAAGACAGGCGATTTCATAACTGCCCGGCCCCAGCGGCGCCTCTTTGCCCAGCATGCCGCCGCCGTTATCGCTTATCGCCTTGAAGCGCTCCAGATAACTGTCGGGATGGATCCGCCGCAGGTCCGCAAGGCTCGCCGGCGCCGCGCTGCGCAGCGCCAGCTGCGGCGTCAGCCCGGAGACATCCATCAGGTTTTTCATCCGCCGTTTGGTCTCCGGCGATTCGGCATGACCGCCGCCGGCGGGTGGCTGTACCCACCCGCCCACCGGCAGCGTCACTGCGTGCAGCCCGGTACTGTGCCAGAAACAACGTTCATCAAAGAAGAAACCGGTTTTTCTTTTCACTCTATCCTCCCGTGGGCTAACCCTTCCCGGCGGCGGAAGCCGCCACAATTAAAATCAGTGACAGCAGCGCGCAGACACCTGCCGCCGCCAGCAGCGGGTCGGCGCTGGCGAAGCGTTGCAGTAAGGCCCCCGCGAGCGCCGGGCCGGCCGCCATGCCACCGCCGATCACCAGATTGATGCTGTTCATCAGCCGACCGCTGTTATCGAGCCCGGCGACGCGGGCGAGAATAAAAGGCAGCACGAAGGTCCAGGTGAACTTAAACAGCAGCGCCGCGATGGCGTAGCGCGCCAGCAGCGGCTGGCCAACCAGCAGCCCGACGCTGACGATCAGCAGGCCGTAGCCCAGCCACACCGGTAAGCGATCGTCGCGCCGGGTGCCGCGCAGGGCCGCGCCGCCGGCGCCGATAATGCCGCAAACCGTCGCCGCCGCCAGCACCAGCCCCACCTGCGTCGGGCTCAGCCCCGCCGTGCTGCCGATGGTGCCGATAAAGGTCCACACTGCGCTGAGGCTGATATAGAAAGTGAGCACCGCCAGCACCGCCAACGCCTGACGCCACAGCGCCGTCGACGGCTGCTGGCGGGAGGCAGAGAGCGGTTGAAAGCGCGGCGGGAAAGCGGAGACCAGCGGCAGGCAGCAGAGCATGATGGCGGCGAGGATCAGATACACCACCTTCAGGCCAAAGGTCGCGAACAGGCCGGGCAGAGCCAGCAGGCCAAGCATCCCCAACAGTAGTTGCCCGAGCACCCAAAAGGCGTAGACCCGCGACGGGTTCGGCGTTCCCGCCGCGCAGCTGATGCACAGAATCATCAGCGTGCCGCCCGCCAGCGAGGCGATAAAGCGCGCCGCCAGCAGCGTCTCATACTGGGTGACCACCGCCGAGGCGAGGTTGGCGGTCAGAAACACCGCCCCCGGCCGTCAGGGCGACCCGCCGCCATCGAGGCGACTCATCCACCACCACGCCGGGAGCGTCGCCAGGCTCATCGCCCCAGCTCCGCTGAGAACAGCCAGCCTACCTGCCCGGGTTTTAGCTGCCATTCGCTGGCCAGCTGCGCCGCCACCGCCGGCGCGGTCATCAGAATACCCGGCGCAATAGCGGCAAAAATCACAATCGCCGCCAGCAAACGCAGGGACACCACCAGCCCGGCGTGCCGGGAAAGCGCATTATCAGTGACAGGTGTACTCGACATCGTAGGGCGTGCTCGGTCAAAAAGCCTCCCCCGGAGATCCTCCAGGGAGTGATACCCACAGGCATCAGGAAAAACGCCGTGTTGCCACGGCGCGCGCGGGATGTGAAAGTCAGATCACAGATGCAGCGTACGCTGAGCAGCCGGCATCCAGGTTCGGGAAACCAGTTCGGTACGATTGACCACTTCGGTCTTGGCGAAGATATTGCGCAGGTGCGTTTTTCACCGTCGAGAGCGAGATATCCAGCTGGCGGGCAATCAGCTTATTACTGGCCCCCTTCGCGCACCATGCCGATCGATTTCCCTGCGTCTTTGGCGGTCAGGATAGGCGGGCAGGTCATCTTTCTTCCTGCAGGCAGTCGCGGATCGCCAACTCCACCAGCGGCAGCACCGCCCTGGGCCCGATGACGCTCTTCGCATGGAAAAAGGCACGTCGCGCATCAGCGAGATACCGGCGATGATCCGCCGCTCGCGGCGGATGAAGATCTCGGTCATGTCACGCACGTTATTCGGCAACATAAATTCATGATAATAATGCCGGTTGCGATCGCAGAGCCGCGGCGTCATCGCCGCCACGGTGGTGTTCTGGTGGCTAAAGTGCGCCGGTAAATGCGGATCCAGCGGCTGGAAGTTTTCCAGATATTGTTGGTGCGTATTATCGGAAATATTATGCAATATATAGTTTTCGGGTTTTAACCGGTTATTTACTCGATAAAACACCGCTGAAGTCAGTGGAATTAACTGAGAAATAGTCTGTAAACAACGGGCTATTATCGCATCATTACGGCTGGCTTTTAACAAAGCAGACATGATAGGGCCTCCCCGTCGAGATGATGGTGCATGACACATGGATGACTACCGATAATTGAAGCATACATTTCACATTTAAGTAACACAATCATTAACATATTAACAATGTGATAGCCGTTACAAAATTTTCAGCAATGCATTGTTATATAAAGCATTTAAAAAACACACTCGCCATGCCTTACGATAGCGGCGTTAAAACATAAACAAAAAAGATTAATACCCGGCGTACCTGCCTCTGGTGATAAAAAAACCCTATCCCGGACGCGTCTCTCTCATCCTTAAGAACGATGGATTTCTGTTTTTTTTCACTTATACCCTTAACAGGATGCCATTAATTTTCGCCGCGGCTTAATCATGTGATTACGCCTGACCCGCTGTTGCCAAAATAATAGCAACAGCGCCGGTCATTAACCGAGGATAAGCCGATGCTGAATATCGCCGCCCTGCGCCAGCAGCAAATTCCGCTGGCCGCTGAGCCGCGCTCGCCGGTGCCGTTTCATATTCTGATGAAGCCGATTGGCCCCGCCTGCAATCTCGCCTGCCGCTACTGCTATTACCCCCAGGATGAAACGCCGGTCAACAAGATGGACGAGGCGCGGCTGGAGCAGTTTATCCGCCGCTACATCGCGGCCCAGCCCGTCGGCGCGCGGGAAATCAACTTTGTCTGGCAGGGCGGTGAGCCGCTGCTGGCCGGCCTGAGCTTTTACAAAAAAGCGCTCGCCCTGCAGGCGCGTTATGCCCCCGACGGCGTCACCATCAGCAACAGTCTGCAGACCAATGGCACGCTGATCAACGACGCCTGGTGCCGGCTGTTCCGCGAGCATCGCTTTATTATCGGCTTGAGCCTCGAAGGCAGCGAAGCGCTACAGGACCAGCATCGTCCGGATAAACGCGGCCGGGCCAGCTGGCCGGCGGCACTGCGCGGCATCGGCTTTCTCCACCAGCATCAGGTGGATTTTAACCTGCTGGTGGTGGTGCATAACGAGATGGCGGCCCACGCGGCGGCGATTTATGACCGGCTGGTCAGCCTCGGCGCGCGCTATCTACAGTTTCAGCCGCTGATGAGCGAAGGCGCAGCGTTGCGCGAGGGCTATCAGCTGAGTGCCGATAACTGGGGGCGTTTTATGGTCGGCATCTGGCGGCAGTGGCAGAAGCGCTGCGACAAGGGGCGGGTGTTCGTCATCAATATCGAGCAGGCGTGGGCGCAGTACTTCACTCACACCAGCGGCAGCTGCGTGCACAGCGCCCGCTGCGGCAGCAATCTGGTGATGGAGCCCGACGGAGAGCTCTACGCCTGCGACCATCTGATCAACGCCGAACATCGGCTGGGCCGCCTTGACGACATGACGCTGGCGCACGCGGTCGACGCCTCGGTGCAGCTGCCTTTCGGTCAGCAGAAAAGCCTGCGCCGCGAATGCCAGACCTGCGCGGTCAAAATTGGGTCTGCCAGGGTCGGCTGCCCGGCGCATCTGAACGCCGCGGGCAACAACCGCCTCTGCGGCGGCTACTACCGCTTC
>OKVR01000325.1_pt1 | contig 12511 bp, 9 predicted proteins | sample 1606891 | NCBI WGS metagenome assembly OKVR01 (sample SAMN03281011, study PRJEB24777) | human gut metagenome | isolation source: fecal sample PR176 from 1 month old male Indian infant, caesarean delivered... | place: Singapore | collected 2006-01-13 | reverse complement strand
GCATGGATGCGGGCTGAGGGCCGTGTTTTGCAGGGACGCTGCCTCGGCCCGACCCGAAGCCTGCAGGGATAAGTCGAAGGGACCGCGCAGCGGCGATTTTGCTGGCCGGAGCCCGGGGGTACAGGGGCGGCGGCGACTGGCCGCCCCCTGTGCGCTCCCTGCGCCATGCCAGGCATAACGCAGACGATTAACCGGGAGCGCAAATTTCGCTGAAGTTACACGTGATAAACGCATTGTCTGGCCGGGAAAGTTGCAAACCGATAACAGTCTCTACGGCGACCCGCAGGCGCACATACCCCAGGCCCGGCAAGCGCAGCGCCGCCGGGCAGGACACCTCCGGCGCCATACCCGCCTTTGTGTCGGATGGCGGCATAAATGCCTTGCCCGGCCTACCGGCGCCTCCCGCAGGCTTATGCTACTCCGCCGGGCAACTAACGCCAGGCGGCTTATTTCACGCCTTCTGCTTGGCCTCAGACTCCTGACTGCTGTTCAGCGCCAGCGAGACCGCCAGCGTCTGGGCCAGGCACAGCGAAGCAACCTGCGAGCGGAAGCCATCCACCTGCGCTTCCCGCACCACAAAGCAGACATCGCTGAAGGCCGCCAGCGGGCTGACCTGGCTGTCGGTAATGGCGATCTGCCGCGCTTTGCGCTGCGCGCCCAGCTCCACCAGCTCGACCACTTCCCGAGCGTACGGCGAGAAGCTCACCGCCACCACCACGTCTTTCGGGCCGACCAGACTCAGCTGCTCGGTGAACATGCCGCCGAGGCCGTCGATCAGAAAGGCTTTGCGATCGAGGTGGCGCAGCGCATAGGTCAGATAGGAGGCGACGCTGAACGACCGGCGCAGGCCAATGACGTAAATATTTTCCGCCTCGCCCAGCAGGGCCACCGCGCGCTCCAGCTCATCGCTGGAGGTCTGCATCGCCAGCTGCTGCAGCGCCTGGTTGTTCACCATCGTGAACATATTGAGGATTTCCGTCGGCGTTTCCGGCGGGCTGGACTCATCGCTGGTGGTCTGGCGGAACAGACGGGCGCGCTCGGTATAGTTGGCGGTCTCTTCCATCAAATGCTGCTTGAACATCTGTTTCATTTCGTTAAAGCCGCTGAAGCCGAAGGCGTTGGCAAAACGAATCAACGTGGAAGGGGGAACGTCCGCCTGTTGCGCAATGGAGGCCACGGTATCGAAAGCCACGCTATTGCTGTTATCAAGGATATAGCGGGCGACCTGTTTCAGGCGTTTGCTTAACGTATCGTAGCGACGCCTGATTTCATCCTGCAGGATGGTCAGCTGTGTTGGGTTATTGGCCATAGAGTGCGCTCTGAGAAAATGGAAGGAATATGGCTTCCAGTGTACCAAATGAAGCGAATTTTTCATTTATTGCGACGAAATACGCGATTCATTTCACGAAGAAACAGAAAAACGCCCGCTCCGCAAGGTGACGGAGACGGGCGTCGGGGATCAGCGGCGGGCTTCGCGCCAGTAGCCAATAAGCGTCAGGTAGTTGCGTTTCACTTCCTCTATCAGGGCCTCATCGCTGAGCTCACCCTGCATCCAGCGCCGCGACGGCTGGCCAAAGATGGTGCGCCCGACGGCGAAACCTTTGATCATCGGGTGTGCGGCCGCTTCGGCGAAACCGGCGCGCAGTTTGTCGGAAGGCGCGTCGAGGCCGAGGATCAGGATCCCGCGGCTCCACGGATCTTCGCGCTCGATAAGGGCGGTGATCTGCTGCCAGCTGGCGCTGGAGAGCGGCGGCAGCTTCCACCAGTCCGGCTTGATCCCCAGCTGATAGAAGTGTTCCAGCATGGTGTGGTAATGGCGCTCGTCTTTGTCCGGGCCATTTTCCGGCAGGATCACCTCCAGCAGCAATTCATGGCCTGACTTGTTACAGGCCTGCCACACCTCGAGCAGCAGGGCGTCCTGCTCTGCACGCAGCGCCGCCGGGTCGTCCGGGTGATAGAAGACCAGACATTTGACGACATGCTCCAGCGGCCACTCGATCAGCTGCGAGCCGATGTTGCCATGCTCCAGACGCAGCGGTCGCGAGCTGGGCAGTTCGATAGGGCGCCCGATCCACCAGCCCTTGCCGGTAATGGCGTTCAGCGCACGCTGGCCGTAGGTGCCGTCGGCCAGAATACCGCTGCGCTGGTCAAGACCCGCCTCCTGCGCCGCCGCTTCGGCCGCGGCCAACAACAGCAGCTTGAGCTGCGGAATGCAGGCTTCATCGCGCCCGGCCTCCCGCGCCAGATCGGCCAGCTGTTTGCGATGGTCGAAGGCGAAAATGCACAGCTCCGGCCACTGCTGGCGGCGGCTGGTCACCCGGTGCAGGTGGTTGAGGCGATCGTCGACGTCCGGGCGCGGCACCGATTCGGCGCGCTGCAGGTAGTCATCGAGTTCGACTTTGGTCGGCATCGCCGGCGCACAGCCGTGGCGGGAGACCACCAGCGCCCCGCAGGCGTTGGCATAACGGCAAGCCTGCTCCCAGCCCTCGTCGTTAAGCCAGCCGCGCAGCAGGCCCGACATAAAGGCATCTCCGGCGCCCAGCACGTTGAGCACCTCCACGCGCACGCCCTGCTGCAGCGGCACCTGGTCCCAGCTGTCCGGAATGTCGCCTTCCAGCACCACGCAGCCCATCGGCCCGCGCTTGCAGACGAGGGTGGCTTTGGTGGCATTGCGCACATTTTTCAGCGCGGTCAGGGTATCGGTGCTGCCCCCGGCAATATGAAACTCTTCTTCGGTTCCGACCACCAAATCGAACAGATGCAGCACTTCCTGCAGCTGGCTGGTGACCGGCCCGGACTCAATGAAACGGGTTTCTCCATCGCCGAGCGAGGTGAGTCCCCACAGCACCGGACGGTAATCGATATCCAGCGCGGTACGCAGGCCGTGACGGCGGGCGTACTCCAGCGCCTTCAGCACCGCGGCGCGGGTGTTGGCGTGCGACAGATGGGTGCCGGTCACCGCCAGCGCCCGGGAGGAGGCAATATACTCCTCGCTGATGTCGTCAGGCGTTAAGGCCATATCGGCGCAGTTATCGCGGTAGAAAATCAGAGGGAAAGTCTCCTGATCCTTTATCCCCAGCATCACCAGCGCGGTCAGGCGGGATTTGTCGGTAATCAGATACTCAGTATCCACCCCGGCGCGGTTGAGCGTTTCACGCAGGAAACGGCCGTTGTGTTCATCGCCAACGCGCGCCAGCATGGCCGATTTCAGCCCCTGAATCGCGGTGCCAAAGGCCACGTTGCCGGAGGAGCCGCCCAGATATTTCGAGAAACTGGCAACGTCTTCTAGCCGCGAACCGATCTGCTGGGCATAGAGGTCGACTGCCACCCGACCTATACAGATGACGTCGAGCCGCTTTACTGCTGCATTCATAGCTAGGATTTCCTTTTTGGTGTCTGCTGCCTGGAAGGGTCGGGATCCCGACGTCGACTCCGTGAACAGCCTGAGGGTTATTGGTTACCCTTAGTTTGAGAAATAAATATTTCATTTGCAAACTCGTTCGAAATTAAAAAACCAAAAGTGTGAGGGATCTACCACTCTGCCGCACTGAGCCTCGCGCGAGCGCGGATCGCCCCCACTGTCGACCCGGGGGAAAATGAAACGCCACACGACAGCCATTTACCTATGATTTTTAAGGGGATATTGCCGTGTGCTGCGGCAAAAAAATGGGCCCGAAAACGTGTCAGGAATGTAAGTGAAACGTATGAAATGAGTAGAGAGTTTGATCCTTCTCGCAAAATGAAATATTTCTTCTGTATTTGTATTTAATGGAAAAAAATGTTTGCCTATAATCCACAGGTATTCCAGTGACGTGAACGACGGCCCCGGCGGCATCGGCGCGACGCCACACACAAATACTGAACAATAAGGATTGTGCATCATGGGCAAACTGAGACTGACAACGGCGCAGGCGCTGGTGAAGTTCCTCGATAACCAGTACCTGGAAGTGGATGGCGTAGAGCTGAAGTTCGTGAAAGGCATTTTCGCGATATTCGGCCATGGCAACGTCCTGGGGCTGGGGCAGGCGCTGGAGCAGGACAGCGGCGACATGCGCGTCTATCAGGGGCGCAACGAGCAGGGGATGGCCCACGCGGCCACCGGTTTTGCCCGCCAGGCCTTTGCGCCGGCAGATTATCGCCTGCACCTCCTCCATCGGTCCGGGCGCGGCCAACATGATCACCGCCGCGGGCACCGCCAGCGCCAACCGCATTCCGCTGCTGCTGCTGCCGGGCGATGTCTTCGCCACCCGCCAGCCGGACCCGGTGCTCCAGCAGATTGAACAGAGCTACGATCTCAGCATCAGCACCAATGACGCTTTCCGCGCGGTCAGCAAATACTGGGACCGCATTACCCGCCCGGAACAGCTAATGAGCGCCTGCATCAACGCCATGCGCGTCCTGACCGACCCGGCGGAAACCGGCGCGGTGACGCTGTGCCTGCCGCAGGACGTGCAGGGCGAAGCCTGGGACTACCCGGAATCCTTCTTTGCGCGCCGGGTGCACCGTCTCGACCGCCGCCCGGCCAGCGCCGCGCAGCTGGCGGACGCCGTGGCGGCCATCAAAGCCAGTCGTAAACCGCTGATCGTCTGCGGCGGCGGGGTGAAATACTCCGGCGCGAGCGAAGCGCTGTCCCGTTTCGCCGAGCGCTACGGGGTGCCCTTTGCCGAAACCCAGGCCGGGAAGGGGACGGTGGTCTCTTCTCACCCCCTGAACGTCGGCGGCGTCGGCGAGACGGGCTGTCTGGCGGCGAACCTGCTGGCGAAAGAGGCCGACCTGGTGATCGGCGTTGGCACCCGTTTCAGCGATTTTACCACCGCCTCGAAATGGATTTTCCAGCACCCGGAGGTGCGTTTCCTGAATATTAACGTCAGCAACTTCGACGCCTGGAAGCTGGACGGCATTGCCATGCTGGCGGACGCCCGGGAAGCGATGACCGCCCTCGACGCGGCGCTGGCGGACAGCGGCTGGCAGGCCGGCTGGGGCGCGCAGATCGAGAGCGTGCAGAGCCGTCAGTTAAAAGAGACCCAGCGCGTCTACCAGGCGGTGTGGCAGGAGAAATCCTTTGTCCCGGAGATCGACGATCATCTCGATCGCGAATCAGTGTATCGCGAATTCCGCCAGATCACCGACTCCACCCTGACCCAGAGCAGCGTCCTTGGGGTACTGAATGAAACGCTGCCGGCCGAGGCGGTGATCGTCGCGGCGGCGGGCAGCCTGCCCGGCGATCTGCAGCGCGTCTGGCGCAACCGCGCGGAAAACACCTACCACGTGGAGTACGGCTACTCCTGCATGGGATATGAGGTCAACGCCGCGCTGGGCGTGAAGCTGGCGCAGCCGCAGAGCGAAGTCTACTCCCTGGTCGGCGATGGCTCGTTCATGATGCTCCACTCTGAACTGGTCACCTCCCTGCAGGAGCGGGCGAAGATCAATGTTGTGCTGTTCGACAACATGGCCAACGGCTGCATCAACAACCTGCAGATGGAGCACGGGATGGACAGCTTCGGCACCGAGTTCCGCTACCGCCAGCCGGAAACCGGCCAGCTGCAGGGCGGCCTGGTGCCGGTGGACTTCGCCACCATCGCCGCCGGCTACGGTTGCAAAACCTGGCGCGTCACCACCCTGGACGAACTGCGCCACGCGCTGGACGCCGCCCGTCGCGAAACGGTCAGCACCCTGATTGATATTAAAGTGCTGCCGAAGACCATGGTGCACAAATACGGCAGCTGGTGGAACGTTGGCGTCGCCCAGACGGCGCTCTCTGAGCGGATCCGCAAAGTTGCGCAAATGATTAATGAAAAGCGCGCCCAGGCGCGTGATTACTAAAACGAACATCCACTCTGAATCCTACAGACTTACGGAGAAAACCATTATGTCGCTCAAATTAGGTGTCATCGGCGCTGGCGCTATCGGTAAAGAACACATCCGTCGCTGCACCCAGGTTCTGCAGGGCGCCACCGTTGTGGCGGTGTCTGATATCAATGCCGACAACGCCCGTGCGGCGGTCGCGCTGCCGGGCGTGCAGGCGGAAGTCTACGCCGACGGCCACGACGTGATTAACGCCAGCGATGTCGACGCCATCCTGGTCACCTCCTGGGACCCGACCCACGAAGAGTACACCCTGGCCGCCATCGCCGCCGGTAAGCCGGTGTTCTGCGAAAAACCGCTGGCGATGACCGCGGAAGGCCTGCCGCCGCATCGTCGATGCTGAAATGAAGGCCGGCCGTCGCCTGGTGCAGGTAGGTTTTATGCGCCCGTACGACGAAGGCTATCTGGCGCTGAAAAAAGTGATCGACGATGGCGATATCGGCGCGCCGCTGATGCTGCGCTGCGCCCACCGCAACCAGTCGGTCGGCGAGAACTACACCACCGATATGGCGATCACCAACACCCTGATCCACGAGCTGGACGTGCTGCGCTGGCTGCTGAACGATGACTACCGTTCCGTGCAGGTGCGCTTCCCGCGCACCACCTCGCACACCCACGCGCGTCTGAAAGATCCGCAGATCGTCTCCTTTGAAACCAAAAAAGGCACCCTGATCGACGTCGAGGTGTTCGTGAACTGCCAGTACGGGTATGACATCCAGTGCGAAGTGGTCGGCGAGACCGGGATTGCCCGTCTGCCGGAGCCGTCTGCCGTCCAGATGCGCAAGTCCGCCAGCCTGTCGACTGCCATTCTGACCGACTGGAAAGACCGCTTTATCAAAGCCTACGACGTCGAGCTGCAGGCCTTTATCAACGACGTCAAAGCCGGCCAGCTGCACGGCCCGTCGGCCTGGGACGGCTACGCGGCGTCGGTGGCGGCGGACGCCTGCATTAAAGCGCAGGGAACCAGCGAGCCGGTTGAAGTGACGCTGCCTGAGTGCCCGGCATTCTATAAACGTTAAGCACGTTTTGCTGACGGAACTTCTTTGCACAGGTAACGACGATGAAAATTGCCTTTGATGTGGATGTGATTAAGGACCTCGGGGATCACCCGCATGGTCCATCAGGTAGCGGAGTGGGGCTACAAGTACATTGACAGTCGCCGCACCCGCAGATTAACCCGTTCTACAAGCACCCGCGCGCCAGCCGGGAGGTCATGGCGGAGTACAAGCAGGCGCTGCGCGATACCGGCCTTGAGCTGTCGTCGTTTATCTGCGTCTACCGCTGGTCCGGCCCGGACGAACTGCGCCGTCAGGCGGCGGTGAAAAACTGGAAACGGCTGGTGGAAATTGCGGTGGAGATGGGCGTTCAGGTGATCAACACCGAGTTCTCCGGCGATCCGAATCAGCCTGAGATCTGCGATGAAATGTTCTATCGCTCGATGGAAGAGCTGTTGCCGATTTTTGAGCGGGAAGGCATTCGCGTGGAGATCCAGGCGCATCCCTGGGATTTCTGCGAAGAGAACAATGAAACCGTCGATATCGTGAAGTCGTTCCGCAGCGATAACGTGAAGTACGTCTACAGCGTGCCGCACACCTTTTTCTACGACAAAGGCGTCGGCGATGTGGCGAGCATGCTGCGCTATGCCGGGAGCGATCTCTCCCATGTCCTGATTGCGGATACCCGCAATCATACGAAACATTGCCGCTATATCGTTAACCCGCCGGGCGTGGATGCCGTGGTGCACCAGCACGTAGGCGTCGGGGAAGGGGATGTGGATTTCGACGCGCTGTTCCGCACCCTGCGCGAAATGAAATTCGCCGAGCAGACCTTCAAGGTCGGCGGGGAGCCGATTGTCGCCACCTCGCTGTTTGGCTACCCGGAAAAAATGAAATACCAGGCAGTGGAAACCCGTGAACTCATTGAACGTGAATTGCTGCGCCGTTAAGGCGCAGCGGCAGGAGCCCTACTATGAACAAAGATAACGTCAAACTGGCTATCGCCCCGATCGGCTGGACTAACGATGATATGCCGGAACTTGGCAGCGAAAACACCTTCCAGCAGATCGTCAGCGAAATGGCGCTGGCCGGCTTTACCGGCAGCGAAGTCGGCAGCAAATATCCGCGCGACCCGGCGGTCCTCAAGCCGATGCTGGACATCCGCGGCATTCAGATCTGCAACGCCTGGTTCAGCACCTTTTTCGCCAACGGCCAGCGGGAAAAAACCATTGATGAATTCGTCAATCACATGAACTTCCTGCATGCGATGGGCGCGAAAGTAATTGGCTGCTCCGAGCAGAGCGGCAGCATCCAGGGGCTGGATAAACCGATCCTCGGCGATGCGAAGCCGTGCTTCAGCGAAGAGGAGTGGCAGCGGGTGGCGGAAGGCTACAACACCCTCGGTCGCCTGGCGGCGGAGAAGGGGATGCAGGTCTGTCTGCACCACCACATGGGCACCGGCATCCAGACCACTGCGGAAATCGACAAGTTTATGTCGCTGGTGGACGAGCGCGTCTTCCTGCTGTTCGACACCGGCCACGCCTGGTATTCCGAAGGCGGCGAAGCGCCGATGCTGGCGATCCTCAAAAAGTATCTGCCGCGCATCAACCACGTTCACCTGAAAGACGTCCGTCCGCCGGTGATCGACCAGGTGCGCCGCGACGGCCTGTCGTTCCTCGACGGCGTGAAAAAAGGCACCTTCACCGTCCCGGGCGACGGGGTGATCGATTTCCGTCCGGTGTTCAAGCTGCTGGACGACTTTGGCTATAAAGGCTGGATGGTGGTGGAAGCAGAGCAGGATCCTGCTCTGGCCAATCCTTTCGAATACGCCGTCAAAGCGCGCAAATATATCCGCGAAACGGCAGGGATCTAATCGTTGTGACATTTCAGGCCATACCGGGTATGGCCTGCTTTTTTCCTTCCTCAACCGGACTCAGGGCTCAACCACGGCGCCGGACAGTTCCCTCTCCCGGGCCCAGGGCTTAACCACAGCGCCGTACCGTCCCCTCTCCCTCAGGGAGAGGGCCAGGGTGAGGGTGACGATGACGGGTAAAGCGTCACTTCACTTCCGCCAGCGCGGTCTTATCCACATAAGGTTTCATCAGCGCGTCGGCTTCCTTCTGCGCCGCCTGAACCGCCGCTTCCGGCGTCACTTTGGCATCGTTAACCACCGCCGCCAGCTGGTTCTCCATCGCCTTACGCACCGCTACGGTCTCCCAGGTGGAGTACCACGGATGGGCGTACTTAAGCTGCTCAAGGGCGATCGCCGCCCGCGGATCCTGCTGCAGATAGGCCTTCATCTCCGGCGTATCGTATGACGCCTTGCGCGGCGAGAAGTAGCCGGTAAAGCGGCTCCATGCGCCGTTCACGTCGGGGCTCACCAGATAGGTCAGGAACTGATACGCCGCTTTCTTCTGCGCATCGCTGATGCCTTTAAAGCTCACCAGGCTGGCGCCGCCGATCGGCACCGCGCGCTGCTCTTTGGCCGGCAGCATCGCCACCCCAAGCTCAAAGTCTTTGCTGTTCTCGCGCATAAAGCCCAGCGCGCCAGTGCTGAGCATCGCCATCCCGAGCTTACCGGAGAAGAACGCGGCGCTGATCTGCTTCGAGTTCAGCACCCCGGACGGCATTACCTTGTCCTTGTAAATCAGATCCTGCCAGAAGCGCAGGGCGCCGATGGCGGTCGGCGAGTTGTAATAGACCTCGCCCGGATAGTCTTCGTTAAAGTATTTCCCGCCGTTGGCGCGCACCAGTGCCGAGAAGATCCAGCCGCCGTAGTCGTCATTGGTCGACGGCAGCATGATCCCCCACTGGCCTGTGCTCTCGTCGGTCAGCTTTTTGGCATCGGCTAGCAGCTCGGCCCAGGTCTGCGGCGGCTGTTTGATCCCAGCCCGATCGAACATCGTCTTGTTGTAGTAGAGGATCGGCGTCGAGTTATGGAACGGGATCGCATAGGTGGTGCCCATCACCTGGGCGTTCTTATGCATCGCGGGCCAGAATTCCTTTTGCAGAAAATCGCCGGCCTTTTGATCGCCATATTTAAACAGCTCGTCCATCGGCAAGATCTCATCCTTCAGTGCCAGATCGGTGGTGAAGTTGGCGGACATGATCACCAGCGCCGGCGGCTGGCCGGCCTTCTGCGCCGATTCGGCTTTGATCTTGGTGGTGTCGTAGTTGCCGGTGAAGATGCCGCGTACTTCGACATCCTGCTGCAGAGTCGTTGAATTGCTTAATGACGCGGGTCATCTCCATGGTCAGCTTGCCGTCCACCGGCGCCGGGAACATGAAGTCTATTTCTCTTTGCCAGCGCCGCGCCGCTCAGGGCAAGACTGAGGCCAACCGCGACTACCGTAAAAGGTTTAAACATGATTACACTCCATCAATAAATTATGCTGGGTCTCAGCATGCAAAAAGATGTACATCGGCAGGCGAGAAGCCGATCGGTAGCGACTCGCCTTTCTCCGGCACCGTGCCGCGGTGGCGGCGGCTAAAGCGCAGGGTGCCGATCGGGGTGCTGACGTGGAGCAGGTAGTCGGCTCCCATCAGTTCTCGTTGCAGAACGGTGGCCGGCAGGCGCAGATGGCCCTCCTCCACGCGGTCGGTAATATGTTCCGGGCGAACGCCCAGCCAGACGCGAGTCTGATCCCGGTGGCGCGGCGGCAGCGGATGGCGCTGTTCTCCCAACAGTACTTCACCGTTGGCGCAGGGCCGCGACAGCAGGTTCATCGCCGGCGAACCGATAAATCCGGCGACGAACAGGTTGGCCGGGTTGGCGTACAGATACTCCGGGCGCCCGACCTGCTGCACATGGCCGCCGTTCATCACCACGATGCGGTCGGCCATCGACATCGCCTCGGTCTGGTCGTGGGTCACATAGATGGTGCTGGTTTTCAGCTGCTGGTGGAGGGCCATAATGCTGTCGCGCACTTCGCTGCGCAGACGGGCGTCGAGGTTGGAGAGCGGCTCGTCCATCAGGAACAGCCGCGGATTGCGCACGATCGCCCGGGCCATCGCCACCCGCTGGCGCTGGCCGCCGGAGAGCTTCGCCGGTTTGCGGTCAAGCAGCGCCTCCAGCTGCAGCATCTGCGCCACTTTGTCCACCCGCGGCTGCCAGCTGCTTTTCTCTTCCTTGCGCACCTGCATGCCGAAGGTAATGTTGTCGCGCACCGACAGATGCGGAAACAGAGCATAGTTCTGGAAGATCATCGCGAAGTTGCGCTCGCGCGGCGTGGCGGCGGTGATGTTTTCATCATGCAGCCAGATTTGGCCTTCGCTGACCGGCTCCAGGCCGGCAAGCAGGCGCAGCAGGGTGCTTTTCCCGCAGCCCGACGGGCCGACCAGCACCACGAATTCGCCTTCGTGAATATCCAGCGACAGGGCGCTGAGCGCCGGCTTGCCGTCGAAACGTTTACTGATGTTTTGCAGACTGAGCATGGCGGTTAGCGCTCTTCCGTTGGGCAACTGATGTTTTCGTCGTACAACCACGGCCCGGCGTAGTGGGCCAGCGAGTGCTGGTAGCTCACCCACTGCTCGCCGACCTGGCGGTGCATCAGGCATGAAGCCGGGGAGAGGTCGTAATAGGGCCGGGTGTCTTCGTGGCAGTACGGCACCTGATGGACGGTACCAGGATAGTGAGATCAGCGCCTGGCGATACTGGGTCATGGTCAGGCTGTGGTTATGGCCGCAGAAGATGCGCGTCAGCGACGGGAAACGCTCCACCAGCGCCAGCAGACGGTGGCCGTTTTCGCAGGCGATCGGGTCCATCTGCGCATTGCCCAGCGGCAGAGGCGGGTGGTGCATAAAGATGGTCGCCGGTTTGTCGCCGCCCTCGAACAGCTGGGCTTCCAGCCAGCCGATGGTCTCGTCGGTCAGCCAGCCCTTCGAGGTGCCGGCGCGGCTGGAATCGATAAACAGCAGGCGGGTGGCGAAGTCATCCACCGCATAGCGCATATTTTGCGGATCGTTGCCCAGCTGCGGGCACAGCGGGTGAAGATGCTCCAGAAAATGGGCTTTGTCGTCGTGGTTGCCGGGGATCAGATACAGCGGATAGTTCAGGCTGCCGAGGATCTGGCGGGCCATCTGATACTCCTCCGGGCGGCCGCAGTTGACGATATCCCCGCTCACCACCACCGCGTCCGGGCGCTCGCGCAGCGCGTTAAGCTGCGAGACCACGTCGGCGTTGGCGGCATTGACGTCGATAAAGCCGTACAGCTTCTCGCCGCGGCTGCGGAAATGGGTATCGGAAATGTGCGCTAACAGCATGAATCACTCCTTATTTGATCCCGGAGAAGCCGAAGCTCCGCAGGAACTGTTTCTGAAAAAGGATGAACGCCAGCATCAGCGGCAGGCAGACCATCAGCGTCCCGGCGCCGATGGTGCCCCACTGGCCGCCGGATTCGGCGCCCATGGCGAAGGAGACCAGCCCGACGGTCAGCACCTGCTTATCGGGATCGTTGAGCATCATCAGCGGCCACAGGTACTCGTTCCAGTGGTAGGTGATGCTGACGGTGGCGAAGGCCAGCACCGACGGCCAGGACATCGGCAGCAGCACGCGGAAACAACACCTGCCACCAGCGGCAGCCCTCCATCAGCGCGCCTCCTCCAGCTCTTTCGGAAATGGCGAGGAACGCCTGACGCATCAGGAACACGCC
>OKVR01000324.1_pt1 | contig 12526 bp, 15 predicted proteins | sample 1606891 | NCBI WGS metagenome assembly OKVR01 (sample SAMN03281011, study PRJEB24777) | human gut metagenome | isolation source: fecal sample PR176 from 1 month old male Indian infant, caesarean delivered... | place: Singapore | collected 2006-01-13 | reverse complement strand
CTCGCTACCCGACTGGCAGCCAAACGGCTTGCCATTGCGGGTCACCTGCAGCGTCAGCGCCGCCCGCCCGTGCTGCCAGGCCTGTCCCAGTTCATCCGGGGTAAGGGCCACCGGTGCAAAGGCCGAGGCGGGTTTGGCGTGAATAAAACCAAACCCGGTCTGCATCTCGCGCGGCGCCAGCGCCCGCAGACTGATATCGTTAAGCAAGACGATCAGGCGGATACAGCTCAGCGCCTGTTGCGGCGAGCAGCCCTGCGGCACCTCGTCGACGACTACCGCGAACTCGCCCTCAAAGTCGAGGCCATCCTCGACCCGGCGGCAGACTATCCCGGCGTGGGGGGCAAGAAAGTCGTCCCCGCTGCCCTGATACATCAGCGGCGTCTGGTCGGCGCCGGCAATCGGCGGCAGGTGAAAGGCCCGCTGCATGCGCTCGCCATGGCTCAGGAAGGCCGAACCGTCCAGCCACTGCCAGGCGCGGGGCAGCGGCGCCAGCAGGCGCCGGGGATCATAGGGCTGCGCCGCCGGGTAGCGGCGCGCATTGAGCGCCTGATAGCGCGCCTGCAGCGCAGGCCAGACCCGCGCGGCCTGCTCCAGCGCCTGCTGAAGCGTCGGTGCGATATCCGCCGTATCGGCCATCAGCGTCAAATCCCCCGAGACCACCACCAGGCAGCCGTCGCGTTCACCGTTATCTCGTGTTGCCAGTTTCATAACCTGCCTCCTCCAGCAGACATAGCCAGCCGTCGGCGTCCACGTCGCCAGCCAGCGGACTCAGACGTTGGCCAGCGCAGGCGCCCTGCACGCAGAGGCCGCTGTCCGGCATAAAAATCGCCCCGTGGGCGAAGCAGACCAGCCGGTCGCCCCGGGCGTTAAGAAAAGCGTCCTGCCGCCAGTTCATCGGGGTATCGAGATGCGGACAGCGGTTGCGCCACAGATAGAGCGTTCCCTGATAGCGGCAGGCAATCACCGTCGCCTGCCCGCTGCCCGTGGGGTCAAATCCCCGCGCCTGGCCCTCAGCCAGGCTGTCGGCACGGCACAGGCGAACCATCAGCGGGCGTTATCCGGACCGGGAGCCCACTTCTCGCGATACCCCAGCAGGAAATATTGCGAGTTATCGGCCCCAGGCAGCGCTTCGCGCGGCTGCCAATGGTCATCGTGCTGATCCATATCGGCGTCGTATTCGATATGACACCCGAGCGGGCTGTTGAAGTACCAGAACCAGTTCGATCCCAGCTGATGGCGCCCCGGTCCCCAGAAGGTCTGATACCCCTTCTGCTGAAAGCGGCTGCCGGCCATCATCAGCTCGGTGGGTCCGCCGAGGTGGAAGGTAAAGTGTTCAATGCCGGTCATAAACGGCGGGGCCTGGATCAGAAACAGGGTATGGTGATCATGGGTGCCGGCGGGTCGCAGGAAGGGGCCGACGTGGGTGAAGCGATCGGTACAGACAAAGCCCAGCCGTTGATAGAAGGCTTCCGCGCGCGCGGCGTCCGGCACAAAATAGACCACATGGGAGAGCGAGCGCGGCTCCGCCGCCATGTCGGCGCTGGCCCCGGTCTGATTGACCGGCCGCCCGGCGCGATCCCCCGGAGCGTTGATTTTCTCACCTTCCCGCTGCAGCGGCTGGCGCTGGCTGACGCGAAACCCGAGGGCAAAGCCGGCATCATCGACGCAGCGCAGCACGCCGTCGGCGCCAAGTTTCACCTCGCGATCGCGACGCAGCGTCTCGGCGATCGCCTCAAGCGTGGCGCTATCCGCCACGCCATAGACGGTTTCCCGCAGCTGGCTGCCGCTGGGCAGCGCCGCGGGCAGCGACGGATCGTCACGTCCCCGCAGCAGCACCCCCGGTGCCATCCAGCGCGCTAAAGAAACCGTTCTCCTGCTCGCGTAAACCGTAGTCGATAAGAAACTGTCGACAGCCCGCCAGGTCATCGACGCCAAATACCAGATAATCCGGACCAAGAATATTCATCGCGGTTGTTCCTTATGCGTGTTCAGGCCACCCGGCCGCCGAGGGCTTCCGCCACCCAGTCAGCGATGTAGTGCCCGGCGTTAATTGAGTTGTCGAAGCTGGAGTGCTGCACACCGCCCTCGCGGTCAGTGAAAATTTTCAGCTCGCGGCGCGGGCTGTTCACCAGCTGGTCGTAGGTGCGCTGCGCCCATTTCACCGGGATCTGCGAGTCCTTTTCACCATGGGTGACGAGGAAAGGCACCCGTATACGGTCAAGAATGCCGTCGAGATGGACGTTCTCCGCGATGCGCATAAAAGCGTCGATATCCTCGCCGCCCCACACCCAGCGCACGTGCTGCCAGTAGTGCGGTACCGGAAAATCCCCTTCGCGTTCGCGGCGGCGCTGCTGCACCTCTCGCCAGTCGTGATTGGCGCCCCATACCACGCCGCAGGCGAAGCGCGGCTCAAACGCCACCGCCCGCGGGCAGTAATAGCCGCCCAGCGAGACCCCTTCCATGCCGATGCGCCCGGCATCCACCTCCGGGTGCTGTTCCAGCCAGTCAACGATGCGGCTGGCCCAGTGCTCGCTGTCATAGCGGGCCTGCATGTCGTGAAGACGTAGCGCTTCGCCGGTTCCCGGCTGGTCGACCACCAGCGAGGAGACCCCGCGCCGCGCCAGCCACTGCGGTAGCCCAACCAGATATTTCATCTCTTTGGTGGAGTCGAGACCGTTGACCTGCACCAGCAGCGGCGCGCGGCCGGTCATCCCTTCGGCGCGGACATAAAGCGCCGACAGGGTTTTGCCCTCGTAGGGGATAGTCACCCGCTGACAGTTAGCATGGGTATGGTGCAGCCCGGCGGCAAAGACATCGAGAAAGCGGCGGTACAGCGCCTCGCGGTCCGGCGCGCCATGCGCCTGCAGGCGCTCGCAGGTCAGGTAATAGTTGGCCGCCCGAAGATACTTCTCGCCTGCCGACAACCGCCGTCCCCGCGCTTCATCTTCGCCCGCCAGCGCGCATAATTTATCGGCCATGCGGGACCAGGTTTCCCGGAATGCGCGGGTGCCTTCGGCGTCGGGATGCTCGGACGCGGCCAATAGCGGCGCGCACATCTCTTCGATCTCACCGATGCGGGCGCCCATCTCGATGGAGAGATCCACCGACAGGTTCCAGACATAGTTTTTAGGGAAATAGCGAAACATAGGGTCATCCTTCAACATTCAGTCGCAATCGCTGTAGCGCAGGCACTGTCACATAAAGCACCTGCGGGCGACCAATCATGTCTCAGGATGTCAGGTATCGACGGGAACAATACCAGTGGGTTAGCGTGCGCTGGCGACGATTTTCGCTTTCAGCCAGCCGAAGATAGGATCGTTATCCAGCGAGCGGTGCCAGCCGATAAATTCGCGCATCACCGGCAGCGTCACCGGGACCGGGAAAAGACGCAGCGGCAGCATCGCCGCGTACTGCTCCGCAAGCCGCCGGTGCAGCGTGGCGATCCGCGAGGTGCCGATCAGCAGCTGCGGAACGCAGTGGTAGCTGTGGGTCACCACCTCGATACGGCGGCTGAGCCCCGACTCGGCAAACAGATTGCCCTCCAGCCCCGGCTGCCGCTCGCGGCCAAAGACCACCGACACGTGCCCCCAGCTGTTGCCAGGCATCGAGGGTCAGCGCCTCGCCGGTGTGGGGATTGTCCGCCCAGGCCAGGCAGACAAACTCTTCGTCAAACAGCGCTTCGGCGGGATGGTCGGCGGCCATAAAACGCTCCGGCGCCACGATGATATCCAGCTCGCCGCGGTTGAGCATGCCGGTGGACTGGGCGTCCGGCGAGAAAAACTCAAAGGTCATATTCGGCGCCTGCAGGTGCACCGTTTGCAGCGCATCCTTCAGCATCACGTTGATCACGTAATCCGAGGCCATAATGCGGAAATGGCGCTTGCTGGTTGCCGGCTCATCCACCGGCCGGCGGGCAATGGAGGTCTGAATTTTCATCAGCACGTCGCGGACCGGCTCCCGCAGCTCTTCCGCCAGCGGCGTGGGCCGCATCTTTCTGCCCACCTGGGTGAGCAGATCGTCCTCAAAGTAGGTGCGTAGCCGGTTGAGCACCCCGCTGGTGGCAGACTGGGTCATATGCAACCGGCCCGCGGCGCGGGTGATGTTCTGTTCATCGAGTAACACATCCAGTGCCACCAGTAAGTTCAGATCAAGATGTTGGTAACGCATGGGTCCCCCGGCGAGAAATGGCGTGCTTATCCTGTGGCTTGAATTTAACTTTTCTGCAACCTTTTTGCTTTTCCAATTTCCACGGCGATATCGATTTTTTGCGATAGCGATCATTCTTTATCGCGATTAGTCAGCGCGCCGCTGGCCTGGTTAACGTCCTCTACTCTGTACCCTGGAGGAAAACAGCTACGATGAACATCAATAACGTATTAATCGTTGGCGGCGGCATCGGCGGTCTGTGTACCGCCATCGCCCTCCGCCAGGCCGGCGTCGCCGTCGATGTCGTAGAGATCCAGCCGCAGTGGCGGGTCTACGGCGTCGGTATCATTCAGCAGAACAATGTCGTGCGCGAAATGCAGCGGCTTGGGGTGCTGGAACGCTATCTGGACGCCGCCTGGCCGTTTGACAGCGTCTCGGTGCACACCCTGAGCGGCCACCAGCTAGCCAGCTTTCCCGGCCAGCGGCTGGCCGGTGAACAGTTCCCGGCCAACGTCGGCATCTCCCGCCTGGCCCTGCACAACGTACTCTGTTCCACCGCCCGGGAGTTAGGGGTCCGACTGACCACCGGCGAGAGCATTGACGCCTTCCGTCAGGTTGACGATGCGGTTGAGGTGAGCTTCAGCCGTGGCGGTCAGGGGCGCTACGATCTGCTGGTGGGCGCCGATGGGATCTACTCCCGGGTGCGCGGCATGCTGTACGGCGAGCGCTATCGCCCCCGCTTTACCGGTCAGGGCGTATGGCGCTACAACTTTCCGCGACCGCCGGAGGTGGACCATCTGATGTGCTTTATGGGCGAGAGCTGCAACTGCGGGCTGGTGCCGCTGGCGGACGATCTGATGTATCTGTTTATCACCTCCCACGAAGCGGATAACCCCCGCTACGCCCGCGATCAGCTGGCGGCGGAGATGCGCCGCCGTCTGCCGCCCGGCGCGGGGTTGCCGGGCAGCCTGCACGAGCATATCGTTAACAACGACGAGGTCGTCTATAAGCCGCTGGAAGAGCTGTTCGTCGACGATCCCTGGTATCAGGGACGCATCGTGCTGGTGGGCGACGCGGTTCACGCTACCACTCCGCATCTCGGTCAGGGGGCGGGCATGGCGATTGAGGATGCCATCGTGCTGCGCGAAGCGCTGCAGCAGACCGACAGCGTCGCGGCCGCGCTGGCGCACTTTGACGCCCGCCGCCGGCCGCGCTGTCAGCAGATCTGGGCCGCCTCGCTGCAGGTGGGCGAGAGCGAGATCCACCGCGATCGCCATTTGACCGCCAGCAGGCGATCGGCGATATGATGACCCTGACGGCGAAGCCGATATAAGCCCTGCCCGGCGCCCTCCGCCGGCCACGCTGGCGGATTATTCCCCTGTTCATTGGCCGGCACGATCGCCATCGCATCCCCCTTTCACCAGGCGCTGATCTGCCTGCACAAACTCTCCACCATCACGATTGCGGAAAAAACCATTAAAGCGAATCGCTAACGACCGCGCCGCCCGGCGAGCTGTCCACACCTGCGGCGCCTAACCCTGTGGATAACCTGGAGGCAGTTGTCCGGCAGCCCCAGCACAAGCGGGCTACCGGCTGCCGTTCGTTTTTTTGAACAGGAAAACCGCCGCCACGGCGGAGGGAAGCGCCCGCCCCGCTTAATAATTCCACTTCGGCCGCGCCACCGTGTTCTTCTTCAGCAGATCGCGGAACGCTTTCAGATAGGGTTCATTGCTGCGCCCGCGCTTACAGATAGCCGAGAACGGCGACTGAAAGCCAAACTCGTTGGGCAGCAGCACCCGCAGGCGGTTCTCTTTGATCCACGGCCAGGCGTAATGCTCCGGCAGATAGCCAATATATTTTCCCGAGAGGATCAGCAGCAGCTGGGCGTCGACGGTCTCAACGGTGGCGCTGCCTTTGCTGAAGCCCCGGCGGCGGAGATCGCTGGTGTTCCAGTAGCTGCGGGTCACCAGCGGGCACTGGCTGATCTGCTCTTTATCGAGCTGGCGGCTGAAGAACATCGGGTGCAGATCGCTGCAGTAGAGCCAGTGCTGCTCGCGGTACAGCGGCTCGCTGATGATGTTATGCACCTGCGAGTTGTAGCTGCCGATGGCCAGGTCGATATGGTTGTTCAGCACCCCGTTCAGTTGCTCCGCCGGGGTGCGAATAATCAGTTTGATATGCACATGGGGAAATTTGTCGCTGAAGCTGCGCAGAACCACCGGCAGCGAGAGCGCCGTTTCGGTCTCGATGGAGTCGAGCGTCGAGATGCACAGGGTGCCGCTGTGCTCCCCTTTAAGCAGGGCCGACTGCCGCTCCAGCTCATTGAGTTCGCTCAGCACGCGGATCGCCTGCTGTAAAAACTGCTGACCTTTCTCGGTCAGGGAAAAGCCGCCGCGCCCGCGCTGACAGAGGGTGAAGCCGAGCTGTCCCTCCAGTTGCGACATCGCATTGCTGATGGCGGAGACCGAAATGCCCAGCTCCTGCTGGGCCCGGCTGTAGCTCTCCAGGCGGGCCACCGCCTCGAAAACCTGCAGCTGGCGAATATTGAGGCTGGCGTCATTATGCATCGTATTTAGTTCACCAATAAATGAACTGAGTATTTACGCCAGACGATGTAAAGTCCAGCGCGGGTTGCGCACTATCTCTCCTGTTACGTTTCATCCGTCAGATTCAGGAGCAGACATGGATAACCTCTTTCACCAACCGCAGGGTGGCAATGAGATGCCACGCTTCGCCGGCCGCGCCACGATGATGCGCCTGCCGTTTATCGAAGATTTACAGGGACTTGATGCGGCGTTTGTCGGCATTCCGCTGGATATCGGCACCTCGCAGCGCTCAGGTACGCGCTACGGACCACGCTATATTCGCGCCGAATCGGTGATGATCCGTCCGTACAATATGGCGACCGGCGCCGCGCCGTTCGACTCGCTGTCGGTGGCCGATATCGGCGATGTGCCGATCAATACCTACAGTTTGCTCAAATCGGTGCAAATTATCGAAGATTACTACACCGGTTTGAATAGTTATCCGCTGATCCCCCTCACCCTCGGCGGGGACCATACCATTACCCTGCCGATCCTGCGGGCGCTGACCAAAAAACATGGGCCGGTGGGGCTCATCCATGATCGACGCCCATACCGACACCATGATGAGATGTTCGGTGAGAAATCGCCCACGGCACCACCTTCCGGCCGCGCCGTTGCAGGAGGGACTGCTCGACCTCAAACGGGTGGTGCAGATTGGCCAGCGCGCCCAGGGCTACGCCGCCGGCGACTTCCAGTGGGGCGTTGACCAGGGCTTTCGCCTGGTGCAGGCGGAGCAGTGCTGGCATACCTCGCTGGCGCCGCTGATGGCCGAAGTCCGCCAGCAGATGGGCGACGGGCCGGTGTATCTCAGCCTTTGATATCGACAGCCTCGATCCTATCTGGGCTCCGGGAACCGGGACGCCGGAAGTTGGCGGTCTGACCTCCATTCAGGCGCTGGAGATCGTCCGCGGCTGCCGCGGCCTGAACCTGATCGGCGCCGATCTGGTGGAGGTCTCGCCCCCCTACGACGTGAGCGGTAATACCTCCCAGCTGGCGGCCAACCTGCTGTACGAGATGCTCTGCGTCCTGCCCGGCGTGAAGTACGCCTGAGGAAGCCGCCATGGAGCTGAAATGCTTTCGCACCCTCTGGGGAGTGACGACCCCCTGGCCGCAAACGCTGGATGAACTGCAGCGCGTCGGCTGCTGCGGTATCGAAGCCCGCGTCCCGTTGACGGCGGAGGAGCGGCGGCAGCTCGCCGACCGCCTGCAGGCGTCGGGGGCTGGAGTATATCGCCATCCTCTTCAGCGGCGTGGGGTGCTCCCCGCCCAGCATGAAACGCCGGAACAGCATCTGGCGCGCCTGCAGACCCGCTTCGCCGAGGCCAGCGGTCTCAACCCGCGCTTTGTCAATCTGCTGGCGGGCAACGATCGCTGGCCGCTGGCGCAGCAGGTCGATTTTCTCGGCAGGGCGCACGAGCTGGCCGCCGGGTTTGGGTTGACCTGCAGCTTTGAAACCCATCGCGCCACCTCGCTGTACAGCCCGTGGCTCACCCTGGAGATCGTTCAGCAACTCCCCCAGTTGCGCTTTCACCGCCGACATCAGCCCACTGGGTGGTGGTTAGCGAGCGCTTGCTGGATGACCCCTGCGATGACTTCAGCGCCTTTATCGACCGCGTGCATCACGTGCAGGCCCGGGTGGGCTACGACCAGGGGCCGCAGGTGCCGCACCCGGCGGCGCCGGAGTATCAGCCGGCGCTGGCCTTTGCCGAGCGCTTCTGGGAGCAAATCTGGCATTCACAGCGCCGGCGCGGCTATCAGCAAACTACCCTGACGCCGGAGTTTGGCGCCGACGGCTATCTGCACCACCTGCCGTTCACCAACGTTCCGGTGGCCGATCTCTGGTCGCTCAACGCCTGGATGGCCGCGCGCCAGCAGGCCCACTTTCAGCAGTTTTTAACGCTCACTGAACAGGAACCGCAGCCATGACCGCCGTGAAGCACGCTTTTACTGAACTCCCGACCATCGATATCCGCGATCTGGCCGGCGACGATCTCGCCAGGCGCCAGGCGGTGGCCGACGCCATCGGCCGCGCGGCGCGCGAGGTGGGCTTTTTCTACATCACCGGCCACGGCATCGACCCGGCGCTGATCGCCGCGTCCGCGAGGCGGCGAAGCAGATCTTCGCCCTGCCGATGGAGGAGAAGATGAACTACTACATCGGCCGCTCCAAAAGCCATAAGGGCTACGTCCCGGAAGGAGAAGAGATCTACGGCGCCGGCAAGCCGGACCATAAAGAGGCGTTCGATATCGGCTTCCAGGCGGCGGACGACCATCCGCTGGTGCTCGCCGGTACACCGCTGATCGGCGCCAACGAGTGGCCCGATCTGCCGGATTTCCGCGCGCGGGTGCTGGCCTACTACGATGCGGTCTTCGCCCTCGGCCACCGCCTGTTCGACGCTTTCGCCCTCGCGCTCGGCCTGCCGGAAGGGTATTTCAAACCGATGGTGACCTGCCCGCCGGCTAAGCTGCGGCTAATCCATTACCCGTTCGACGCCAGCGTCGAAGATGTTCCCGGAATTGGTGCACACACCGACTATGAGTGCTTCACCCTGCTGCTCGCCGACCAGCCCGGGCTTGAAGTGCTCAATGAAGAAAGCGTGTGGATCGACGCGCCTCCCGTCACGAACGCCGCCGGAGAAGAGGCGTTCGTGATCAATATCGGCGACATGCTGGAAGTGCTCAGCGCTGGCACATTTGTTGCTACAGCCCACCGGGTGCGCAAAGTGCCGGAGGAGCGGTACTCCTTCCCGCTGTTTTTCGCCTGCGATTACCACACGCTGATCCGCCCGCTACCGACCTTTCTGGCCGCCGGCGAAGCCAGCGAATATCAGGAGCTGAGCATCGGAGAGCATATGTGGAGCCAGGCGCTGCAAACCTATCGCTATCTGCGCGAGAAGGTCAATCGCGGCGAGCTCCAGCTGCCGGAGCGCGCGCGCGGCACCAATACCTTTGGCCATTTGAAAAAACAGGCACAGCAAAAAAACCCCTAACCCCCCGTGAGGAACCATGATGACTAGCACCCTGAAAAAAATCTCGCTCCGCGTCGCGCTTACCCTCGCCGTCAGCGCCTGTTTCTCCTCTGTCACCCAGGCGGCGGAACTACTGACCGAGGGCGTCTTTAAGGTGGGGATGGAGGTTACCTACCCGCCGTTTGAGTCCTATGACAGCAATAACAACATCGTCGGTCTCGACCCGGAGTTCGCGACGCTGATCGCCGAGCATCTGCAGGCCAAACCGCAGCTGATCGACACCAAGTTCACCAGCCTGATCCTCGGCATCGGCAAGAAATATGACGCGGTGATCTCCGGGATGTACGTGACGCCGGAACGCCAGAAGCAGGCCGACGCCATCCCTTACGCCCTCTCTGGCGCGTCGATCATCGCCCTGAAGGGCGGCGCGGTGCAGCCGAAAACCCGAAGATGAGCTGTGCGGCGTGAAGGTCGGTCTGCAGGCAGGCACCACCTGGGTGACCAGCCTGAAAAAACCACTCCGATGAGTGGTGCCTGAAAAACGGTAAACCGGCCATCACCATTCAGGAGTTCCCGACGGCGCCGGAAGCCTCCCAGGCGCTGCTGTCGAAGAATATCGACGCCCAGCTCGAGATCGCCCCAGCGGCGCAGATTATCGTCGACAAGAGCCGCGGTCGCCTGGCGATAAGCTCGACGCGCCTGGTCTACCCGCTGCCGCTGGGGATCTACGTCGCCAAAGGCAACACCGAGCTGGCGGAGGCGATTAAGGCCACCCTCGCCACGCTGAAAGCCAACGGCAAATATGCCGCGCTGATCAAAAAATACAACTTAGAAAGCATCGATTAAGACAATAAGCACTGCGCAACAGGAGTCGGTATGGCGTTCGATTGGGGATACTTTTTTTCATTGTTTAGCATTGGGGCATTCTGGCAGGCGTGCGTGACCGTGATCGTGGTCAGCACCTTGTCCTGGGGGATCGGCCTGGTGGTCGGTTTTCTGCTAGCCTGCGCGAAGCTCTCGGCGCCGCGCTGGATCAAGATCCCCGTCGAACTCTATATTTGGTTTTTCCGCAGCGTGCCGCTGATGGTGCTGCTGGTGTTTGTCTACAACCTGCCGCAGCTGTTTCCGGTGACCCAGCCGCTGCTCGGGGTGCCGTTTATCGCCGGGCTGGTGTCGATGACCGTCACCGAAGCGGCCTATATGGCGGAGATCCACCGCGGCGGGCTGTTGTCGGTGGCCAAAGGGCAAAGCGAGGCGGGCCATGCGCTGAGCTTCAGCTTTATCGGCATCCAGCGGCTAATTATTATTCCTCAGGCGTTTCGCATCTCGCTGCCGACGCTGATCAATGAATACATCACCATCATTAAGCTGAGCTCGATTCTGTCGGTGGTCTCCTTACCCGAGCTGCTGCTCACCGGCCAGCGCTTGTACGCGCAAAATTTCCTCGTGATGGAGACGCTGCTGGCGGTGGCGGTGTACTACGTGATGGTGGTTACCGTCTTCACCTGGCTGTTCCGGGGGCTGGAGAATAGCCTCGATATTCAGCGCAAGCGTCCGCAAACCCTCAGCGAGGCGGAATGCCAGGCGCTGCGCCAGAGCCTGCCGGCGCTGACGGAGGAGATCAAAACTCCGGCCGTCAACGGCGCGCCGCCGGCGCTGGATCTGCGGGGCATCCGCAAATCCTGGGGTCAGCATGAGGTGCTGAAAGGCATCGACCTACAGGTGGAGAATGGGGAGGTGATCAGCATCATCGGCCCGTCCGGCTCAGGCAAAACGACCCTGATCCGCACCATCAACGCCCTCGAAAGTATTGATGGCGGGGAGATCATTCTCTACGGCGAGGACTACCTGAAAGGCGGAGCCATCGTCGATAAACGCCAGATGCGCGCCGGGGTGCGGCGTATCGGCATGGTCTTCCAGAGCTTCAACCTGTTCCCCCACCGCACGGTGCTCGACAACGTGATGCTGGCTCCGCGCTACCACCAGCTGCTGGATCAGCCGGTCGCCCGCGAGCAGGCCCTGGCGCTGCTCGACCGCGTCGGTCTGCTGGCCCACGCCCACAAATACCCCGGCCAGCTCTCCGGCGGCCAGCAGCAGCGCGTGGCGATCGCCCGGGCGCTGGCGCTGAAGCCGGACATCATGCTGTTTGACGAACCGACATCGGCGCTGGATCCGGAGCTGGTGGGCGAGGTGCTGAAGGTTATTCAGTCGCTGGCCCGCGAAGGCATGACCATGCTGATTGTCACCCACGAGATGGATTTTGCCCTGTCGATTTCCGACCGCGTGGTGCTGATGGAGAACGGCGTGGTGCAGGCCGACATCGCCCCGCAGGTGATCCGCAGCCCGCTGGAGGCCCCTTCTCTGCAACGAATCCGTGAATTTATGGGAGTCACGCTAAATGGCAACTGAGCAATCACCTGCGCCAGCAGCTGGCCGCCGCCTACCGGCTGGCGGCGCTGTTCGGCTGGGAGGATACCCTCTACATCCCACTTCTCCGTGCGCCTGCCCTGGCGATGGCGAGCCGCGCTTTTTTAATTAAGCCCCTTCGGCATGATGATTTGACGAAGTCACCGCCAGCAACCTGATCGTGGTGGATATGCAGGGCAAGGTCGTCGAGGGCGACGCGCCAGCTAACTCGGCGGGCTTTACCATCCACAGCGCGGTGCATATGGCCCGGGAAGACGCCCACTGCGTGATCCACACCCATACGCTGCCGGGAATGGCGGTGGCCGCCTGCGAGGACGGCCTGCTGCAGCTTAACCAGATCAGCACCGAGATTTTACCAGCGCGTCGGCTACCATCCCTATGAAGGGGTGGCCTTTGACCT
>OKVR01000323.1_pt1 | contig 12535 bp, 19 predicted proteins | sample 1606891 | NCBI WGS metagenome assembly OKVR01 (sample SAMN03281011, study PRJEB24777) | human gut metagenome | isolation source: fecal sample PR176 from 1 month old male Indian infant, caesarean delivered... | place: Singapore | collected 2006-01-13 | reverse complement strand
TTTCTGCTTTTTGTTCACTGATCGCTTATGACTAGCTTCCCGCACTCCCCTGTTACGCAAGAAATGGCCTCTGCTGGCGCTGGTCCTGGCCGCCATCCTGGCGCTGATCCTGGTTATCTGGCAGTTGCAAACGTCGCCAGAGACCAATGACGCCTATGTCTACGCCGATACCATCGATGTCGTGCCCGAGGTCAGCGGGCGCATCGTGGAGATGCCCATTCGCGATAACCAGCGGGTGCAAAAAAGGCGATCTGCTGTTCCGCATCGACCCCCGCCCCTATCAGGCGATGCTCGATGACGCGAAAGCGCGGCTGACGACCCTCGACGCGCAGATTATGCTGACCCAGCGCACCATCAAAGCGCAGGAGTATAACTCCCAGTCGGTGGCGGCCGCCGTCGAGCGCGCCAGAGCGCTGGTCAAGCAGACCACCTCCACGCGCATCCGTCTTGAGCCGCTGGTGCCGCAGGGGTTTGCCTCGCAGGAAGATCTCGATCAGGCGCGCACCGCCGAGAAAGCGGCGCGGGCGGAGCTGGAGGCCACGCTACTGCAGGCCAGACAGGCCTCGGCGGCTGTGACCGGCGTGGATGCCATGGTGGCGCAACGCGCCGGGATCCTGGCGCCAAAATCGCTCTCGCCGAACTGCATCTGGAATTCACCGAAGTGCGCGCGCCGTTCAACGGCGTGGTGGTGGCGCTGAAAACCACCGTCGGCCAGTACGCTTCGGCGCTGAAGCCAGTCTTCACCCTGCTGGATGACGACCGCTGGTATGTGATCGCTAACTTCCGCGAAACCGACCTGAACAACGTGCGCCCCGGGGTGGCGGCGCGCATCACCGTGATGACCAACCACAACCGGACCTTTAACGGGGTGGTGGATTCGGTCGGCTCCGGCGTCCTGCCCGAAGGCGGGAGCGTCATCGAAGGCCTGCCGCTGATCCAGAAAAGCATTAACTGGGTCCACGTCTCGCAGCGCTTCCCGGTGAAAATCGCCGTCAGCGATCCCGATCCGGAACTGTTCCGCATGGGCGCCTCGGCCAGCGCCGTGCTGCAGCCGTAGCCGGGCGACGCGATGTTTCCTCTCGCCCATTTTTTACGCCAGGAACTGCGCGACGCACAGGGACGCGCCAGCTACACGCTGCGCCTGACGCTGAGCTGTGCGGTGCTCATCACCCTGTTCATGACCATGCAGATCCCCTTTCTGGCCGTCGCGCTGATCGTCGTGTTCTACGTCAGCCAGCCTAACGTGTTGATGATTAAGTTAGTCAGCGTGGTCTTTTTTGTCACCGTCAGCGTGGCGCTCGGCGGCGTGCTGCTGATCATCAAGTGGACCTATGACTACCCGCTGATCCGCCTGGCGGCCTCCGTGGCGCTCTTTTTCTGCGCCATCTATCTAATGCGGGTGCTGGGCAAGCTGGGACTGGCCTTTTTCGTGGTGGCGCTGGCGGTGATTTACGCCCAAACCTTCCCGTCGATGACCAGCCAGAGCGAAATTCTGGTGCGGCTGCTGCTCTGGCTGTGGGTGGCGATTAACACCGCGATCATCATCACCCTGCTGGTCAACGCCTGTTTTCAGCAGGCTTTTCCCGGCAACCAGTTTAAGGCGCGTCTGGCGGAGATTCTGCAGGCGGTCGCCAGCCGGCTGGCAGACCCGGACGCTGAAGCGCCACCGACCTTCGGCGAGACCGCCGCGCAGTTCAACCAGCTGCAGTCGCTGTTCGCCCAAGCCAGCCGGGCGACGCCGGAGATCGCCGCCGATCCCCAGGCCTGGCGCTCGCGGCTGGCCGCCACCCTGCGCTGCTACCAGCTGGCGGCGCTGCTGCAAGCGGACGAGGCCGATAGCGACGATCGCCTGCGGCTGTCGCAGGCGGTGCTGCAGCTGAAGAGTGCCCTCAGCGAGGGGCCGTTTGACGGCGCTATTCCTCCCCTGGCGCTCAGCGGCCGCGGCGTCAATCGCGCCGTTCTGCAGGAGATGGCAGCCCTTCTGCAGAGGCTGGCCCAGGGTGAGCCCGTTGCTCTGCCGCAGGGCGAGGTGGAGAAGCCGCCCCTGCTGGCGCCGGACGCCTGGCGCAACCCCGGCGGTATCTCCATTTTGCGCTCAAGACCCTGCTGGCGACGCTAATCTGCTATGTCTTCTATACCGCTGCCGACTGGCAGGGACTGCATACCATTATGCTGAGCTGCGTGATCGTCGCCCAGCCCGGGCTGGGCGCCACGATGCAAAAGACGTGGCTGCGCATCGGCGGCGCGCTGTTCGCCACTCTGCTGGCGCTGCTGTTAATCGTTTTTGTGCCAGCCCTGGACCGACTCGCTGTCGGGGCTGCTGGCGATGTCCCTGCCAGTGCTGGCGCTGGCGGCCTGGATTGCCGCCGGCTCGGAGCGTATCGCCTACGCCGGGATCCAGATTGGCTTCACCTTTGCGCTGGCCTTCCTCAGCTGGTTTGGTCCGCTGACTAACCTCACCGAGCTGCGGGACCGGGTGCTGGGCATCCTGCTCGGGGTGCTGGTCTCCTCCATTGTCCATTTGTATCTCTGGCCGGACAGCGAAGCGCCGCAGCTGAAATCGCGCCTCGCTGGACTCTATCGCCGGCTGGCGGACTGCCTCGCCGCCCCGCACGATGCGGTGCCGCTGGCCCCTCTGTTTGTCGCCTTCACCGACAGCGAAGCGCTTATCCATCGGGTTCGCGCCGAACCGCTGGGCACGTATGCCCACCCCTGGCCCCAGGCGAAAAACTGGCCGATGCACGCCACCCTCGCCCGGGCCGAGGAGATCGCCCGCCTCAGCGAAGGATACCGGCTCAACGCCGCGCCGGGAGACCCGACCCTGGCCGCTGCGCCGAACAGCTGCGGCGCTACGCCGAACGTATCGAACAGGAGGCAACGGCCCCTGCCGAACCGCTGGCCACCGACCTGACTAACCCTTTGGCCCGGCGCTGGCCGCCGCGCTGGCCACCCTGCCCGACTGGGGCCCGACACCGATAGCGACTGAGCAACAGGCTAAAACGTCATGATGATCCTTCCTTTCTCCGCGCGGCTGCGCGGCACTCTCCTTACCCTGACGCTGACGCTGCTCAACGGCTGCGCGCTGATTCAGGACGAGCCTGCCCAGGTCGCCATCGTCAATCCGCAGCAGGCCCAGCTGGCGCAGGTGATCCACCTGGCGAACAGCAACTGGCCGGCAGCCCGCTGGTGGGAGGCCTACGATGACCCTCAGCTCAATATGCTGATCAACCGGGCGCTACAGAATTCGCCGACCATGCAGGCCGCCCGGCTGCGCATCTCCCAGTCGCAGTCTACGGTGGAACTCGCCCAGTCGGCGATGGGCCTGCAGGCCACCGCCGTCGCGGCGCAAAACCGCCTGCGGATCACCGACAAATCCTTTAGCTGGCCCTACTCCTACTCCCTGCCGGTGGATAAGAACGGTCCGTGGTATACGCTGAACACCGTTGGCGTCGGGGCGCAGCTGAATATCGATCTCTGGGGAGCCGATCGCGCCCGGGTCGCCGCCGCCATTGGCGAGAAAAACGCCCGGCTGGCGGAGACCGCCGGCATTGAGCTCGACATCGCCAGCAGCGTGGCGCAGCTCTATTTCGCCATGCAGGCGACATTCCAGAAAATCGCGCTGCTGCAGGAGCTGGAGAGCATTGCCCAGTTCTCGGTGGCGGCCCACGAGCACCGGACCCAACGCGGTGTGGAGGATAGCGTGGATGTGGCCAACGCCCAGGCCGAACAGCTCGCCGCCCGCCAGCAGATCATTAGCGCCGAGGGGATGCTGACCCAGTATCGTGAAACCCTGCGGGCGCTGATCGGCGCCGATGCGCAAAGCATGCCGGCGATCCATCCGGTAGCGCTGCCTGCGCTCCAGGAGACGCTGCCGCCGTCGCTCTCTTTCGAGCTGCTGGCCCGCCGCCCGGACCTGCAGGCGCTGCGCGGATACGTGACCGCCTCCCTGAGCCAGGTCGACGCGGCGAAAGCGGCCTTCTATCCCCATTTTGATATCAAAGCGTTCTGGGGCTATAACGCCCTGAGCGTCGGGGATCTGTTTAAGTCCTCTTTCCAGCAGATCAACCTGCTGCCCGGGCTCTATCTGCCGATCTTCGACGGCGGTCGTCTGAACGCCAATTTGCAGTCGGTGCGCACCGCCAGCAATATTCTGATCAAACAGTACAACCAGGCGGTGCTGGACGCGGTTCGCGATGTCGCCATCAGCTCCAGCCAGCTTAACGACCTGAATCAGCAGCGCGCGCTGCAGCAGCTGAAGGTCACCGCGGCGCAGACCACCACCGACAGCGCTCGCGCCCATTATCAGCGCGGCCTGCTCAGCCGCTACGCCGCCGAAGAGGCCCGACGGGCGGTTCTTGCCCAGCAGTTGTTGCTGCTGGACATTGAGGCCCAGCGGCTGAGCACCGACATTACCCTGATCAAAGCCCTGGGCGGCGGCTACCGCGGCCAGTAACAAAAAATGCCTTCCCCGGAGGGGAAGGCATTCAAACTGCAGCCAAAGGGCAAATCTTCAGGGATTGCCCGGCGGCGCTGCGCTTGCGCGGGCCTACAGCCAACCGCATAACGGTTGATATTGCTGCCTTTCGTAGGCCGGGTAAGGCGAAGCCGCCGCCCGGCAGAAAGGCGGGCACAATAACCAAACAGGTTTGTCATCAGCAAGAATGCCTTCCCGGATGGGGAAGGCATTTAACAGAAGACGCGGGATTGATGCGCGGCGATTACACCAGGGCGCGCAGCTCTTCGCGCATGTAGGTCGGAAAAGAATTCCGGATGCTTAATCACCAGCCGTTCGCCGGCGGCGACCCGTTCAGCCCACTCCGCCACTTTGTCGGTAAACCCGGCGCTCCAGCCCTGCTGCTGACCGCGCTCAGCGACATCGGCCGGGCTGGCTGGCACGCCCAGTTCTTTCAAATATTTGAGAATTCCCTTCGCGGTACTTTCATCCATAGACTGTGGTACTGGCTCAGACGTATTCATACCACCAATGAAATCCAATGCTTTATCAATGACTGCTGGCATAGGTGTGTCCTTATATTAACCACATAGTAAACCTGACTACACTATGGACCGGAAAGCGACGTGATTTCAAAGAACACGCTCACGTTATGGGACATCGCGCATTCAGAAAAGGGGATTTTGCACAGCTGAGGCGGGGGTTGGACAAAAAACAAGCCGGTCCCGGGGGACCGGCCTGGGGATCGCGTCAGGCGTTGCTGACGGATTTTTGCGCGGCGCTGGACTGACTGTTCTCCAGCATCCGGCGGACCGGGACAATCAGCACGGCCAGTACGGCGGCGCAGATCAGCAGCGCGATAGAACAGCGGGCAAAGAGGTCCGGCAGCAGCGACAGCTGATCGGCCTTCACATGACCGCCAATCAGCCCCGCCGCCAGGTTACCCAGCGCGCTGGCGCAGAACCACAGCCCCATCATCTGGCCGCGCATTCTCTCCGGCGCCAGCAGGGTCATGGTCGCCAGACCAATCGGGCTCAGGCACAGTTCGCCGAGCGTCAGCATCAGGATGCTGCCCACCAGCCACAGCGGCGACACACCGGCCCCGCCGTTGTTGAGGACGTTCTGCGCCGCCAGCATCATCAGGCCAAAGCCCGCCGCCGCGCACAGGATGCCAATGACGAATTTGGTCATACTGCCCGGACGGACGTTTTTACGCGCCAGCGCTGGCCACGCCCAGCTGAAGACCGGCGCAAGCAGAATGATAAACAAGGCGTTAATCGACTGGAACCAGACCGCGGGGATCTCAAAACCGCCGATCATCCGGTTGGTGTAGTCGTTAGCAAACAGGTTGAAGGAGGTCGGTTTCTGTTCAAACGCGGACCAGAAAAAGGCCGCCGAGACCAGCAAAATAAAGCATACCAGCAGGCGCGCCCGCTCTTTACGGCTCAGGCCGGCGAAGACGAACAGCCAGATGAAATAGAGCGCCACGGAGGCGGCAATCACATAGACCAGCACGCTGGCCACCGCCACCGGGTTAATCACGATCGTGCCCAGGCTAATGAGCGTGACCAGCACCGCCACTCCCAGGGCCAGCGCCAGCAGCCACGCCCTAACGCCATTCTTTTTCGCCACCGGGCTGTTCCAGGTGGAATCGAGGCCAACCTCCGCGTCATAGCGCTTCATCGACGGTACGGCAAAGACACGGAAAATGATCAATGCCACCAGCATCCCGATCCCCCCGATGCCGAAGCCCCCAGTGCCAGCCATGGGATTTAATCAGCCAGCCGGAGATTAACGGCGCGATAAACGAGCCGATGTTGATCCCCATGTAGAACAGCGAGAAACCACCGTCGCGGCGCGCGTCGCCTTTTTTATACAGGGTACCGACCATCACCGAGATACAGGTTTTAAACAACCCGGAACCGAGGACGATAAACATCAGGCCGATAAAGAACAGGTCGTTGCCCAGCCATGCCGACAGGGCGATCGACAGGTGCCCGAGGGCGATAAGAATCGAGCCGTACCAGACGGCGCGCTGCTGGCCTAGCCAGTTATCCGCCAGCCAGCCGCCCGGCAGCGCGGCCAGATACATACTGCCGGCAAAAATCCCGACGATCGCCGAGGCGTTCTCCCGCGCCAGCCCCATCCCGCCGTCGTAAACCGTCGCCGCCATAAACAGGATCAGTAAGGGACGGATCCCGTAAAACGAGAAACGCTCCCACATTTCAGTGAAGAAAAGGGAGCCCAGCGGATAAGGATGGCCGAAAAAGGTACGGCTTTCGTTTTTATTAACAGAGGAATGCATAAATTCTCCAGAAAAGGTGCGCCGCAGCGCAAGTTAACCGTATAAAGCGGGCTGACGATTTATAATTTGTTTGTCTTAACATCAGATACGAGCATTTTTAACCATTTGATAACCATGCAGTGGTTTTGTCCAGCCCCTTACCGTTCCTTTTTAGATGAAAAGTCGACAAACATCTAGTTTTATAGATTTAATGTTCGCAAAAACGTAAACGGCGTTGACATTATGCCATTGTGCAGAATACATAATTTTATTTATTAAAAACAGTAAGTTGATTGATTAACAAAGGACAAAAACCGTCGGTGCGGGCAGGGCATATAACGACAGGAAAAGTAAGGGAAACGGGCCGGAGGAGGCAGAAATAGCGCTAAGGGAGAATATTGTTAAGCCATCCAGGTGCTACCCCCGGAGAGCCAACCGTGCGGCAGGATTTACAAGGCTTGCCGGCTGCTATAGCCGGCGCCATTTTGCGCGCTATTTCACACGCTGCCCCGCCCGATCAATGACCCGCTCACCGTCTTCCTTCACGAAGGCGCCTTTTTGCGGCGCCGGCAGGATCTCCAGCACCACCTCTGACGGGCGACAGAGTCGGGTGCCCCGCGGCGTCACCACGATCGGGCGGTTAATCAGGATCGGATGCTGGAGCATAAAGTCGATTAACTGGTCATCTGTAAACCGGTCTTCCGCCAGGCCCAGCGCATCGTAGGGTTCGACGTTTTGCCGCAGCAGCGCCCGCACCGGGATCGCCATCGCGGCGATCAGCTGGCGCAGCTCATCGCGCGACGGCGGCGTCTCCAGATAATAGATAATGGTGGGCTCAGCGCCGCTGTTGCGGATCAGTGCCAGGGTATTACGCGAGGTGCCGCATTCAGGGTTATGGTAAATGGTGATGCTCATAGCACGTTCTCATGGCTGATTGAAGGAGAGACGCAGCGCCAGCGCGGCCAGCGTCACAAGCAGCACCGGTAGGGTCATGGTGATGCCGCAGCGGAAATAATAACCCCAACCGATGGTGATGTGCTTCTGCGTCAGCACATGCAGCCAGAGCAGCGTGGCCAGGCTACCAATCGGCGTGATTTTCGGCCCCAGATCGCAGCCGATGACGTTGGCATATATCATGGCCTCTTTGATCGTCCCTGTTGCCGCACTGCCATCAATCGACAGGGCGCCGACCAGCACGCTGGGCATATTATTCATGATCGAAGAGAGGAAGGCCGACAGGATACCGGTGCCCAGCGTCGCGGCCCACAGCCCGCGCTCCGCCAGCATGTTCAGAACCGTGGTCAGATAATCCGTTAATCCGGCGTTTCGCAGGCCATACACCACCAGATACATCCCCAGCGAGAAGATCACAATCTGCCATGGGGCGCCGCGCAGCACCTTGCCGGTGTTAATCACTCGCCCGCGCTTCGCGACAGCAAACAGGATCCCCGCTCCCGGCGCCGCGATGGCGCTGACCGGGATCCCCAGCGGGTCAAGAACGAAAAAGCCGACCAGCAACAGCAGCAGCACGCCCCAGCCGGTACGGAACGTCGCCGGATCTTTTATCGCCGTGGCCGGCGCTTTCAGTAACGCCATATCCCAGGCGGGTGGATATCCTTGCGAAAGAACAGGTGCAGCATCGCCAGGGTGGAGAGGATCGCCGCGAGATCGACCGGCACCATCACCGAAGCGTACTCCCTGAAGCCAATGGCAAAGAAAATCTGCCGACACGATATTCACTAAAATTCGAACACCACCAGCGGCAGGCTGGCGGTATCGGCAATAAACCCGGCTGCCATGACAAAGGCCAGCATCGTTCCCTTACTGAACCCAGCGCCCGCAGCATGGCAATCACGATGGGCGTGAGGATCAGCGCCGCGCCGTTCGTTTGGCAAACAGCGCCGCCACCGCCGCGCCGAGCAGGATAATCCAGGTAAACAGCAGACGACCCCGCCCTCTTTCCCCCAGCGGGAAACGTTGTAGCGCGGCCCATTCAAAAAAGCCGGACTCGTCGAGCAGCAGGCTGATAATGATCACGGCGATAAACGTGGCGGTGGCATTCCAGACGATATGCCACACCACCGGGATATCGGCTATCTGTACGCCACCGGTGACCAGCGCCAGCGCCGCGCCAAAGGCCGCGCTCCAGCCGATCCCTAAACCCCGCGGCTGCCAGATCACCAGCACCAGGGTCAGGACAAAAATCGCACCTGCCAGCAACATCGTTCCCCCACCAATCACATTCGAAAAATCATATATGATAAGATAAATTTTTTACCGACAACCTGGCCCGTCGGTCAGTCTGCTGATCATCAGCCGCACATCGTCCTGCTGACTTAGCCAGGCCTGCTCAATCACCTGCGCCGCCCAGGCCGGCATCTGCGGAGAGAGGCGATAATGGACCCACTTACCCTGTTTTCGATCCCGCAGCAGCCCACTCTCCCGCAGCATTGCCAGATGGCGGGAGATCTTGGGCTGGGACTGGGCGAGCGCCGTACAGAGATCGCACACGCACAGCTCTCCCCGCGCCTTGAGCAACAGCACGATCCCCAGCCGGGTTTCATCGGCGAGGTTTTTGAACAGTTGCAGGGGTAATAAGACATGGTTTCTCCTCAAGCGTGACGGACAGCATACGGGACCACGATTAAAGATCAATATACATTCGAAAATACATATATGTTTTTTTCACAGCTGCGATCAATCTCCCTGCAGTTGCAGCACGCGCCTCCTGCTCAATAGCACGCAAAAATGCCGCGCTTTCTTTTATCCATCATTGAAATGTGTCAGGCTGAAGATCCCATCGGATTGACAGGGTTTTCAGGATGAGTACGATTTTAATGTGGGTTGTTTTTAACGTATATAAAACCGCTCGAAGAGATTGACAACGCGATCCCCGCCCACGTCGAATGGCTCAAAAAATGCTATGCTGACGGCCTCTTTCTCGCCTCCGGCCGCCGTATTCCTCGTACCGGCGGGGTGATTCTGGCGAAATGCGACAGCCGGGAAATTCTGGAATCGCGTCTGGGCCAGGATCCCTTCCAGCAGCTGGGCCTCGCCCATACGGAGATTATTCCCTTTGAGGCCAGCATGGCGTCGCCCGCGCTGCAGTCGCTGTTATAAGCCTGTTGCGGAGGAAAAATGCAGCCATCCTTTTACTGGATTAATGAACCTGCCGAGTGGCACCGCGATGCCGACGGCCTGACGGTGGTCACCGATAAGCATACCGACTTCTGGCGCCATACCTGGTATGGCTTCGAACGCTTCTCCGGCCATCTTTATGCCGCTGAGGTGGAGGGCGATTTTACCCTGCAGGCAAAAATCTGTGCGGATTTCACCACGCTTTACGACCAGGCCGGGTTGATGATGATGGCGGACGAGCAGACCTGGCTGAAGGCGGGGATTGAGTTTAATGACGATGCCCCGGCCATCAGCAGCGTGCTGACGTTAACCCACTCTGACTGGGCCACCGGGCTTTTCCCCGGCGACCCGCGCACTTTCTGGCTACGGCTGACCCGCAAAGGCGATGCGTTAAGGCTGCAGTATTCGACCGACGGCGAGCGCTGGCCGCTGCTGCGTCTCGGCTACTTTCCGCCAGGCCCGGTAAAAGCCGGCGTCATGTGCTGCTCACCGGAGCGCGGCGGACTGGCGGTTGCATTTCGGGATATTCAGCTTTCCCCGCCGCTGGACAAAGCGCTGCACGATCTGAGCTGAACGCTAGCGGGAAGACCCGACTTTCTCTGCATCCTGAGGGCCAGGATTGCAGGGTTCGCGGGTGCCGGGCAGGTAAAAATGGCCGTGCTTATCGGGATCGGTGCCGCCCGGGCACCCTGCCCTGCCCGAGGAGTTATCGCTACTGCCGCCGTCCGAACCGTTGCCGCCGTCGGCGCCCGATATTACCGACTGGCCGTGATGGCCATGCGCTGCAGTGGCTGAAAACGCCACCAGCGCGAACACACAGACCATTAAGCGTCTGCCCATTGCTGCCTCTCCCTTATTGAAATTCCCCGCCCATCGCGTTGACGATGGGACAAGCCGTTGCACCGCGATAAAAAACCGCTTTATCCGCAGGGAGTATAGGGTTAAGACAGAGGGAAAGACAGGGCCGGTGTCTTCAGACATTTCGCACGCAAAATAGCCTTTATGCCGCAGTATGCGCTATCAGAAAATCAATCAGGGCTTTCACCCTTTTCGTTTTACCCGCGTTTTTCGGGTAATAGAGATAAACCGGCGGATAGGTTTTCCAGTAGTCCTCCATCACAGGTAGAAACTGTTCACGATCGGGCTGTAGCCGCCAGATAGGTTCAAACAAGCGGCCAATCCCCAGTCCATGGCGGATACCGTCTGCCATGACGTCAATATCATTGCTGATTAACTGCCCCGGCATCTCCACGGTGAGTTGCTCGCCGTGGTCATTGAGGATCAGCGGCAGGATACGGTGGTTGGTAATAAAGCGATAGCCAATCAGCCGGTGATGGCTGAGATCGGCGGGCGACTCAGGCACGCCATATTCGGCCAGATAGGCTGAGGAGGCATATAACCCTTCGCGAAACGGTTTCATTAACGGGCGGGCGACCACCCCGCCTTCGAGAATATCGCCAAAGCGGATCCCAAGGTCGAATCGTTCTTCAATGATATTGACGGTACCGTCATAGACCGATATTTCCAGCTGGATCCCCGGGTATTGCTGACAGAAAGCCGCCATCGCCGGTTTAAGAATAAGCAGGTAGGCAAAGCGCGAGAACGTAATTCTCACCGCCCCGGAGGGTTCCCGATTCTGATCGCGGAGGCTCTCCAGCGATGTTTCCAGAACCTCGACCGCCGCAGCGGTTTGCTCCAGCAACTGTTGGCCAGTTTCCGTCAGCTCGATTCGCCGGGTGGTACGCACAAAAAGGCGGATGACCGATATGCTCCTCCAGCAACTTGAGGGCATTGCTAACGGACGGCGGCGTGATTTCTAATTTCCTCGCCGCGGCCGAGATATTGCCTTCGCGCGCAATGCTCTGAAAGATGCGTATTTGATTATAAAGGGCGTTATTCATAGCATCTCCTTGCGACAGTCTCGCCTGATTATTAAGTACAGGCTAAATATTCTTAAGTCAATGACCGCCTAATCTTCACTCCCTGTGGCTCGTATACTTTTGTCTCTTCCCGCTGATAACGACTTTCCGGAGACAACGATGCGAATTTTATGTCTGGATATCCCCGCGCCCGGCGCAACGCTGGAACACTATGCGCCGCACCTTACCGCGGAAGCCCTCCATGCCTGGGGGCTGTATAAATCTGGCTTTATCGCGACATCTATTTCCGTCAGGACCGACCCGGCGTCGCTATTTTCCTAGAGTGCGACACCGTGGAAGAGGCGAATAACATCATGGCCGAATTTTCCACTGGCGAAGGCGGGTTTATTAACCTTCGAGTGTATTCCACTCGGCTCGTTTATTAACTGGGAAAACCTCTTCTCTGCCGAATTTAAACCTCAGGAGTAACGATGAGAAAGCCTCATATCCTTATCGTTTCCGGGCATCCGGATCTTAACCATTCCATCGCCAACGCCACCATCCTCGATGAGCTGGCGACCGCCCTGCCTGATGCGGAAATCCGTCGTCTGGACTGGCTCTATCCGGACGGCAAATTCAACATCGCCGCAGAGCAGGAAAGCCTGCTGCAGGCGGATGTGATTGTCTGGCAGTTTCCTTTTTCCTGGTATGGGCTACCCGGGGTAATGAAACAATGGCTGGACGAGGTCTTTGTCCACGGCTTCGCGCATGGCTCAACGGCGAAACTGCGCGGTAAAAAGC
>OKVR01000322.1_pt1 | contig 12598 bp, 13 predicted proteins | sample 1606891 | NCBI WGS metagenome assembly OKVR01 (sample SAMN03281011, study PRJEB24777) | human gut metagenome | isolation source: fecal sample PR176 from 1 month old male Indian infant, caesarean delivered... | place: Singapore | collected 2006-01-13 | reverse complement strand
AGCGCCACCTACGGCCATCCGGCAACCGAAGCGCTGGTGGCCACCCTCGCCGGCACGCAATATGACACCGGGCTGAATATCCACAAGCTGGAGAGCATTGCGGCCTACTTCCGCGAGGTGCGTAAGAAGTACCACGCCTTCGAAGGGCAGCTGAAAGGCACCGACAGCCGTATCCTCGTCGCCCAGGTGCCGGGCGGGATGCTCACCAACCTCGAAGGCCAGCTGAAGCAACAGAGCGCCGCCCACCGTCTGGATGAAGTGCTGGCGGAAATCCCTCGCGTGCGCGAGGACCTCGGTTTCATCCCGCTGGTCACCCCGACCTCGCAGATTGTCGGCACCCAGGCGGTGCTCAACGTCCTCACCGGCGAGCGCTACAAAACCATCGCGAAGGAGACCGCCGGCATTCTGAAAGGTGAATACGGCCACACTCCGGCGCCGGTGAACGCCGCCCTGCAGGCGCGGGTACTCGAGGGCGCAGAGGCCATCACTTGCCGCCCGGCGGACCTGCTGAAGCCGGAGCTGGCGCAGCTGGAAGCCGACGTCAGACGCCAGGCACAGGAGAAGGGCATCACGCTTGCCGAAAACGCCATCGACGACGTGCTCACCGTGGCGCTGTTCCCGCAAATAGGCCTCAAGTTCCTCGAAAATCGCCACAATCCGGCAGCCTTTGAACCGCTGCCGCAGCTGGAAGAAGCCAGACCTGCCGCGAAGGCTGAGAAACCAGCCGCCTCCGGCGTCTACACCGTGGAAGTGGAAGGCAAGGCCTTTGTGGTGAAGGTCAGCGACGGCGGCGACGTCAGCCAGCTCAGCGCCGCGCCGGTGGCCGCTACGCCTGCTGCCGGCCCCGGCCCCGGCCGGCGCCGGCACCCCGGTGACCGCCCCGCTGGCGGGCACTATCTGGAAGGTGCTGGCCGCGGAAGGCCAGGCGGTGGCCGAAGGCGAGGTGCTGCTGATTCTGGAAGCCATGAAGATGGAGACCGAAATCCGCGCCGCGCAGGCCGGCACCGTGCGCGGTATCGCGGTGAAGTCCGGCGACGCGGTGGCGGTCGGCGACACCCTGATGACCCTGGCGTAAGGACGAGGAGCGGAAATGGAAAGTCTGAACGCCCTGATTCAGGGGATGGGGCTGATGCACCTGGGGTTCGGCCAGGCGGTGATGCTGCTGGTCAGCCTGCTGCTGCTCTGGCTGGCGATTGCCAGGAAGTTCGAGCCGTTACTGCTGCTGCCGATTGGCTTCGGCGGCCTGCTCTCCAATATTCCGGAGGCCGGGCTGGCGCTCACCGCCCTGGAGAGCCTGCTGGCCCACCACGACCCGGCGCAGCTGGCGGTGATTGCCGCGAAGCTCCACTGCGCGCCGGACGTCCACGCCATTAAGGACGCGCTGGCCCTGGCCCTGCCGTCGGTGCAGGGGCAGATGGAGAGCCTGGCGGTGGACATGGGCTACTCCGCCGGGGTGCTGGCCATCTTCTATAAGGTGGCGATTGGCTCGGGCATCGCGCCGCTGGTAATTTTCATGGGCGTCGGGGCGATGACCGATTTCGGCCCGCTGCTGGCCAACCCGCGCACCCTGCTGCTGGGGGCGGCGGCGCAGTTCGGTATCTTCGCCACCGTGCTCGGGGCGCTGACGCTGAACTACTTCGGCATCATCAGCTTCACCCTGCCGCAGGCGGCGGCCATCGGCATCATCGGCGGCGCCGACGGCCCGACGGCTATCTACCTGTCGGGCAAGCTGGCGCCGGAGCTGCTGGGGGCCATCGCGGTGGCGGCCTACTCCTACATGGCGCTGGTGCCGCTGATCCAGCCGCCGATCATGAAGGCGCTGACCACGAATAAGGAGCGGAAGATCCGCATGGTGCAGCTGCGTACGGTGAGTAAGCGGGAGAAGATCCTCTTCCCGGGCGGTGCTGTTGCTGCTGGTGGCGCTCCTGCTGCCGGACGCCGCGCCGCTGCTGGGGATGTTCTGCTTCGGCAACCTGATGCGCGAGAGCGGGGTGGTGGAGCGGCTGAGCGACACGGTGCAGAACGCGCTAATCAACATCGTGACCATCTTCCTCGGGCTGTCGGTGGGAGCCAAGCTGGTGGCGGACAAGTTCCTGCAGCCGCAGACCCTGGGGATCCTGCTGCTGGGGGTGATCGCCTTCTGCGTGGGCACCGCGGCCGGGGTGCTGATGGCGAAGCTGCTGAACAGGTTCAGTAAGACCCGATCAACCCGCTGATCGGTTCAGCCGGGGTGTCGGCGGTGCCGATGGCGGCGCGGGTGTCGAACAAGGGTGGGTCTGGAAGCGGACGGGGCAGAAGCTTCCTGCTGGATGGCACGCCATGGGCCCGAACGTGGCCGGGGTGATCGGCTCGGCGATCGCCGCCGGGGTGATGCTCAAGTACGTGCTGGCGATGTAGGCCGGCATCCTCTCCGGAGGCGTGGCCGTTACCTCGCCTCCGGGTCAGGATTAACAGCGCCCCCTTGCCATCGATCACTTTTCTGAAATTAGCGGTTCTGTGCGCCATCTGCGGGTTCTCGGGCCGCGAAACGGGGAAACTAATCATTTAATGTCTATTGGCGCTATGTATACCCGAAAAATCACCCACTGGTTTGCCAGGCGATCGTTTCAGAATCGCATCTTCCTGCTGATCTTATTCACCTCGACGATCGTTATGCTGGCGATGTCATGGTATCTGACCGACATTACCGAAGAGCGTCTGCATTACCAGGTCGGGCAGCGGGCGCTGATTCAGGCAATGCAGATTTCGGCGATGCCGGAGCTGGTCGAAGCGGTTCAGAAACGCGATCTCGCCAGAATCAAAGCGCTTATCGATCCCATGCGTTCGTTCTCCGACGCCACCTATATCACCGTCGGTGATGCCAACGGCCAGCGCCTCTATCATGTTAATCCTGATGAAATCGGCAAATCGATGGAGGGCGGCGATAGCGATGAAGCATTGTTAAACGCGAAAAGCTACGTGTCAGTGCGCAAAGGCTCGCTGGGCTCCTCGCTGCGCGGTAAATCACCGATTCAGGACGAGACCGGCAAGGTGATTGGCATTGTGTCGGTAGGCTATACCATTGAACAGTTAGAGAACTGGCTCAGCCTGCAGATAAGCTCGCTGCTGATCCCGATGGCGATCATGTTACTGCTCCTGCTCTACTGCGCCCGCCGCTTCTCGTTGCATATCAAAAAGCAGATGCTGAATATGGAACCTCAACAGCTGTCGCAGCTGTTGATCCAGCAAAGCGTGTTGTTTGAATCCGTGTTCGAAGGGCTCATCGCCATCGACTCCCGTTACAAGATCACCGCGATTAATCAGACTGCCCGCCGGCTGCTCAACCTGAGCCAACCGGAACCGACGCTTATCGGTAAAGGGATCAGCAGCGTTATTTCTCAGGAGGCTTTCTTCTACGATGCGCCGCAGACCAATAAAAAAGACGAGATCGTCACCTTCAATCATATCAAAGTGATCGCCAGCCGGATGGCGGTGATCTTAAATAATGAGCCACAGGGCTGGGTGATCAGCTTTCGTAGTAAAGACGATATCAACACCCTCAGCCTGCAGCTCAGTCAGGTGCAACAGTATGCCGATAACCTGCGCGCCGTGCAGCATGAGCATCGCAATCTGATCTCCACCATCGCCGGCCTGCTGTTTCTTAAACGCTACGATCATGCGCTGGATCTGATCCAACAGCAGTCGGAAAGCCACCAGAAAGTGATCGATTTTATAGCGCGGAATTTCCAGGATAACCATCTGGCCGGGCTGTTGATCGGCAAGTATTACCGCGCCAAAGAGCTCGGTCTGGAACTGGTTTTCGATCCGGCCTGCTTCGTCGACAGATTACCCACCGCCCTTTCTCACAACGAATGGATCTCGATCGTGGGGAATCTGCTTGATAACGCCTACAATGCCAGCCTGCAACAGCCGCAGGGCTCAAAGCAGATAGAGTGCCTGATCAACAGCGACGGCCACGAAGTGATTATCGAGGTCGCCGATCAGGGATGCGGCATTGACGAGACGCTGCGCGATCGGATCTTCGAGCGCGGCGTCACCAGCAGCGTCAGCAAAGATCATGGCATCGGACTCTGGCTGGTTCGCAGCTACGTGGAACAGGCAGGCGGCAGCATCGTCGTCGAAAATAACCTTCCCTTTGGCACCATCTTTACTCTTTATATTCCCCTGACCCGAGATGAACATCATGGATAGCATCACCACTCTTATCGTTGAAGACGAACCTATGCTGGCGGAGATCCTGGTGGATAACATCAAACAGTTTCCCCAGTTCGACGTCATTGGCATTGCGGATAAACTCGAGAGCGCCAGGAAACAACTCAGACTGTATCAACCGCAGCTGATCCTGTTGGATAATTTCTTACCTGATGGCAAAGGTATCGATCTGATCCGCCATGCGGTCAGTACCCATTACAAGGGGCGGATCATCTTTATTACCGCTGATAATCATATGGATACCATCAGCGAAGCGCTGCGCCTGGGGGTGTTCGACTATCTAATTAAGCCGGTGCATTATCAGCGCCTGCAGCACACCCTGGAGCGCTTCGCCCGCTATCGCAGCTCGCTGCGTTCCAGCGAACAGGCCAGCCAGATCCACGTCGATGCGCTGTTTAATATTCAGGCTCGGGAACAGACGGAACCGGCCAGCGCACCGCTACGCGGGATCGATGAAAGCACCTTTCAGCGCGTACTCCAGCTGTTTGCCGACCCGGCGGTGGTACATACCGCCGACTCGCTGGCGCGTATCCTTGGCAGCAGCAAAACCACCGCTCGCCGTTATCTGGAACAGGGAGTGAAGAACGACTTTCTGGAAGCGGAAATCAGCTACGGCAAGGTTGGCCGACCGGAGCGTATTTATCGCGTCAAACAGACCTACCCTGAGCAGAACTGAAACGTTTACGTCAGGGAATAGCTGATCACCAACTGCCCCTTCTTCATCTTAATCTGACTAATGACAATGTCGCCCAGCTCCGCCAGACGGGCGACGTGGGTGCCACCGCAGGGATAGGCGGGCAGCTCGCCGAATCCCACTTTGCGCATGCCGTCAGCGAACGTCACCTGACGCGGTAAATCCTGCGCCTGCCATGCCTTTACTAGCGCCAGTAGCGCACTGGCGTCCGGCAGCGCGGCGCTATTCCTGCTGGCAAAGGTTATCCGCCCTTCGCCGGGCCAGTGGTGCGCTTTCACCGGTTGCCAGCCAAGCTGTTCGCCCGCCAGGCCAAGCAGGTGGCCGGCAGAATGCAGACGAGCATGCAGCTGTCTCGCGGAGGCATCAATTTTCATCTCCACTTCACCGAGGGGAAGTAGTTGCGACAGAATATGCAGCACCCTGTCGCCGCGCACAACCACCGTCTCAACGGCCTGTCCGGCAATCCAGCCGCAATCCGCCGGTGACCGCCCCCTTGCGGGTGAAACAGCGTCCGATCCAGTTCGATGGCGTAACGGCCATCCGCTTCTGCAGTGCAGGCGATGATCTGGGCGCGCCCGTCGGTAGCGTCGCTGGTGTAATAAACCCGTTCAGTCATAGTGATTCTCCTCTCTGTTCGCCCAGTATATTATTATTACCGACAGCGATAATCCCATCATTCGCCAATGCACTCTTGCTCCAGGAGCACAAATGAATCTGAACCTCCTGCCCGACCTTGCCCTCTTCGTACAGATTGTCGACCAGGGCAGCTTCTCCGCCGTCGCCCGCCAGAGCGGCATTACCCCTTCCGCGGTTAGCCGTAGCGTGTCGCGGCTGGAGCGAGAGATGGGCTGCAAACTGCTGCAGCGTACCACTCGCAAGCTGCGTCTGAGCGATGCCGGGGAAACGGTTTACCAGCATGCCCAGCAGATGCTGGAAGCGGCGCGACAGGCGATGGATTCCGCCGGCAGTCGCCAAACGGTCGCCCAGGGAAAGCTGACGCTCAGCGTACCGAAAGCCATCGGCCGCTTTGTGATCCATCCGCTGATGATGGCGTTTTTCACCGTTACCCGCAGGTTGACGTCTGCCTGCGGCTGGAAGATCGCCCTCTGGATTTTATCGATGACGGTATCGATCTGGCGCTACGCATCACCGATACCCCCCTCGCCCGGCCTGCATGGCAAACCGCTGATGCCGGTCACGCACGTTATCTGCGCCACTGAAGCCTATTTACAGCGCCACGGTATGCCGCGCACGCCGCAGGAACTGCGGGTGCACAGCTGCATCAGCCTTGGCGAAACGCCCGCCGACGCGCGCTGGAAGTTCCGTCGGGAAGGGAAAACCGAAACGGTGCAAACATACGGGCGGTACGCCGCCAACCATACCGCCGTGCGCCTCGACGCGGTTAAGCAGCATCTGGGGATCGGCAGCCTGCCGCTGTTCACCGCCCGCGAGGCGCTGGCGAATGGCGACATTGTGCAGGTGCTGCCCGAGTGGGAATTTATCAGCAGCTACTCCGGCGATCTGTGGCTGCTGTGGGCGGGAGATAAGCATATGCCCGCCAGAATGCGGGCGATGATTGATTATCTCAGCGAGACGGTGCCGGCGCTGAACGCAGGCAGCACAGAGCCAGCGAAATAACCGCAAACCACGGAATGATAACCCCCCAGCACGAACCAGATCCCGGAGCGGCCGATGTCATGCATCCGCCGGCAGCCAACTGCCAGCAAGGGGGGATCGCCATCAATAGCAGCCACAGCGCCGCAAAGGGTATGACCACAAAACTGAGGATGCCGTAGCGAGGGTCTAGGCGGGTTGCCAGACACCAGACGGCCAGCGGCGCGCTGGCGATCAGTAGATTGATAAGAAAAAACGTCCAGAACTGCTGTCGGCTGGACCCGGCCGCTAAAATTAAAGGTCTCTTTCCAGCCGCTCAAATACGCCTGTCCATAGGTCATTGCTTCTCTCCTTGAAGATTGGGTGGGTATTACGGCGCCAGGGCAATCACCTCCGCCGCCCAGCGCTGAAACCCTTCCACGTCGATATCCAGCGCCACCTGGGCGTTCGCCGGCTGACCCAGTCGTCCTTCAATATCCACCACCGTGGTGCCGGCGGTCCAGGTGCCCTGCGTCTCCACCGCCACAAAACATGGCTGCAGAGTGAACAGTTCCGGGCGGGCCAGCCATGCGATAGCGCAGAGATCGTGCATTCGTAGACCACTGCTCATGCTGCCGCTGCGATAGTGGCTAAACAGCGCATGGAGCATTTTACCGGTCTGGTTCAGCGTCGGCAGGGTCGCGAGATAATCTGCCGTCAGCAGCGCCCGATTGGTGACGTCCAGCCCGCACATCACAATCTCCAGCCCGCTGTGGAAGACTTTCGCGGCGGCTTCCGGGTCGATGGCAATATTGAATTCGGCATTCGGTGTAAAGTTGCCGCGGCCCGCCGAGCCGCCCATGATCACCAGCCGGCGAATGTTGAACACGCATTCCGGATACTGGGTCAGCAGCAGCGCAATATTGGTCAGCGGGCCAATCGCCACCAGAGTGATCGGCTCGGCAGCGTGCATAAGCGCATCACGGATCGCCTGGAAGGCCGGCTTCGCCAGCGGTTGACGTTGATGCTCAACAAAGTCATACCCTTCCATACCGGATTCGCCATGCACCGAAGCGGCATCGCGCAGGGGACGCACCAGCGGCATCGAAGCGCCCTGCGCCAGCGGCACATCGGCATGCCAGAAGTGCAGCAGCTGCAGCGCGTTACGGGTCGTCTTCTCCACCGAGACATTGCCCGCCACGGTGGTCATCAGCTGCAGATCCAGCTCGGGAGCGAACAGCGACCGCAGCAATGGCGGCAGCGTCGTCGATGCCCGGGTCAGTATCAAGAATGATCGGTAAGCGCATGGTTTCTCCCTAAAAAAAAATGCCAGACGTTAAGTCTGGCATCTTCTCATATTGCAGGCGGAAAGAACTTACTCTACTTCACGGACATCCACGCAGCTCTTTCGGCACTTCAAAAACGATATTCTCTTCTCGGCCTTCCAGCGGCACCGCTTCGCCACCGCCCAGCTCCTGCAGCCGGGTGATAACGTTCTGCACCAGAATATCCGGCGCCGATGCGCCCGCCGTCACGCCAACGCAGGCCGCATCCTTGACCCAGGCTTCCTGAATATCGGAGGCATCGTCAATCAGGTAGGCTGCCTTACCCATCCGCTGCGCCAGTTCGGCGAGGCGGTTAGAGTTGGAGGAGTTTTTCGAACCGACCACCAGCACCACGTCAGCCTGCTCCGCCAGCGCGCGCACCGCTTCCTGACGGTTAGTGGTGGCATAGCAAATGTCGTCTTTGCGCGGGCCGACGATTTTCGGGAAACGCGCGCGCAGCGCGTCAATCACATCAGAGGTATCGTCCACCGAGAGGGTGGTCTGGGTCATAAACGACAGCCGGGCGTCGTTTTTGACTTCCAGCTTGAGAACATCTTCCGGCGACTCGACAAGGTACATGCCCCCTTGCGGGTTATTGTACTGCCCCATAGTGCCTTCGACTTCCGGGTGTCCGGCATGGCCGATCAGAATCGACTCTTCGCCACGGCGGCTGGCGCGGGCGACTTCCATATGCACTTTCGTCACCAGCGGACAGGTGGCGTCGAACACCGTCAGGTCGCGGCTCTTCGCTTCATTCCGTACCGCCTGCGATACGCCGTGAGCGGAGAAAATCAGGATCGCGCCGTCCGGTACTTCGCTGATCTGTTCGATAAATATGGCGCCGCGCTTGCGCAGGCTATCCACTACATAGCGGTTATGCACCACTTCATGACGAACATAGATCGGCGCGCCGTACAGCGTCAGCGCGTTTTCTACAATGCTGATAGCGCGGTCAACGCCAGCGCAAAAGCCGCGCGGGTTAGCCAACAGGATCTGCATGTTACTCCTCCAGCGCCGGATCGATCTCCAGCACTTCAATATCAAAATGAACGGTGCGCCCGGCCAGCGGATGGTTGAAGTCGACGGTGATGGAATCGCCGTTCACTTCACGGATCACGCCAGGCATTTCGCTGCCATCCATTGCGGTAAAGAGCATAATCGCGCCGATCTCCGGCTCGCCGGCGTCGATAAACTCGCGGCGAGAGAAATACTGAATCAGGTCCGGGCTCGGGACGCCAAAAGCGGCGTCAGGCTCCAGCGAAAAGGCCTTTTTCTCGCCCTCTTTCAGACCAAGAAGCTGTTGCTCCAGCCCTTCAGACAGGGAGGTGTCGCCGAGGCGAAACAGCGCCGGTTTGCCATTGTTACGGGTGGACTCGGCGGTGGATCCATCGTCCAGCTTCAGCGTGAAGTGAACGAGAACCGCGCTGTTGCTCTGTACGGATTTAGACATGCAAATTGCTCGCTTGTTTTAGGTCACCTGTTGCCCGGAGGCGCTACGCTTACCGGGCGACGGGAGACCACACATTCTGTAGGCCGGGCAGGCGTGGCGCCACCCGGCATTAACATTTACACCTGCTCTTTTGCGGTCGGTTTCGGCAAGAAGCCTTCCAGCACAATCATCGCCGCGCCGATGCAGATAGCGCTATCGGCGAGGTTGAAAGTAGCGAAGTGCCAGTCGCCGACGTAGAAGTCGATCATATCGACCACAAAGCCGTGCCACAGGCGATCGAACAAGTTGCCCAGCGCGCCGCCGATAATCAGGGCGTAGGCAATATTGTTCAGCTTTTGCGACGCCTTCGAACGGTACATCAGCACCGTCAGCACCACGCAAATGCCGATCGCGATCCCGGAAAAGAACCAGCGCTGCCAGCCGCCGCTGTCGGCGAGGAAGCTAAAGGCCGCGCCATAGTTGCGGGCATAATGCAGATTAAGCGACGGGAACAGCGGAACCGTCTCCCCCAGAGCGAAGTTCTGGAGGATCAGGAATTTGCTGCCCAGATCGATAATCAGCACGGCTACGACCACCCACAGCCAGCGTAGCCCCGTTGAACAGATCGATTTACTCATCAGGCGAATTTACGTTGCTCGCCGTCACCGGCGACGTTGCTCACACAGCGTCCGCAGATTTCCGCGTGTTCCGCCACCTTGCCGATATCGGTGGTGTAATGCCAGCAGCGCGGGCATTTCTCACCTTCAGCTTTACTCAATGCGACTTTCAGCCCTTTGAGCAGTTCGCTCTGCTGCGCATCAGCAGATGCGCTCGCATAGTCTGCGACGTTCGCCCCGGAGGTCAACAGGACAAATCGCAATTCATCCCCCAGCGCGTTGAGCTTAGCGGCCAGGTCGGCATCAGCATACAGCGTCACCGCAGCTTCCAGCGAACCACCGACTTTCTTATCCGCACGCGCCTGCTCGATCACTTTGTTGACTTCGCCACGGACTTTCAGCAGCTCATCCCAGAAGCCGTCATTCATCGCTTCGTCGTCGGCCAGGCCGAAGAGACCCTGATACCATTCGCCGGTAAAGACGTATTTCTCACGCTCGCCCGGCAGGTAACCCCAGATTTCGTCCGCAGTGAAGGACATGATCGGCGCCATCCAGCGCACCAGCGCTTCCACGATGTGAAACAGCGCGGTCTGGCAGCTGCGACGCGCCACGCTGTCCGCCTTAGCGGTGTACTGGCGGTCTTTGATGATGTCGAGGTAGAACGAGCCCATCTCAATGGAGCAGAAGCGCATCAGGCGCTGCACCACTTCGTGGAAGTCGTAGGATTCGTAGGCTTTCAGGATATCTTCCTGTGCCGCCTGCGCGCAGCCGACCGCCCAGCGATCCAGCACCACCATCTCTTCCGGTTTCACCATATCTTTTGCCGGATCAAAACCGTTCAGGTTTGCCAGCAGGAAGCGCGCGGTGTTACGGATACGACGATAGCTGTCCGCGGCGCGTTTGAGGATCTCGTCAGAGACCGCCATTTCGCCGGTGTAGTCGGTGGAAGCCACCCACAGGCGCAGGATATCGGCGCCCAGCTTGTTCATCACGTCCTGCGGGCTAACGGTGTTGCCGATAGACTTGGACATTTTGCGACCCTGACCATCGACGGTGAAGCCGTGGGTCAGTACCTGACGATAGGGCGCTTTGCCTTTCATCGCTGTGGAAATCATCAGCGAGGACATGAACCAGCCGCGATGCTGGTCGGAGCCTTCCAGATACATATCGGCGGCGTGACCGGCGAATTCCGGACGCACGTCAACCACGGAAGAGTGGGTCGATCCGGAGTCAAACCAGACGTCGAGGGTATCCGGCACTTTCTCGTAGCTGTCAGCGTCATCGCCAAGGATGTCGCGGGAATCGAGATCCCACCACGCCTGGATGCCGTCGACTTCAACACGCTTCGCGACTTCTTCCATCAGCTCAAGGGTACGCGGGTGCAGTTCGTGGGTTTCTTTATGCACGAACAGCGACATCGGCACGCCCCAGGTACGCTGACGGGAGATACACCAGTCAGGACGGTTGGCGACCATCGATTCGATGCGCGCCTGGCCCCAGTCCGGGATCCACTGCACGCCTTTGATCTCTTTCAGCGACTGCGCGCGCAGGCCTTTCTGATCCATGCTCACGAACCACTGCGGGGTGGCGCGGAAGATGATCGGCGACTTGTGGCGCCAGCAGCACGGATAGCTGTGCTGCATTTTTTCCACATGCAGCAGCGCGCCGCGCTCACGCAGCATCTCAACGATGATATCGTTGGCTTTGAAGACGTTGATACCGTCCAGGGACGGATAGGTGCCTGGCAGATAAGCTCCGTCCGGGCCAACCGGGTTAGCGATTTCCAGACCGTATTTCTGGCTGATCGTGTAGTCGTCCGGACCGTGGCCGCCGGCGGTATGCACCGCGCCGGTACCGGCATCCAGCGTCACGTGGTCGCCAAGGATCGCCGGCACGTCGAAATCCAGGAACGGATGCTGGAAACGCATCAGTTCAAGCTCGGTGCCGTTCACCGCCGCCAGGATGGTGTAATCGGCCGCGCCAACGCGCTTCATCACGCTCTCGACCAGGTCTTTCGCCAGGATCAGCGCCTGACCGTCAACCTGCACCAGCGCATAGTCGAACTCCGGCGACAGGGAGATAGCGCGGTTAGCCGGCAGGGTCCACGGAGTGGTGGTCCAGATAACCAGCGACACCGGGCCGTTGACGTCGGCGACGCCGAATTTCGCCAGCACCGCGGCTTTATCTACCGCGTGGAACGCCACGTCGATGGATGGGGAAGTCTTGTCGTAATACTCCACTTCCGCTTCCGCCAGCGCGGAACGGCAGTCTACGCACCAGTGCACCGGCTTGGCGCCTTTATGCAGATGGCCGTTGCCGATGATTTTGCCCAGCGCGCGAATGATATTGGCTTCGGTTTTGAAGTCCATGGTCAGGTACGGATGCGACCAGTCGCCCAGCACGCCGAGGCGAATAAAGTCTTTACGCTGGCCGTCGATCTGCTCGGCGGCATATTCGCGGCACTTGGCGCGGAATTCTGCTGCGGTGAACTTCTCGCCCGGCTTGCCGTATTCCTGCTCTACTTTCAGCTCGATCGGCAGACCGTGGCAGTCCCAGCCCGGAACGTAAGGCGAGTCATAGCCCGTCAGTCCTTTGGACTTAACGATAATGTCTTTCAGAATCTTGTTAACCGAGTGACCAATATGAATGCTGCCATTCGCATAAGGAGGGCCATCATGCAGAATGAAGGTTTTTTTGCCTTTTTTAGCCGCACGGATGATGCCGTACA
>OKVR01000321.1_pt1 | contig 12616 bp, 19 predicted proteins | sample 1606891 | NCBI WGS metagenome assembly OKVR01 (sample SAMN03281011, study PRJEB24777) | human gut metagenome | isolation source: fecal sample PR176 from 1 month old male Indian infant, caesarean delivered... | place: Singapore | collected 2006-01-13 | reverse complement strand
ACCGTGACAGCGGTTTCCAGCACCGTCTGCCAGGCGCCACCGTCGGTCTGCAGGTCAATCGCATACTTGACGGTATTGCCCACCACGTCGCCGTCATCTTCCTGTTTCATCAGGGACGGCCATTTCAGGCGGACACGAACGGCAGAAAGCTGGTATTAGTAAAGGTATGGGTCCAGGCTGTCTTGCTGGAAACTTCCGTTCCCACACTGATTTCATTTTCAGTGCCGGGAATACCCTGAATATAAGTCTGAGCCTGCGTGCCGGGTCGAAATTCCCAGGACACGCCACTGAAGTTTTGCGAACCATCAGCATTTTCAAGCGGGGTGCCATCAAGATAAATATCTTTCCCGGTTAAACCACCTGCAAAATTCACCCTCACCTAATGCGAGCAGAATTTTGGCTTTCGCAACAGACTGTAAATCATCCGGCTGTTCCGTCGGTGTACGCTGCTTTGAGCCGCCACCCTTGCGCCCTTTAATTATGTTATTTGCCATATTACGCCCATAAAAAAGCCACCGCAAGGTGGCCTGAATTGGATGGTTTACTGAATAAAAATTATTGCTGGTCTTCTACGTAAATACCGGCAGATATAATGGCGCCGCCAATTCGGCGTTTGCCATAAAGCAAAGGGACCGGGTATCCCTGAGAGGCAGTGTTCGTCACGCCCCCAAAGGCGTAGGACGCTTTATTGTCAGCGGATTCTTTTCGTGCCAGGCCAGCTGGCTGTGGAGAAAGCATTTGAACGACGCCGCCGAGCATCATCGCAGCCCCCATTTTATAACCAAATGCTGACACTGGGTTGCCAGGAACAAAGTAAGAGCCGACAGCAGAGGCAACAATAATAACTGCTCCAAGAATTGTTTGAAGCAGTCCCGCCTTTTTACTACCAATTAAAACAGGAACAATTCGGATGACTTCACCACCAACAGGAAATCCTAAATCATCCTTCCCAATATTTTTTTCACCCTTAAATACCGCATAGGTTAGTCCACGCTCTTTGCTGGTAATCATGAATTTTTCGAAGCCTGGTATCGTTGCCGATAATGCCTGCCCTGCTTCATGAACAGTGCTAATTAAACGATAGTGAATTTTCCCAAAAGTTTTACCTAATACTCCAGAAAGTATTATTTTGGTCATTGTTTCTTTCATTTGGCACCTAACAGAAAAAAGCAGCATTTCAAATGCTGCTTTTTATTTAACCTATTTTTGTTTGTCTGCCTTGATTATTAAATCACACTCTTCTTTATTAAGATCGCCACTTTGACCTATACTCCTCTCTATCCTGCAATCACGGGCAAATTTCCTTACGCCCATCCTTGCATATTTATCACCATTGCTTGAAAGGAGTTGATATATAAAGTCATCGTCTGACCTATTATATCGTTGTTGTGCATCCATTAATGCCATCATGAATGCCATGCGTTTTACATAAATATCGACAGTGGCGCTTTCTTTTAATTGCGGATGGCGTGATAAATAATCATCAACTGTTCCCGCAAAAGTTGATGATGCCAGAAGTAATGTGGCTCCGAAGATAGCTTTTTTCATTCCCTATATCCTTTTGCTGTTTCAACAAAAGGTTAACATAGAGAATGATATCGAACGATTTTCATTGTCCTTTCCATCCAGTACCCACCATACGGCACGCGCTTGCTGAGATGGCCATACAGGTGATGCAGCAGCAGGTTCCCTTCCAGCAGAATCCCGGCGTGGTTCCACTTATCCGCCTGCACCTGCATGATTACCATGTCACCCGGTTGCGGTGGACCATCAAACTCACGGAACCCGCATTCATACCAGCAGTCCTGATAAAAATTGTCCGGATACTCCTTTTCCCACCACGGATAATCGACGCGGTAATCGTGCAGCTCGATGCCGTGGGTTTGCCGAAAATAGCTCATCACCAGGCCCCAGCAATCGTAGTGGCCCAGCACGAATGGTCGCTCGAGGAGCGGCAACTCACCACGCGGGTGGATGGTACGGAGATCGCCTTCTGGCCAGCTGATAATATGCCAGGGGAGAAGGGTCGCGTCGCATTGCGCTTTATCCAGTTCGCTCGGCTGGGTGGTGGCATCAGGATGACTGTGAACAATACCGGTGATCGTTCCCCATTCTTCAACCTCCGCATAATCCTCCGGCGCCAGCACAAAATTATCTTTCGACTCTGTGGCCAGGTTCCGGCAGGGGAAATAACGCTCCGCTCGGCCCCTCTGGGCGACGAGGCCGCAGGCCTCGCGCGGATATTCTGCGGCCGCATGTTCCTGGATGGCCTTAATCGTTTTCTGACGCATATCAGCTCCTGATTAATGAAGTGCCGGGGAACCCGCCAAACGGCAGTTCGCTATTCTCACCATGACGTAATTTGCAGGCCGTTAGCGTTCCGTTGCAGACATCCTGCGACGGGTCATCAACTGGCTGATTGTTCCTGTCAAAATACCGGGTGCCGGCATAGTCGCACCCATTACCGCTGCGGTATTGATTGCGGATACACCAGGTGCAAATCGCATGCAGCTGGCGAGTGGGGATCATCATCCCCTGCAGGGCAAACGGGCTGGAGAGAGTAAATTCCACCTTCTCATCGTCTTCATAATGCTTTACGTCGATGAAGAAAAGGCGCCGTTTCTCCTGCGTCGGATCAGCTGAGGCATTCCCTTCCGGAAAGTTCTTCGCATCGAGATACTGTTTTTGCGTGTCGTGGATGACAACCCGCGCCAGAGCCAGATCGTCGTAATGAAGACAGAGCGCGGATATCTTTCCGTCGATATTCCCTACCCGCAGCGTTGGCTGCGCGTCGCTGCCAGTGGTGGATGACTCGATCCCTTCGATTTCACATGGCCAGGCTTTATACTCCCGCCCCTGCCACCAGATGCTTTTCGCCGGCAGCTTATCCAGGTCGCGCCAGCGCGAGGATTTCGGCTGCAGTATGGGGAACGTTATAGCCGTGGAAATGACAAAACCTCATCCAGGCCAAACGCCTGGCCATCGATCTCCAGGAGACGAACCTCATCGCCTGGCTCTAACTTCTGATAATTCGCGTTAAGGCTCATGGTTTAAATGCCTGAATAAAAGTGGCTGAAAGTGAGTAATTTCCGCCGCCCAGCGGCACCGGTTTATATTGTTCGCAGCGGAAAAGCCCCACCTCTTCCAGAGGCGGGGTCCACTGAAACGCGCGGGTGCCGGCATGACGGTCGAAGAACTGCTTAATCGGACGGATATAGTCCTCCGTACCGACAAAACTCAGCTCCCAGTCCTGTGATCGGGTGTTAATACCATCGCCGGATACCTGCGTATACCCGTCACCGAACTGCGCCTTCCGGACACGAAAGTTAACGGTCTGCTGGGGATTAACCCGCGGACTCCAGGTGAATATCTCAATAGCCATTAGCGTTGCCCTTTAACTGCATTCCAGACCATCCCGCCAGGGCGCATATCCTGCGCCATCAGCTCCCTGTATTTTTTCTCCACAAACGAGCCGATCTGCTGGCCAAACTGCTCAAAACCAGATGGCGCCTGCGTTGAGGTGTTTCCGCCTTCAATCGTGATATAGACTTTTGGCCCTTCCGACGCGCCGGCGTTCTGACCACCACCGACAGCGCGTACACCCAGCGAACCATCGCCGGCACGCGTCAGTGGCATGATGGCCTCCGGCCCGGCCTCGCTAAATACGCCGGCTCCTTTTGCGAAAGCGAAGAACTGCGGAGAGTCGTAGACCTGGTTGCTGTATGCGCTCAGCGACGGCGAGTCGTAAACGCCGCCTTTGGCGTTGAACTGGAAGTTACTGGCGGCATTCTGGATCGCCGTCCCCGAGCCTGCGCCCGCAGCGCCCGTGACAACGCTGGTCCCGACGCCCACCACGCCCATAATGGTTTGCATGACGGAACTGGTGACCAGCGCCTGAGCGGCCATATCAACGAGGTTTTTTATGATCGACTGCGTGAGCGAGGAAAACAGGTCAGCCATGTTCTCCTTAAAGCTTCTCGTCCGCGTCAGCATGCTCGTCAGGAAGTTGCTTGAGCGCTCATGGGCCGTTTCAAATAACCCGACGGCCAGGCTCTGGAATTCTCCCTGTGATCGGTATAACTCCAGTGACGTCTGATACTGCGCATCGGCGGATTCTTTCGTCGCCTTCTGCATCAGCATTTCGTACTGTTCTTTGCTGATCGCGCTGCCCTGGTAGTACGCCTGCAGCAATGCCTGCCGCTGCGCAAGCTGATTGCGCAGCGAGACCAGTGGATCAACTTCGCCGGCGATATCCAGTGCCGGCGCAGCGATTTTATCGGCATGCGCCTGCAGCAGCTCTTTCGCAGTATCTCTGGCCAGCGTTATTCGTGCGGCCTGGTACTCTTTTTCATCAAGAAGGCGGGCTTTGAAAAGCTCAGCCAGGTCCCGGCTGGCTTCCTGCTCTTTTCGCAGAGTTTCCTGGGCGGGGGAATACTGCGCGGTCAGATCCAGTCGCTGTTTCTGGTAATTCTCTGCGTTCATTAACAGCGCGCGCTGCAGGTCAGCATCACTGGCGCCATTTTTCTTCGCCGCTTCCTGCAGCTCCCTGTTACTGTCCTTTTCCTGCAGGTTAATTCTGGCCAGGCTGGACGCATGGGCTTCTTCAATTTGCTGCCGCAGCGTTTTGAACTGGTCGACCTTGGACTTACTGCCTTTCCCCGTGCCGGTACCGCCATCGCCGCCCCAGGGATTTCCATCTCCGGTCTCTTTGGGGGCGTGCTTAACGCCCCTTTCAGATCGTCCGTAAGGGAGGTTATTTTTCCCGATAAACCCAGCTGAGCCAGTGTTTTTGCATCACTGACACGCTTAATGTTTTCCTCGGTTTTGCGGAGTCCCTCGTTAACGCTATCGAGATCCGCCCGTGCACGCGCCTGGCCTTTTGTTACCCCTTCCAGCTGGCCGAAGGGGTCAAACCCTTTCAGGCTGTCGATACGACTGTCGGCATCCTGAATCTCTTTCATCAGCTGGTTACGCTGCACGACCTGGTTTTCGTACTGATCCTCTAGGTCGAACTGCCTCACATTTAGCTGGTTAAGCGAGAGGCGCATCAGCGCTTCACTGGTTTCGACTACGGCATCTTTTAAATCAATGGCTGACTGCCTGGCCTCCTTTGCTTTCTCATGAAAGTAAAGGAGGCCCGAACCGGCCAGCATCGCGGCGCCGAACGGACCACCGATTAAATTTAATGCACCTCTTGCCAGCCCCACCGCAACGGAGGCCGCGCGGGCTGATATCGACAATTGCCGGTTTGCCGCCGCCAGTTTCAGTTTCGCCTGGCTGGCCAGATTGGTTTGTTCAGTTTCCTGTCGGATGAGTCGGGTAAACTCATCCTGGTAACTGATATTCATCCCGTACTGTTTAGCCGTCCGCTCCATCTGCCGGTAGTGGCCAAACTCGGCGTCGTTCTGTTTCAGGATGGCAGCTGTCGAATCCAGCGTTTTGCGGGCAATATCCGCATCAGCCTGCGCCCGCGCTTTTACCGCCGCCTGGCTTTCCCGCCAGGCCGCGATATTCTCCCGCAGCCCTGCAGTCAGTTTCGTGGATAACACGGGGATCAGGCTGTAAAGCGCCACGCTGGAGACGGTGTTGAAATTGTCTGCCAGGCTGTTCAGTGCCTCCGTGGCAACCTGAATCCCGCTGCGGAGTGGCCCGTTACTGCTCTGGCCGATCTTAATGACCATCCCTTCAAACGCACTGCTCAGCCCCAGCAAATCGCCGTTCAGGTTGTTAACCCTGATGGATGCCTGCTCATGCGCCGTTTTGGTACCGGTCAGGGAAGCGGTCAGCTCATCAAGCTTTGAACGGTTCTGGACCAGGATAGACGCCGCATTCAGGTTCTCCACGCCAAACAGTTTTACGGCCTGGGCCGTGGATAGATTTTTCCCGGAAAGAGTGGTCAGCGCCTGGCTGAGACCAACCACGGATGGCTTGAGGCTCTTGTCTGTGCCCTTTTTCCAGGTTCAGGATGACGTTACGCAGCGCCGTGCCGGCTTCACCGCCTTTAATTTCACGCTCTGCCAGCACCTGAATCGCGGCATTCAGCTGCTCAAAACCAACGCCGGCCTGTGCGGCTGCAACGCCACCATTTTTAATGGCGGCCGCTGTATCCACAATCTCCGACGACCCGTACTTCGCGCCGGCGGCCAGCACGTTGATATAACGATCCGCTTCCTGCGCGCTCGCCCCGTACTGGTTTAAGGAGAGCGCCAGCGTTCTGGTCGCATCGGGCAGCGTTGTGCCGGCGGCCTGCGCCAGGATAAGCGCGCTGTTCGTAGCCTTCTGCAGTCCATCGGACGTTTTTAAAAGCTCCGGTTTAGCCGACGCCATCAGCTTTAACGCTTCGGCGGCCTGGCTGGCGCTGTACTCTGTCGTGCGCCCCATTTCCTGCGCAGCCAGATCCAGCGCTTTCATTTCAGCTGCAGTCGCACCGGTGATGGCCTGCAGATCTGATAACGCCTGTCCATATTGTCTGGACGTGGTAACGATCGTACCGATGGAAAGGCCGGCTCCTGCCAGCCCCGCCAGCCGGCTGGCCATCCCGGATATCGACAGACCGACCTTCTTATAGGCGTCCTCCGTCTTTTTCGCGTCCGCCTGGGCATTACGGTTAAACCGTCGTGACTGGTTCTCCGCATCGCCATACGCTCCCAGCAGCTGGGATTTAAAACTGGCTGCGTTCAGGTGCAGCCCGACCGCTAAAGATGCGACGTCTGCCATTACATTAATGCCCTCATGACTGCCGCGCATTCATCATCGACCCGGGATGGCGCAGGTGTGGTTTCGGTAGGTGGCGCGTTTTCATCGCCAGGACGGCGGAAAGTGCCCTGTTTCAGGAAGTAGGCTCGCCAGTGGTACAGAGTGTTTGCCGGCAATGCGGCAATTTTGGATGGGTCAGGCTCGCCCCAGCGGTCGGCCAACCAGAAGATCAGCTCCAGCCAGGGCGAGTCACTCAGTTTTTTTCCGCTTCCTCCAGCTTGCCGATTGCGTGTTGCTTCACTTTTTCCACTGCGGCCAGCAGTTCGGGGTTTTCATGGGCCTTCAGCAGCTCGGCTGCCGTGGGTTTAAACTCATCCGGAATGGCCGTTCCATCCGGCTGAACCAGTGCATCGATGACGATCTGGATGACTTGCTCCGATGCCTCGCGCGCTGCGCCAGCTTTTGCGGTTTCAGCCATTTTCTCTTCGTAGCTGATGAGGTAATCCCCGGTCAGGCGGCGGATGAATACGGTGGCGCCAAACAACTCGGTTTTAATGACGGTTGGCTCCGATTTAAGCAACGCGGATTTCAGCGTGGACAGGTAATCTTTATCTTTCACAGATAGTCCTTAAAAATAAAAAGCCACCCGAAGGTGGCTGTTTACAGGTTAAGTTAATCAGGCGCCGCCGGAGACAGCGACGGTTCCCCAGGCGATCTTGTTCTGCTTACCCTGAACAGTGATCTGGATGACCTCATTCGCCGGAGCGGCGATTTCATTCATCTGCCAGCCGGACAGCGCCAGTAGCATCGTCGCTGTTCTCTTGTTGGGTAATTCGACGTATAACTGGATGGTCTTGCGGGCCTCTGCTGCGTTCAGCAGCGCGGCAAAATCGGTATTGCCCGGATCATCAATGAAGCCCAGCGACTTTTCAGGCCCGTCAGGCAGATCGCTGATGGACTGTTTCTGCTTATCCAGTAACGTGGTGCAGTCGACAAAGCCCCCCGTCTGCCCCATTGCACCCAACGCTTTACAGTTAATCAGCGGTTTCAGCGCTGACGTGGCAGCGCCAGGCTCCCCGTATTTCACAATGGTGCCCGCCGGCAACATCGCATATTCAGGCGAAGTTTTATCAGCCATGTTTCTCTCTCTTTTTATACGGCAGCGGATGCTACCTGTTTTCAATGCCGTTTCGGATTTCCACGGTTAACACGCGCAAAACGGTCTGGAGGTTGTAATCCAGGGCGGGTCGGATAAAGGGGTCTGCAACCTGTTTAACCGTGCCAAACTCCTGCGCCAGCGCCTTCATATGGTGCTGCTTGCTGGGGCCGACACGGAGCGTTACAACCGCGTTCCCTTTACCCTTGCGGGTGGAAGAGCGGATTTTGATTGAGTCCCGCATGTGCGGCCCGGCAGACGTTTCGTCAAAGCCGGCATGCTGCTTCATATCTTCCTCGACGACCTTTAGCGCTTCGCGCCCGGCATTCCGCAATACCTTCGTCGCCACTTTTTCGCCCAGGGCCATTAACTGCCGCTCCAGCTCATCCAGCCCTTTAACTTCCATTCGGATCACGAGGAGTCCTCCACGTAGTGAATGATGAAATCGCGGGTCAGGCGATACTGAATGCGACGATTCGTCAGCTGGTTTTTATCCTGATGGATACCGCCTCGCTCCACATACTGAACCGGGATACCCTCCAGCTGGCCATGAACGACGGATTTCAGTTCCGTCCAGATTTTTTTATCCAGCTGCAGCAGTGAGGTGTAATCATCAAGACGGTACAGATTCACCTGGATACGGGCTGAGACGATCCCCGTTCGCAACATTCCCGAGACCATTTCCGGGTCAGAGATACGCTGAAAGGTCGCACCTTCCTGGACCGTGTCCGGCAGTAAAAGCGGATACGCATTCATGCCGGTGATGCGCTCCAGCGCACCCTTAATCGCCAGCTCTATCATGCCGCCCGTCGGCCTCCCCCGTGATAATGATCCGGTCCGTTTTGCGGTCGATATTCCGGACGGTATAAACCAAATTTTTCGTCGTGATTTTCCAGTCTAGGTCGACCAGAACCCCTGGATGGACGGTAAAAATGGCGGGTTTCCACTACCTGCTGCTGATCCAGCGTTCGGACTTTCCTGCCGGATACCAGCTCGTCCTTCGCCCAAGCTTTCCCCGTCTCAACCAGCTTTTCTGGCAGAGGTTCGCCCAGCGGCCCCCGCCCGGATTGCATATAGCCAATCACAATGCGGCAGGTCATTTCTCCCGGTTTCAGGTTCATAGCGTATGCTCCTGCAGAGGAAAAGAAGATGCCTCACCGCAGCGGTTTCCAGCCACTGTCCGGTATGGCCATTCAGATACGCATCGCTGACCAGAAACTGAATGGCCAGCCGGATATCTTCATCCGCGATAAATCCGCGGACGGTCTCCGGGAGCGCCTGCAGCTCTTCATCACTGGTGACCAGCTTGCAGTAATAATCACGCTCGATGCTCCGCTGCGCGGCGTTCACCATTTGCGTGAGCATGGCGTCATGCTCCGTGAAATCCAGTTCCAGGCGTAACTGGGTTTTCACATCATCCAATGTCAGTATCAAAATCGCTGTCTCCCGGCTTCGGTTTCAGCGCGCGTTCGGCATCCTTCGGCCATACCGCGATACGGCGCTTAACCAGCTCTTCGGCGTGCGATCCTTCAAACCACGCGATATCACCACGGGAATAACGGCTATGCGGACCGAGGAACACAACGGATTTACGTTCTGCCTGTGCGACCACGGTCGCACGGTTATCCTGTGCGGTCTCAGTCGCATGGTTGTCCTGTGCGGTCTCGGTCGCATGGTTGTCCTGTGTGCCTGTTTCTTCCGGCTCCACTGCTTTATTTTTCGCAGCCATAACATTCTCCTGAAAGGGAAAAGCCCGCATATGCGGGCCGTATTTACTGAGGGATGGGTTAGAACAGGACGCCGGTACCCAGCACCAGGCCTTCCGGATGACGGAGCCGATATCGTGTTCGAGGACGACGCGGATCAGCGACTGGTTTCGCGCAAACGCGGAAACCGTGTTGCCTTCGGCATCCAAATAGGTGGCCTCTTGGAGAAATCGACCTTCATGGCGCCATCTTCACCGATAACAACATCATTGAAGTCAGCGAAATAAATTTCCGATTCCTTGCCACTTTCGCCCAGGTTAACCGGAATAGCGCTGGTATGCTGAATCGGATAGCCCTTGAGCATCCCCTGAGCCATTTCCGGGTAGACTTTGTTGCCGTTGCCGTCACGCAGGCCAAACAACTTCATATAGGTACGGTTCGACATACCCCAGCCGCAACGGATCATCAGGCTGTTGCCATCCATCGCCATCAAAATAATCTTGTCCAGGTACTCATCAACCGTGTTCAGGTTGATCGTGGAACCAGCTTCCCACGGCAGCAGGCGGTTCCACTGCGTCGCACGCGCCTTCATACCAATTGGTGTATCGCCGGTACCGTCATCGCGCATAAACGCTTTATCCTCACGAACAGAGATGGCGGTCAGAATATCCTGCAGGACCAGCTGCTCAACGTTAAAACCGGCGCGGCCAATCAGCTGGTTCGACATCGGGACCAGTGCGATCATGGTTTTGGCATTCAGTTTTACATCGTCGAATTTTGATTCAGACGATTTGGCATCCTTTCCTTCGCCGGTGTAGCTGGCCGTTGCACCGCCAGCCGAGCGCGGTAACGACAGATTACCGTTAGGCAGCGGAATGGAGCGGGCGCCCAGCTTACGGACGATGGTACGGTCGCTCAGCAGCTCGATGACTTCGTTTTGCATGTTCTCCGGGATGAGCGCCCCACCGGAACCCGCAGCGGTGGAAATGGCCATCGATACAGACTGATCGTTCAATTCTTCAGCGGCAAAGACCGCTGCATCACGCAGATCCCCCTTCGCTGCGGCAATCGACATCACCATGCGCGTCATGCCTGCGCCTGTGTATTGCTTCGGCTCAGCTTTGACGATGACTGCTGGTCCCTGCTGGGTAGCCTTGACTGGCTTTGCGACCAGCGCCGCAGCACGTTCGGCGGCTTCCAGGCGTTCAATTTTGGCGCTGATATCAGTGAACTGCTGCTGCAGGTTCGCAAACTCCGTCAGCTGCTCAGCTGTCAGCGTGCCGCCGCTGGCGTCAATGGTTGCCAGGGCCTGAACCTGTTCGTTGATACCCGCACGCTGACGACGCAATTCTTCAATATGTGGCATTTTATTTCTCTCTTTTTAGACATAAAAAAACGCAGCCTGCTGGCTGCTTAAGGTGACGCGGTTTGTGTTTGCGCCGGGTTACATTTTGGTTTGCAGGTCCATCGCGGCTGCCTGCATCTGAATGGAGGTTTTTTGACGGGGTTGCTTATACTTTGCCGCGATAGCATTGATCGCCGCCTGGGGGTCAGAGACTTCATCCGCCAGGCCGGCTGACACAGCGCCAGGGCCAAAATACAGCCCCGCCTGCGTATCAATGATGGCCTGCTGCTTCAGGCCGCGATATTCGGCCACCGACCCCGTAAACGTCTCGTACATTTCGTCGATCATGCCCTGGAACATACCCAGCGACTCTTCACTCAGTGGTTCATGTTGGGTGCCATTATTTTTGTTATCTCCCCGGTAAATGGTGGTGAACGTCAGCCCCATTTTTTCTTCCATCTTCGACGTATCGAGGTGCTCCATGATCACACCAATCGACCCCACGCCACTGGTCTGGCTGACGATGATTTTGCTGCAGGCCGATGCGATGAAATACGCGGCGGAATACGCGCTGTAGTTCACAATCGCCGTGATGGGTTTCGTGTCGCGAGACTGATAAATGTAATCGGCCAACTCCTTGCACCCCACCGCTGCGCCGCCGCCGGAGTTAATATCCAGAACGATTTCGCTGATTGATGGGTCGTTTAACGCCGCCTGCAACTGCCCGCGGATCCGCTCGTAGCTGGTCAGCTCGGAGCACATCGCCGTAATCTGCCCCCGGCGTGGAACAAGAATGCCGTGAACGGGGATCACCGCCACCCCGCCTGCGGGCTGGACCTGCTCAGCGGCAGGCGATTTACCCGGATTCAGCGCCATCTGAATGACGGCATCTTCGGTGATCCCCTGAATACGGGGGATGAGCACCGCTTTCACGGAGTCCATTGTTTGCCGCGTCACGTAATGCGGCACGCCAAAGACCATATCTGCCAGGTGCGGCAGGTTAATTAATTTCGTTGTCATGTTGTCTTCCAGGTCATCCCGCGCAGCGGGAAATAATCAGGCTCTGGCCAGAAGGGTTTCAATTTCGGCCAGCTGTTTCGCTGTCGGCGATTTATCGCCAGGAAGGATCGTCGCGCTGTCGACCATATTGAGCGGCGTCAGGTATTTGTCCCCGCCGGCAATTGGCGGCAGATTCTCCATACGCCGGATATCGTTAGTGGATAGCCATCCCCACTGGCGGCCCAGCGCATACGATTCATAGCGTGACTTCTGGTCTCCTCGCAGCAGCCCGGAAACGTTGAACTCGATGTACAAATCGCGGCGTTCGCTGGGCAGAAGCAGATCGCGCTGCAGCGCACCCTCATGGCGTTTCAGCCAGGCCAGCAGCGTATACATCACGAACTGCAGGCCCCTGGTGCTCGATGTTGTTGTTGGTCGCTTTCGCCAGCATCTGCACCATATGTGGCGGGATTTTATAGAGCCGGCAGACCTCTTCCACGCCCCACTGCCGCGACTGTAGCAGCTGCGCCTTTTCGTTATCCTGCGACAGTTGTTTGTAGCTCATGCCCTCCTGCAGCAATGCCACAGAGAACATATTGTGAAATACCGGAATGGCGCTCGGTCCATTTCGCCAGCAGGCGATCAATAGCATCCTGGCTTTTAATGGTCGCGGCCTCTTTCGGACGCTCTATCACCCCACTCATCGTTGTCCCG
>OKVR01000320.1_pt1 | contig 12651 bp, 13 predicted proteins | sample 1606891 | NCBI WGS metagenome assembly OKVR01 (sample SAMN03281011, study PRJEB24777) | human gut metagenome | isolation source: fecal sample PR176 from 1 month old male Indian infant, caesarean delivered... | place: Singapore | collected 2006-01-13 | reverse complement strand
AACGTGGTCTTTTTTATCAAAGACCGCGAGGCGCGTTATCTGCTGGCGAACCTGACGCTGGCCCGCCGCTGCGGTTTCAAAACCGTCTCCTCGCTGCTGGGGAAAACCTCCGCCGACGTCTTTCCTTCCACGCTGGGGCAGGGGTACACCGAACAGGATCTTCGGGTATTACGGGAGGGCGTGACCCTGCGCGACCAGCTGGAAATGCATCTCTACAATGGCCGGGAACGAGGCTGGTGCCTGACGCAGAAGCTGGCGCTGCGCGATGTCCGCGGTCAGGTGATCGGCATGGCCGGGATCTCTCACGATCTGCAGGAGGCCCACGCCCGCCATCCGGCGTGGCAGCGGCTGGCGATCGTCGACGATCATATCCGCCGCCACTATCACCGGCCGATCGCCATGGAAGAGTTGACCGCCCTAAGCGGGATGTCGATTGCGCAGATCGAGCGCTACTGCAAGCGGATCTTTCATCTCACCCGCGGCAGATGATCCACAAAGTGCGTCTGGAAAAAGCCACCGAACTGCTGGCCGGCGATACGCCGATTACCGATATCGCCTTGCAGTGCGGCTATACCGATCACAGCGCCTTCAGCCGCCAGTTCAAAGCGATGACCGGCTCGACGCCGCGCGATTTTCGCCTGACGCTGCAGGGATAACGGCTGGCTCACACTTTTGTCGACTGTGCTAATTTCGTCATCGGATTAAGGGAAAACCGACAAGCCGCCGGTTCCGCGACGCGTCATCTGTCAGTGAATATTCACCAATCATTCACCTCGACTTAACAAAATGACGACAAGGAACCGAGCATGAGCAATAAAGCGATTCACTGGAGCGGCGTATTCCCGGCGGTTAGCACGCAGTTTCGTAGCGATTACTCCCTCGATTAGACGCCACCCACGCGGTGATGAAAACCTGGTCAAAGATGGCGTTTCCGGGCTGGTGGTGTGCGGCAGCGTCGGGGAGAACACCTCCCTGAGCACTGATGAAAAATTGCAGATTATCGAAGTGGCGAAGGATGCCGCCGGCGGCAAAATTCCGGTGATCGCCGGGTGGCCGAGTTCACCACCGCCTTTGCCCAGAAGATGGCGAAAGAGGCGGAGCGCGTCGGCGTCGACGGGATCATGGTGATGCCGGCGCTGGTCTACTCCTCAAAACCGCATGAAACCGCCGCCCACTTCCGCAGCGTGGCCACCGCCACCGACCTGCCGATCATGGTCTACAACAACCCGCCGATATACAAAAACGACGTGACGCCGGACATTCTCGCCACCCTGACCGATTGCGACAACATCGTCTGCTTTAAAGACTCCTCCGGCGATACCCGCCGCTTTATCGACCTGCGTAACACCGTTGGCGATCGCTTCGTGCTGTTTGCCGGGCTGGATGACGTGTGTGGAAAGTATCGCCGTCGGCGCGGAAGGGTGGATCTCCGAATGTCCAACGCCTTCCCGCGCGAAGGGGAAACGTTATTCCGTCTCGCCCGCCAACAGCGTTACGAAGAGGCGATGGCGCTGTACCGCTGGTTCATGCCGCTGCTGCATCTCGATGCGCGTCCGGATCTGGTGCAGTGCATCAAGCTGTGCGAAGAGCTACTCAGACGCGGCAGCGCCGTGACCCGTCCGCCGCGTCTGGCGCTGGAAGGGGAAACGCGCCAGCAGGTGGTGGCGATCGTGGAACAGGCGCTGGCGACTCGTCCAGCCCTGCCGGACGTCGGTCTCTGAACCCAGGAGTCAGTATGAATGCATCTCAGACCATGGCGGGACGGCAGTTTATTGCCGGCCGCCGCGTTGCCAGCGGCGAGGCGACGCTATTGAGCCTGCGGGCGGTGGATCGGGGAAGCCACCGGCCATCGCTTTGATCCGGCTCACGCGAGGAGGCCGCCCAGGCCGCGGAGGCGGCACAGCAGGCGTTTGCCGTTTATTCACAAATCCACGCCGCAGCAGCGGGCGCGCTTTCTCTGCGCCATTGCCGATGAGCTGGACGCGCTGGGGGAAGCGTTTTTTGTACTCGCCGAACAGGAGACCGCGCTGCCGCTGGCGCGGCTGCAGGGCGAGCGGGCGCGCACCAGCGGCCAGCTGCGGATGTTTGCTGGCGTGATCCAGCGCGGGGATACCTTCGCCGCCCGTATTGATACCGCCTTAGCCGACCGTCAACCGCTGCCGCGCCCGGACCTGCGCCAGTATCAGCAGGCGTTAGGGCCGGTGGCGGTGTTTGGCGCCAGCAACTTTCCGCTGGCTTTTTCCACCGCTGGCGGCGATACCGCCTCGGCGCTGGCGGCGGGCTGCCCGGTGGTGGTGAAGGCCCATCCGGGCCATATGGCCACCGCCGAGCTGACCGCTGAAGCGATCGTCCGGGCGGTCGCGCGATGCGGGTTACCCGGCGGCGTCTTCAATATGATTTTCGGGACTGATATCGGCGCCGAATTAGTCCGCCATCCGGCGATTCAGGCCGTTGGCTTTACCGGCTCACTGGCCGGCGGTAAGGCGCTGTATCAAATGGCGCAGCAGCGTTCGCAGCCAATCCCGCTGTTTGCTGAAATGTCGGCGATTAACCCGCTGATTATTCTACCGCAGGCGCTGCAGACGCGGGCCGAGGCGCTGGCGAACGAGCTGGTGGCGTCATTCACCCTCGGCGGCGGCCAGTTCTGTACCCGTCCGGGGCTGATTCTGGCGCTGCGCGGCGCCGGGCTGGAACGCTTTAAGTCGGCGCTGTGCGCGGCGGTAGCGGGCTCTGCGCCGCAGGTGTTGCTCAATGCGCCGACCCTCCAGCACTACCGCCAGGGCGTGGCGGCCCTGGCGGCGCACCCGCGTATCGAGAGGCTGGCGAGCGGCCTCGCCGCCGGCGCCGGGCAGGCGCAGACCCAGCTGTGGCAGGCTCAGGTCGAGGATCTGCTGGCGCAGGATACGCTGCTGCAGACCGAAGTTTTCGGCCCCGCTATCGTTGCTGGTGGAGGTGGACGATGCGGTCCAGCTACAGGCGGTGGTGAAAGCGCTGCAGGGACAGCTCACCGCGACGCTGCACGCGGAAGCGGACGACGGCCCCGCTGGCGGCGAACCTGCTGCCGCTGCTGTGCGAGAAGGCCGGACGGGTGCTGTTTAACGGTTATCCCACCGGCGTGGAAGTGTGCGATGCGATGGTCCACGGCGGCCCGTGGCCGGCGACGACCGATGCGCGCGGAACGTCGGTCGGCAGCCGGGCGATTGAGCGTTTTCTGCGCCCGGTCTGCCTGCAGAATGCGCCGGCCGCCCTGTTACCGCCGGCGCTGCAGGATGCGAACCCTTTGAACCTGCTGCGCCTGGTCAACGGCCAGTGGACCCGGGAAGCGATTTCCTCCTCTCATTGACGCAAGGGCATCACCATGACCATTTACACTACGCATAACAGTCAAACCCGCGTTGCTGAGTCGGGTAAGTTTAAAAAACAGCTGACCCTGACCGACCTCACCTTTATCGGCCTGGGCGCGATTTTCGGCTCGGGATGGTTATTCGCCGCCAGCCACGTCGCATCCATTGCCGGTCCGGCCGGGATCGCGTCGTGGGTGATCGGCGGCTTTGCGGTACTGCTGCTGGGGATTGTCTACTGTGAGCTGGGGGCGGCGCTGCCGCGCGCCGGCGGCATTATCCGCTACCCGGTCTTTTCCCACGGCGAGCTGATGGGCTATCTGCTGGGGTTCATCACCCTGATTGCCTTCTCCAGCCTGATCTCGATAGAAATCGTCGCCGCCCGGCAATACGCCGCGGCCTGGTTTCCGGTGCTGACCCAGCCGGGCTCCAGCTCGCCGACGCTGCTGGGGTGGGTAGTGCAGTTCCTGCTGCTCTGTTTCTTCTTTGCGCTGAATTACTACAGCGTCAAGACCTTCGCACGCTCGAACAACTTCATCAGCGTGCTCAAGTTTCTGGTGCCGCTGCTGGTGGTGGTGACGCTGTTCGCCTTCTTTAAACCGGAGAACCTGCACGCGCAGGGCATTGCGCCGTTCGGTATGTCCGGGGTGGAAGCGGCGATCAGCGCCGGAGGGATTATCTTCGCCTATCTGGGACTGACGCCGATTATCTCGGTGGCCAGCGAAGTGCAAAAGCCGCAGCGGACTATCCCTATTGCGTTGATTTTATCAGTGGTGCTGTCAACGATTATCTACGTGCTGCTGCAGCTGGCGTTCCTTGGCAGTATCCCCACCGAGATGCTGGCCGGCGGTTGGGCCGAGGTGAGCAAACAGTTCTCGCTGCCGTATCGCGATATCGCCATTACCCTCGGCATGGGCTGGCTGGCCTTTATGGTCATTAGCGATGCGATCATCTCCCCGAGCGGCACCGGCAATATCTACATGAACGCGACACCGCGGGTGATCTACGGCTGGGCGAAGGCGGGCACCTTTTTTAAAGCCTTTACCCATATCGATAAAGCGTCCGGTATTCCGCGCCCGGCGCTGTGGCTGACCTTCGGGCTGTCGATTTTCTGGACGCTGCCATTCCCCTCATGGGAACAGTTAATTAGCGTGGTGTCGGCTGCCCTGGTGCTGAGCTACGCCATCGCCCCGGTTACTGCCGCCGGGCTGCGCCGCAACGCCCCGGATCTGCCGAGGCCGTTCCGCGTGCGCGCCTTCGCCATCATCGGCCCGGTATCGTTTATGGTCTCGGCGCTGATCGTCTACTGGTCCGGCTGGAATACGCTCTCGTGGCTGCTGGGGCTGCAGATCGTGATGTTTGTAGTGTACGTGATGTGCAAAGGCAAGGTGCCGGAACATACCGTGAGCCTGGCGCAGCAGGTGAAGTCTTCGCTGTGGCTGATCGCTTTTTATGCGTTGATTATCCTCTTTTCCTGGCTGGGCAGCTTCGGCGGGCTTAATGTTATTGGTCACCCCTGGGATACGGTGCTGGTGGCGGCAATGTCGCTGGGGATTTATTACTGGGGCGCGCGCAGCTGTCTGCCGCAGGCTAATTTTAGCGGAGACGAAGAAGAGTAAAGGAGAACAGTATGGAGTCGGTAACTCTATCGTTACCAGAAGCTTATGACCTGGCGCTGGCGGTGCTCAGCGCCAATGGATTTAGCGACGACCACGCGGCGGCTATCGCCCGTAACGTGGCCGCCGGGGAGCGCGACGGCTGCGCTTCCCACGGCCTGTGGCGGCTGTTGGGCATTGTCGATACCTTACGTAAAGGTAAGGTATCGCCTGATGCCGAGCCGCAGATCCACGACCAGGCGCCGGCGATTGTGCGGGCGGATGCAGGGGGCGCCTTTTCGCTGCTGGCCTACGAGCGCGCGCTGCCGCAGCTGCTGGAGAAAGCGCGGCACAGCGGCATTGCGGCGCTGGCGATTAACCGCTGCGTCCATTTTTCCCGCGCTGTTTGCCGATATTGAGCCGTTGACCGAGGCAGGGCTGGTGGGGCTAGCCTGTACGCCAAGCCACGCCTGGGTCGCCCCGGCGGGCGGCACCCGTCCGCTGTTCGGCACCAACCCTATCGCCTTTGGCTGGCCGCGGCGGGACAAGCCGCCGTTTATTGTTGATATGGCGACCAGCGCCGCGGCGCGCGGCGAGATCCAGTTGCATCAGCGCGCCGGCAAAGCGCTACCGGAAGGGTGGGGAATCGACAGCCAGGGGCAGCCGACCACCGATGCCACAGAGGTGCTGAACGGCGCGATGTTAACCTTCGGCGGCCATAAGGGCTCGGCGCTGGCGGCAATGGTTGAGCTGCTGGCCGGGCCGCTTATCGGCGATATGACCAGCGCCGAATCGCTGGCGTGGGATAACGGCGCGGGCGGTTTACCCTACGGCGGAGAGCTGATTCTGGCGCTGGATCCGCAGCGCTTTCTCGGCGCGCAGGCACAAGAGCAGCTGGCGCGCGCCGAAACCCTGTTCAGCGGGATGCAGGAGCAAGGGGCACGGTTACCGGGCGAGCGGCGGTTCGCCTGTCGCCAGCAGAGTGAGCAGCAGGGAGTGGCTATCAGCCGCGCCTTATATGATGAGATTTGCGCCTTGCGCCAGGGCGGGTAAGGCGCGGAGCGCCGCCACCCGGTACATCCCCCGGCTTGCGCTACGCTTAGCCGGGCTACCGAACGTCGTGGGTTGTGTAGCCCCCGGTGCATTCCCCGACTTGCGCTACGCTTAGCCGGGCTGCCGAACGTCGCGAGCTATGTAGCCCGGGTAAGGCGCGAAGCGCCGCCGCCCGGGATGCCTGTCAAAACAGCGTGTCGAGCTCGTCCAGCACGTTGTAGTCGTCATCGACCAGCAGCAACGTCTTCCACTTATCAAAGGTCAGACACGGGTGCGAGGTGCCGAACAGCAGAATATCGCCAACCTGCACATCGCTGCCCGGCGCCAGGCGCAGCATACAATGCTGATCCATGATGCCGGTGCTGACGATCGACTCCGCGCGCAGCGCTAACTCCTGGCCGTTACGATAATGGGCGATCGGCTGCGGCAGCCCGGCGTCGAAAGCGCAGTCGCGCTTGCCGAAATTTACTACCGCGCGATCCGCCTCCGGCACCGATTGCACCATCGCCATCAGCTCCAGCGCTGAAGTGAGATCGCCGGCGAGATCGCAGCCAATCGGATCGCGGGCGATCAGCGCTTGCTGAGCGAGATCGTAGATCCCACGATCGTGGGTGATATAACAGCCAGGGCGAATAACGATACGGCAGCGGCGCGGTTTTGCCGCCGCCAGCCAGATATTGCATACCACGTCATACCAGACGGTGCCCGCGCCGGTGAGAATAAATTCGCCGTCAACCAGCGGCTCCATGCGGCAGGCAAGCGCCGCGGCCTGTTGTAATAGCGCTTCCACCTGCGGTTGCGGATCGTCGCCGTGCAGCACCCCTTCATACAATTCCAGACCGCGTAGCCGTAGCCCCGGCAGGTCGCTGACCCGCTGTGCCAATGCCAGCGCGTCATCCACGCTACGACAGCCGCAGCGCCCGCCCGGCACGCCAAGTTCAATCAGCACATCCAGCGTTTGTCCCTGGTCTGCGAAGAACGTGGAGAGGACGCGGACGTTGACCTCGCTATCGACGCAGCAGATAAAATCCACCGTCCGATAGTGGGCTTTTAGCTGCGCGACCACCTGCATATTGGCTTTGCCGACCAGCTGATTGACCATCAGGACGCGTTGGATGCCGCTGGCCATCGCCGCGCTGGCCTGCCAGGCGCTGCCCACGCCGATCCCCCAGGCTCCCGCTCGCTGCTGCGCCTGAAATATCCATGGCGTCATTGTCGTTTTACCATGCGGCGCCAGCGATACGCCGCGAGCATCGGCGTAGCGCTGCATCCATGAAATATTTTTTTTTCCCAGCGCCGACTTTTTTGAGCAGCGCGGCAGGCAGACAGCCCTCTTCCGCCAGGAGATTAGCCGGCGCGGACATGAGTGCGGATTTGTGCGGAATGAGCGGTGCTGAATGGTATTTCATAACACTATCCTTTCGGGTTTTATAATCGGTGAGTTGCTGGGTATCAGTTATAACTATTTGATAATTATGTTTTTAATTAATTATTATTGTTTGTTTTGAATAAAATGTATCACAAATCGATCTGTTTTTTGGCGTAGTTTTACCACTGTTTTTTAGCAGTGTAAATGGTTAACTTGTCGGTATGTCTAAAGGGAGTAATTGCTATGAAAGTTGACTGGCTTTTCAAAAATCGTCACGGTGATCGACGGGAGCGGCGGGCCACAATACCGTGCCGATGTGGCGGTGAAGGGCGACCGAATAATGGCTATCGCTCCGGCGCTGGACGTCGCGGCGGAGCAGGAAATAGATGGTCAGGGGCGGGTACTGGCGCCTGGCTTTATCGATGTTCACACCCATGACGATATCAACGTCATCCGCATGCCGGAGTATCTGCCTAAGCTCAGCCAGGGGGTGACAACCGTGATCGTCGGCAACTGCGGGATCAGCGCGGCAACCGCCACCATGCGCGGTGAGGTGCCGGACCCGATGAATCTTCTCGGCGAACGACAGCACTTTATCTATCCCACCGTCGAAGCCTATGCCCATGCGGTAGAGGCGGCGCGACCATCGCTTAACGTCGGGACGCTGATTGGGCACACCGCGCTGCGCAATAACCATATGGATGACCTGTTCCGCCCGGCGAGCGAGACGGAAATCGCCGGCATGCGCATACAGTTGCGCGATGCGCTGCGCCAGGGCGCATTAGGACTGAGTACGGGACTTGCCTACGCCAGCGCCTTCCAGTCGACCACCGAAGAAGTGATGGCGCTCGCTGAGGAGTTGACGGCAGAGGGGGGAATTTACACCACCCACCTGCGTTCGGAGTTCGAGCCGATTCTGGAGGCGCTCGACGAGGCGTTCCGCATTGGTCGCCACGGTAACGTGCCGGTGGTGGTCTCGCACCATAAGTGCGCCGGCGCGAAAAACTGGGGTCGCACGAAGGAGACGCTGGCTTTCTTCGATGAGATGCGCCAACGCCAGGAGATCGCCTGTGACTGTTACCCCTATTCCGCCAGCTCGTCGACGCTGGATATGAAGCAGGTCACCGATGAGTTCGATATCGTCATCACCTGGTCGGAAGCACAGCCCGAGCAGGCCGGAAAAACGCTGCAGCAGATCGCCGATGAATGGCAGATGAGCCTGCACGACGCCGCGGCGCGGCTGATGCCGGCAGGCGCTATTTATTACAACATGGACGAGCAGGACGTACGGCGGGTGCTGGGTTATCCGGTGACCATGATTGGCTCCGACGGGCTGCCGAACGACCCGATGCCGCATCCGCGGCTGTGGGGCGCGTTTCCGCGGGTCCTGGGTCACTACTGCCGCGATGAACGGCTGTTTCCGCTGACTACCGCGATCCACAAAATGACCGGGCTGTCGTCGGCGCGCTTCCAGCTGGCGGATCGTGGGCTGGTAAAAGTGGGCTACTACGCCGATCTGGTGTTGTTTGACCCGCAGACGGTGCGCGATGTCGCCAGTTTCTCCGACCCGAAACGTCCGGCGGACGGTATTGAGGCGGTGATGGTTAACGGCGTGATGAGCTACGGCAGCGACAAAAAGATTATCGGGCGCGCGGGGCGTTTCCTGCGCCGCCGAATGAACTGAGGAGTGAAAGATGAGTATTAAACGTTATGGCGTAGAGGGCGGTACCGGTACCGGCGGGCAGCACCTGCCGTTCGCGCGGGCGGTGGAAGCGGGAGGCTGGCTGTACGTTTCCGGCCAGACGCCGATGAAGGACGGGGAAGTGGTGGAAGGCGGGATTGTCGACCAGTCGCGTCTGGCGATTCAGAACTGCGTAGATATCATGACCGAAGCGGGCTACACCCTGGCCGACGTGGTGCATGTTAAAGTGATCCTTACCGATGCGCGCTATTTTCAGTCTTTCAATAAAGTCTTCCGTGAGTTCTTTGGCGACAACCCGCCTGCCCGCATCTGCTGCGTAGCGGACCTGGTGGTGGATTGTAAAGTCGAAGTGGATGTGACCTGTTATAACGCTTCTCGCGCATAAAAAATTAGTAACCAGAAATATAAACAGTCATTTTGAGCGCTGAAATAATTCAGCGCTTCGTAGCCTTTTACCTTTACAAAATTAACTGGCAGGATGTGAATTATGAATAGTCATGTCTTTTTAGTCGGCTTTATTATTTACGCGTTGGCCATGATTTGGCTTGGCTGGTACGTATCCCGTCATCAAAAAGCGGTGAGGATTTTTTACTCGGCGGCCGTTCTTTGCCGCTGTTCCTGACGCTGGGATCCACCGTGGCGACCATGGTGGGAACCGGTTCAAGCATGGGCGCTGTCGGCTTCGGCTACAGCAATGGATGGGCCGGGATGCTCTACGGCGTGGGCGGCGCCATCGGTATTTTACTGGTGGCCTGGCTGTTTGCGCCGGTGCGAAAGCTGCGCTTTATGACTATGAGCGAAGAGCTTTCTTATTACACAGGAGGCAGCCATTTAATTAAAAACCTCGTCGGGATAATGATATTTATTGCCTCAATTGGCTGGCTAGGGGCACATATTCTTGGCGGGAGTATGTATTTAGCCTGGGCGACAGGAATTAATCTGACGGTGGCAAAAATTATTATTGCCATGGCGTTTGCGATTTACGTCATTATCGGCGGTTATTCTGCTGTGGTGTGGACGGACACCATTCAGGCATTTAATTCTGTTTTTTCGGTTTTATCCTGATGGCGATTCTGGCGGTGGTTCACGTCGGGGGATGGGATGCCATCGTTCAGGCGATGGATCCCAAGGCGATGAGCCTGTTTGCGGTCGATAAGTTGGGGACCATTCCGGCGCTATCGCTGGCGATGGTCATCGGCGTCGGCGTGCTGGCGACCCCTTCCTATCGCCAGCGTATTTACTCTGGAAAAGACGTCTCTTCGGTGCGGCGCTCGTTTGTCTATACCGGCGTGCTGTATCTGTTTTTCTCGGTGCTGCCGGCGATTATCGGCATGGCGGCCTGGACGATGAACCCCCATCTTGAGAACAGCAACTACGCCTTCCTGTTCGCCACCAGCTTCTTACCGGCGATCCTCGGGCTGGTGGTCCTGATTGCCGGACTTTCGGCCACCATGTCTTCGGCCAGCTCCGATGCGATAGCCGCCGTGGCCATCATGATGCGGGATGTCTATACCCTCGTTACCGGAAAAATGCCGCCGGCGCATAAGGCGATAACGCTCTCTCGCTGGATGCTGGCGTTCGTCATCGGCCTGGCGATGATCTTCGCCCTGACCTCGAACGATATCATCAGCTATATCACCAAAATGATCTCCATGCTGATGTCCGGGCTCTTCGTCTGTTCCATTCTTGGCCGCTTCTGGCTGCGCTTTAACTGGCAGGGCGCGCTCACCGCACTGCTGAGCGGCATGCTGGTGTCTATTGTGGTTCTGGTTAAGGCCGACTGGCTGGCTTACTGGGGCAATCCGTGCATTCCGTCGGTCGTTGGCAGCTTTGTTTCCGCTATTTTTGTCACCGTCATGACGCCAGCCAGCAAAATCAGCCGTCAGCAGGCGCTGGAAATGATTACCCAGGAGCGGGAAGGGGAGGCGATCCCGGCGAAGACGGCGGTGCAGGTCTCAGGAGAAGCACAATGAAGGATTATATTGCCGTCGACTGGGGATCTACCCAGCTGCGCGGCTGGCTGATTCGCAACGGCCAGTGCGTCGAAACGAAGCAGCTGCCGCTGGGTATTACCCGCCTGAACGGACGATCGCCTGCCGATGTATTCGCGGAGTATTTGGCCCCCTGGCGCGGCGCACAGGCGCTGCCGGTGCTGATGGCCGGGATGATCGGCAGCGACGCGGGCTGGCAGGCGGTGCCGTATCTGGACTGTCCGGCGGCGATCGACGAGCCTTTGCGGCAGCTATGCGCCGTTGCTGAAGGTGTGTGGATTATTCCCGGCCTCAAGATTGAACAGGACGGGGATTTCAACGTGATGCGCGGCGAAGAGACGCAGCTGCTGGGGGCCTGCCAGCTGGCGCCGGCGGAGTGTTACGTGCTGCCGGGCACCCACTGCAAATGGGTACAGGTGGCGGGCGGCGCGGTGCGTTATTTTGCCACGGCGATGACCGGCGAACTGCATCATCTGCTGATGACGCAATCGCTGATTGGCAAAGGGCTGCCTGCCCAGCAGCCGGACGATGCGGTGTTTGAACGGGGGCTGGAAAAAGGGCTGGCGCAGCCGTCGCTGATTAGCGAACTGTTTGTCGCCAGGGCCGCCCGGGTGCTGGGAGGTCTGGCGGCGAGCTCGGTCAGTGATTACCTCTCCGGGCTGCTGATTGGTGCGGAGGTGGCGACCCTGGGGCAGCGTTTCCGTACTTCTGTCATCACGCTGGTTGGCGAACCGGCGCTGAATGCCCGCTACGGTCGGGCGATGAAGGCGCGCGGAATGACGGTTAACAGCTGCAGTGGCGATGAGGCATTGCTGGCTGGCATGGCGAGGATAATGCATGAACAAGATTAAGCTGGTGGCGATTTTACGCGGCATTCAACCCGCTGAGGCGGCAGATCATATTGAGACGCTAATCAATGCAGGCTTTCGCTATATCGAAATCCCGCTCAATTCGCCAGACTGGCAGCAGAGTATTCCGCAGATGGTTGCGCGGTTTGGCGAGCAGGCGATGATAGGCGCGGGAACGGTACTGCGCGTGGAACAGGTCGATTTTCTCGCTGAGGCCGGGGCGAAGCTTATCGTGACGCCGAATACCCAGCCTGCGGTGATCCGTCAGGCAGTGGCGCACGGAATGCAGGTTTGTGCCGGATGCGCCACCGCGACTGAGGCGTTTAACGCGCTGGATGCCGGGGCGCAGTGGCTGAAGATATTTCCGTCTTCTGCTTTCGGTCCGGACTACATTCGGGCGTTGAAAGCGGTGCTGCCGTCGGAGGTGCCGGTGCTGGCGGTGGGCGGCGTGACGCCGGAAAATCTGGCAACCTGGATGCGGGTTGGGTGCGCCGGAGCCGGCCTGGGCAGCGATCTTTATCGCGCCGGACAGGCCGTGGAATGTACCCGCCTGCAGGCGGAGAGGTTTATCGCCGCTGCCGGTGGCTAGTCGCCAAGAGGCTGGCGATCGACGCCGCCGCGGTGGCTGTCGAGGGCCAGCTTAATACGCCGTAATTTGCCTTTTGCCTGCGTTTTGTTGGCCATCGCCAGTTCGGTGGCCAGCACATCGACCATCGCCAGCATCGCATAACGCGAAGTGCTGGGCTTGAAGA